>WNFR01000790.1_pt1 | contig 58770 bp, 52 predicted proteins | sample 5400221 | NCBI WGS metagenome assembly WNFR01 (sample SAMN13153357, study PRJNA577476) | soil metagenome | isolation source: 40 cm soil under Madrone tree | place: USA:California | collected 2016-06-14
CGCAGGCCCTTCGGATTCCATCTTGCGATACTCACTTGATGGACACCCTGCCCTCCGGAGTACAGCAAGCGGTGGCTTCAGGTCAGTCTTGGCTGTATCCAGCTTTCGCTTTCGTGCCCGTTTAGACCTCTCCATACCTCCCGCCTTCTCCGGCCAGCGAGGCTGTGAACCCCGCTTCTTGGATATGGCGCCCCTCATTTGAGCGCCAGAGGGACTTCAACCCTCCTGAACAACGCGCTGCTCAGCGCGCTCTTCCCGATTGCGGACAGGTTGTCCCGGTCCTGCTTTGAACCGGGGACAAATTGTCCCGGTGGCGCAGAATGCAATTTGTCCAATCCGTTGATTCTTCAAGCGTGAGACGGTTCCACGTCCGGCTAGCCAATTGCAACTCAGTCCTTCGTCCCCCCTTTCACCAGTTCTGAATGGGCGTCTAGGCCCACTGAGGGATTCAACGTATGAAGAAGGTCATCGTATTAGTTTGTTTGCTCGCGACGGTCACACTCGGCTACGCCGATGACTCCAAGATTTCGCCTGATCTGCGTGGCTATCGCTCCAGCGAGCAGGTCCAGGTAATCGTGCAGTATGCGCCCGGCACGCAGGTCAGCTGCAGTGGGTTGCTCGGCCTCGTGGGTTGCCTATTAAGCGACATTGTGAAACTTGGCGGATCAATCTTGGGTCAGTTGCCACTCATCAACGGCGTGGTCGGTTTGCTGGACGGTCCCGGTATCGTGAGCCTCTCGAATCAGGCCAACGTCGTATACATTAGCCAGGACCGGCCGTTGGAAACACTGCTCAACAATGCCGGTCCCGCAGTGAACGCGGAAGTCGCATGGCAATCGCATTACACCGGCGCCGGCATCGGCGTGGCCTTGATCGACAGCGGGGTGAACAATCACCCGGACTTTTACACCGGTCTTCTTCCATTCTCGCGAGTGGTGTACAACCAGTCCTTCGTGTCCGGGACATCGAACGCGGGCGATCAGTACGGCCACGGAACCCACATCGCTGGGCTGATTGCAGGCGATGGCGTAATTTCGACCGGAATCCCGTTTTCCAAGACATTCATGGGAATTGCACCGGGCGCACAGATCGTCAACCTGCGAGTGCTCGATGCGAACGGAGCGGCAACCGACAGTCAGGTAATTGCAGCGATCAGCCAAGCGGTCTCGCTTAAATCGAAGTACAACATTCGCGTGATGAACTTGTCGCTCGGGCGTGGCGTTTACGAGAGCTATAAGCTGGATCCGTTGTGCCAGGCCGTCGAAAAGGCCTGGAAAAATGGAATCGTGGTAGTCGTGGCAGCTGGAAACAACGGTCGCTATCAGCCCAGCTCTGGATATGGGACGGTCACCTCTCCTGGCAACGATCCATACGTGATCACGGTGGGCGCAATGAAACCTATGGGAACTCCCCAGCGAACGGACGATCTCATTGCAAGCTACAGTTCCAAGGGCCCCACTCTCATCGATAACGTGGTCAAGCCCGACATTGTCGCTCCAGGTAATTTACTGATCTCAACGGAGACTCCAGGCACTACCCTGTACGCGACCGACACCAGCAACCTCGTTCCGTACAGTTACTACGTGTACGGAGGTGGTTCGTCGCCATCGGCATACTACTTTACTTTGAGTGGAACCAGCATGGCGACGGGTGTGGTCAGTGGAGCCGTTGCCGACCTGCTGCAAGCGCAACCGCGTCTTACCCCAGATCAAGTGAAGGCGCGACTGATGAAGACGGCGTACAAGACATTTCCGCAATCGAGCAGCGTGTACGATCCCGCGACAGGAATTACCTATACGAGCCAATACGACGTCTTCACGGTCGGCGCGGGGTACCTGGACATCGCGGCTGCCCTGTCCAGCACCGACCTGGCAAACGGGACCGCGATGTCTCCGGTCGCGCACTACGACGCGAGTTCGGGCAACGTTTTCATAACCTCTGACAGATCGTCGGTCTGGGGCAAATCCGCAATGTGGGGAAGTTCCTCCGTCTGGGGCTCCTCTCAGTTCGTTGGAGCAACATCGGCGATGTGGGGCTCGTCGGCTTTGTGGGGTTCTTCCGCGATGTGGGGGAGCAGCGCGATGTGGGGAAGCAGTGCGATGTGGGGAAGCAGTGCGATGTGGGGAAGCAGTGCGATGTGGGGGAGCAGTGCCATGTGGGGCAGTAGTGTAGCGCAAGGAGAGCACAATTGAGCCTCTTGGGCGCCGAGCGTGTTGCTGGAGGAATGTCCAGCAAGAGATTTTGAGGGAGCGAATCTTTCAGACTTAGACTGAACTCGGAAAAGACGTTTCGTTATGCTCGATGCTAAAGTGAGATACTCCCCAACCGGCTCGGCGAACTCCTTAACCTTCGACAGCAAGATGCTGCTCGAAGAGGTCCAGAATGCGTCGGTCGCGATGTTGAGGACCGCGACCGCGGCGATGAGCTTTCGGAGGCCCGAGGTTGGGGCCTGCTGGGCCGATCTGGCAGGTGCTTGCGTCGCCTATAGCGGCCCGGATGTGCCTCTGACATGCGCAATAGGGCTTGGAACATCTAGCGCAGTTGACACCCAAGACATCGCCGCCATCGAGAATTTTTACGAGTCCCGAAAATCACCGGTACGGATCACGATTTCCGGCCGAACGCACGACGGAGTCAACTCCCTGTTGGCGAGCCGCGGATACGAGGCCGGAGTGCCAATGGAGAATTGGTGGAGGCCGCTCACTGATATCCCTGGCAAGCCTGTCCCCGACGACATTCAAGTCCAGCCTGCCGCCAAAGACGACGCCGAGTTGTGGGTGCGCACAGTAGCCGCAGGCTTCCAAGAATCCGATGCGCCGGTGGATGATTCCAAGTTGCCATCAACACTGCTCGACACCTTCTACTGTTTCGGATTTGCCGATGGTGCGCAACCGTTTTTGGTGCGGCGGCGTGGCGAAGTCGCAGGTGGTGGTGTTCTCCACATCAACGGACAGACGGCTCACCTGCGGACGACGAGTTGCCGATTTGTGCATCGCCGCAATGGAGTACAAACGGCTTTGTTGAACGTCAGGTTGAACCGGGCTCTGGAAGCTGGTTGCCGGTTTGTCTTCTCAAGCACTGCGGGGATCGGCGCTTCGGCTCGGAACCTTGAGCGCTTCGGTTTGGTGCCGCTCTCCATCAGCTTCCTGATGTCAAAATCCTGCTGAGAGCAGAACAGGTCCTTTGAATCCTGTTCCTCATCGCTCCCCGTTTCGCGAAATCTCGAACCGCCTACTGCGCTGTCGCGCTGGTCTGCGGTTGCCCCGTCACTACCGGCAGTACGACCGTATCCACCATCGATGGATCATCGCGCAGGCGCACGTACAAAGCCTTGCCCTTGGGCGCCGGAATCGGCAGGCTCGAATCCATGAACCCGTCCGGCACGGTCACCGGACTCGCAAAGTCCGGGTCCATGCTCACCGAGTCCACCAGGAACAGTTTCTCGCCTACCAGCGTGCATTGCTTCTGCGGCGACGTCGTACAACGCACTTCCTTGAGGACCGGCACCCGCACCAGGTTCCCGAGCGGCTGCCAATCACCTTCCGCTCCGGCGCTGCTCACCGGACGGAATTTCAGTGGCCCAAACGCCGACGGCCCCAAGTGGCGCAACGGATCCAGAACTCCCAGAATTGTTTTTGCATCCTGCAAGGTCAGATTCCCGTCGCCGATGCTCAGCACCACCCGGAACGAATCGTCCGCCGTCGCGATCTCAACCTTCTGCGTGGGAGAGAACGTCTCCGGCTCCTGTGCCTTCAGCGAGAAATGCAGCTGCGCATCCTGGGGCAGCTCATCCGAATTCCCCAGTTGCACCGCCGATATCGATGCATTCGGATCCAGTTGCACGCTCTTGCTCATCAGTACGACCTTGGGCCGGGGCGCTTGTACCGCCGCCGGTACCGGCAGAACGCGGCCGTCTTTAAGCGTGACCGACGCGGACGCCGTCGTCCCCGCCTCGAGACCTGCGTCCGTTTTCTTCTCCATCGCCATGCGCAACTCATCCTGCTGGTTCGCGCGCGTAACGTTCAGAGCCAGGAAGTGAATTCCGTTCAGCTCGAGGCTGGTTACTTCATCCAGCCGGGTGCCGCGCAGCATTCCCTCGCTATCGCCGGCATGCACGCTGAAGTGATCCAGCCGGCCCGCCTCCGCATAGGTGTGCAAGGGAATGCCGTCCGGTTCGCTCAGCCCGAACTTTTCGACGTCCACGCTCACGCGGCCCGCGGACGCGTCCTGCAGTTGAATGCGGACTTCCAATTCGTCCGGCTTGGTCCGCTTCCACAAGGTGGGCAGATCGTTGCCCTGTTCGCTCTTCACGGTCACGCCACTCACGCAGCAGGCATCCGGCGATTGCAGATGCAGTGTGTCCTGCCGCCCCACGATTAGCGCACTGGCATCTTTCGACGCAATTACCCACTTGGTTGGCCGTGAACTTCGCACGTGAAAATGCGGCCCTTCGAACTTCTGGAATCCCCACACCCCGTGCACACTCGCCGTGAATTCGTCGGGCAGATCGTTCAGATGTACCCCGCGTGTGTTCACCAGGAATCCGCCGCGCTCGGCATCGGCGGTCAGGGGCAGATTCAGGCTCTTTCCAGACTTCGTTTCCATTTGCAAGACCAGGTCATGGGCCAAATCCGTGGCAAATACCAGTGGAGCGCCTTCGACCGGCAATACCAGCTCTGGATTCCCCATGCAGTAAACCCCCTTCCCATCCGACGCCCGCAGCGGAGGCAATACCGCTGGCGCTACCGGCGGCAACCCTACCACCAGCACCGATTTCGGATTTCGGAACGACGGTGGGTTGTTCAGCCGGAGATTCAGCGCGTCCTTCTTGGATAGCGCGAGCGCCGGAATGTACTGGTACTGCGCCGAGCGCGTTGTTCCGAGAATCCGCGCCATGTCTACCACCGCTCCTATGTAAGGACTGTAGTATCCCGACCGGGCCATCGGCGTGTAGCCGACCTGTGACACCAGGTCTACCTGAGCCCCGGTGGTCAGCGTGGCCAGCATGCTCTGGCTGTGGGCATCGTCCAGCACCAGTTGATCGGTGTTTTGCGTCAGGCAGGGAACTTGTTGCGCGGTCGGTTTGTCGAAGCATTCCTGCTCCAGCTTCATGTTTAAACTCCGCGCCAGCAGCACGGTTCGCTCGTGCAGTTGCTCCGGTCCTCCGTTGCTCGGTTCGCGCAAAGCCGCCAGGTACTTCTCCAGCCGTGTCCGGTCGAGACTGGCTTGATGCAGATCCTGGGCCGCCCGCACGAACGCTCCCGGCTTGCCGCGCACGGCCGCCCGCAGCGTGCTGAATCCGCCGCCCGTTTCTGGAGCCAGAAACACCAGAGCCTCTTGTGCCTCCTCCGGTACCGTGACCCACACTCCTTCCTCGTGGACTTGTTTGTTCCAGGTCTCTACCTTCGTGAACCAGTTGTCCGGTGGTGGATTGGTCACCCCGCGCAGGAAGGCAATGATCATCATGTAATGCGCCGATTGGCTCTCCGGCAGATCCGGATGCACCCACAACCGGTCTCCGGGCTGCAAATTCGGCACTTCAGAGATAGGCAGGGTGCTCTCGCCCCGCCGCACGCGCACATCCACCGGAGGCCCCGACAGATCAAACGCGGCGCCATCCGCCAGCGCGTTCGTCCTGAGTCCCGACACCACAACAACAGCCATCACCAGGACGGCGGCATTTCTTACCAGACTGCGACCAGAAGAAGTCTTCCGCCCAAGGAACCAAAAAGCCGACTGACCCAACTCCAATCTCCTTAATCCGGACCAGCGAGACACAAACCGCCGAGACCCGGACCACCGATTTCAAGCCAGATTCTGACTCACCCTATTTCTGACCCGACCTTTATTGTACCCAGACCTTCAAGGTCAAATGCGGCTGGAAGGACATGCCCGGTCTCCCATCGCCAACCTAAGGGCGGCAATCGCCACGAGAAGCGAACCTTTCGGGCCTTTTCCGTGGGAGATTCGGCTGTGCGGGGAGGGGCTCTCGGCGGCGAAGACTCTCCGGTGCGAGCCCAGCCATCAACAACACTCAAGGTCCGAGACAGGCGGGTGAAACCCGACCGCCAACACCTAAGACCCGACGCCTGACTAAGATCTGACACCTGACTAAGACCTGAGGTACTCAACCTGCGCCGCGGTCAGAGGCACTACCGACAGCCGTCCCTGGCGGACTAGTGGCGAGTCCGCAAACAATTTGTGCGCCTTGATCTGAGCCAGAGTCCTCGGCGACTCGATCGCCTTTCCAACCTTGATCCGGACCTGCGGCACTTTCGGGTCAGCAACGTCGACCGATACCACGGAAGCGGTTCCAACCGCTTGCTTCTCGTCGCCGGTGTGGTAGATGACCAAGCCATCGCCCGGCTTCATCGCGCGCAGATTCTTCACGGCCACCGGATTCGTTACCCCGTCCCAAATCGTAGTCTTATCGCGCACCAAATCAGCAAACGAATAAACCGATGGCTCGGTCTTCAACAAGTATTCCATAGATCCTCTCTGACCGATTCCCGAACCTGAGATCCGCACCCAAATGACCTAAAACCCAAGACCTAAGCCCCGATCGAAGCTACTTCGGCGAATCCTTCTTCGCCTCCCCAGGCTTGTTCTCGTAGATCGAATACTGCTCTTGCGGACGCTTCAGCTTCACCGTAATGTCCATCGTCGGGGCCTGAACATCGTAGTCTTCGCCGAACGTTTGGAACCCGGGAGCCAGAACCTGCACCCGCATCTTTCCGTAGGGCACTCCGTCAAAGTGCGTCTTCCCATCCCCATCCGTCTTCAACTCAAACCCGCCGCGTTGCTGCTTTCCGTGAGTGTTCACCGGATGCAGCACCACCGCCGCATTCCGAACCGGCTTCCCGTTGTAGTCCTTAACAATAAGAAAACTCAGCGTCGACGAAGGCGTATCCTCGGCCCGCGCCAGCCCCCAAAACGCCACCAACCCGACCCCTAAGATCAACGCCCTCTTCATATTCGCGCGATTCATAGCAAACTCCATCCCCGGGCATCCAACTTGCGAGCCCATTCTAAGCACCCCGCCCACCGCTGTCACCCCTTGACAACGGACTGCTCGCCTCCCTACAATTAGCACTCGCTAGATAAGAGTGCTAGCAGGACTCCGGCAAATCCGGAATACGCAATCCAACCCAAACAAACAAATAGACATACCTTGAAAGGAGTCAGCAACCTATGGCTACCAAGTTCACCCCGCTCCACGACCGAATCGTGGTCCGGCGAGTAGAAGAAGCAGAAACCACCCGCGGCGGCATCATCATTCCGGATTCGGCTAAGGATAAGCCGCAGGAGGGGGAAGTTCTCTCTGTGGGACGTGGCAAGAGCAACGACGAAGGGAAGGTGTTTCCTCTGGCTGTGAAGGAAGGGGATCGCGTTCTGTTCGGGAAGTATGCCGGGACTGAAATCAAAATTGATGGCGAGGATTTCGTCATCATGCGCGAAGAGGAAGTGCTGGGCATTCTGGTGGGTGCTGGCGCTACCAAGAAGGAAACGGTCGGGGCCAAGCGGTAGCTGAGACCCGGGCTCTGGGCTTTGGGATGTTGAGCATCGCGCTTTAAGTCTCGAGCTTCGGGCTGGTGGCTTTCGGCTTCGACTCTGGAATCCTGAATTCAGGAAACTTCAATAGACATTCGATACTGAGGAGATAAAAGAAATGGCTAAGCAGATTGTTCATGGCGAGGAGTCGCGACAGGCGATCCTGCGCGGCGTTAACCTGCTCGCGGATGCGGTAAAGGTCACGTTGGGTCCGCGCGGGCGTAACGTGGTCATCGAGAAGAAGTTCGGATCCCCGACCATTACCAAGGACGGTGTCACGGTCGCGAAGGAAATCGAACTGAAGGATGCGCTCGAGAACATGGGCGCGCAGATGGTCCGCGAGGTTGCTTCGAAGACTTCGGACGTGGCCGGCGACGGCACGACCACAGCTACCGTTCTGGCCCAGGCGATTTATCGCGAGGGTGTGAAGACGGTGGCTGCCGGTGCGAATCCGATGGCGCTGAAGCGCGGCATCGAGAAGGCGATCGCGGTGATCGCGGGCGAAATCGACAAGAAAACCGGCGAGCGCGGCAAGGGCAAGCTGGATGACCTGTCGAAACCCGTGACGGGCGACATGATCGCGCAGGTCGGCACCATCTCGGCGAACAATGACGAGACCATCGGCAAGATCATAGCCGAAGCGATGAAGAAAGTCGGCAAAGACGGTGTCATTACGGTGGAAGAGTCGAAGACGCTGGAGACGCAGCTGGAAGTGGTCGAGGGCATGCAGTTTGACCGCGGCTACCTGTCGCCTTATTTCGTGACCGATCCGGAGCGGATGGAAGCGGCGCTCGAGAATGCCTACATCCTGATCCACGAAAAGAAGATCAGCTCGATGAAGGACCTGCTCCCGCTGCTCGAACAGATCGCGAAGAGCAGCAAACCGCTATTGATCATTGCCGAGGACGTTGAGGGCGAAGCGCTCGCGACGCTGGTGGTGAACAAGCTGCGCGGAACGTTGCAAGTGTGCGCGGTGAAGGCACCGGGCTTCGGTGATCGTCGCAAGGCGATGCTGCAGGATATCGCTATCCTGACAGGCGGCAAGGCCATCACGGAAGATCTGGGGATCAAGCTGGAGAACGTGCAGATCTCGGATCTGGGCCAGGCGAAGAAGCTGACCATCGACAAGGACAACACGACCATCGTGGAAGGCAAGGGCAAGCATGCCGAGATCGAAGGGCGTGTGAAGGAAATCCGCAGCCAAGTAGAGAAGACGACCAGCGACTACGACCGCGAGAAGTTGCAGGAGCGGCTGGCGAAGCTGGTGGGCGGCGTGGCGGTGATCAAAGTAGGCGCGGCCACCGAGACGGAAATGAAAGAGAAGAAGGCTCGGGTGGAAGACGCCATGCACGCGACGCGGGCAGCGGTGGAAGAAGGCATCGTCCCGGGCGGCGGCGTGGCACTGGCGCGCTGCATTGCGGCGATCGACAAGCTGAAGGTGAATGGCGACGAGCAGATCGGCGTCAACATCGTAAGGCGGTCGCTCGAAGAGCCGCTGCGCCAGATCGTCGGGAACGCCGGCGAAGAGGGTGCAGTGATTCTGGGCAAGGTGCTGGAATCGAAAGACGCGAACTACGGCTACAACGCGTTGACCGGGGAGTTTGAAGACCTGGTGAAGGCGGGCGTGCTGGATCCGACGAAGGTGGTGCGGACGGCGCTTCAGAATGCCGGATCGATCGCGTCGTTGATGCTGACCACCGAAGCGCTGGTGTCGGAACTGCCGGAAGAGAAGAAAGCTCCGGTGGGCGGCGGCGGACATGGCGGTGGGATGGAAGGGATGTACTGAGAACCCAGTTCTCAGTTCTCAGTGGACGGCGGCCCCGCTCTTCGGAGCGGGGCTTTGTGTTGGCGCACCGACATGTTGGTTCAGCATCACCCGCGCGCTTGCCGACCTTCAGGGTGCCACCCGGTTCGCAATTCCGACTCGGTCGATGGTCGATCCCCTGCTGTGATTGGTCTCGGCGTCCATGTTCCTAATAGCACCGGGTTTGGCAGCGTTCTCGAAATCAGAAGGTCTAAGCTCATCGGCAGAGCCGTATGGTACTGGTCGATCGAATCTTGCAGCTCTGGCGCGCCAACGCGTCTCCTTCATCCATCTCTGTGCTGCGGCAACTCACCAGCGAGTTTATGAAGAAACTCCAGTTTTCTCTGTTGGAGCTGGCCATCGAGAACGGCAAAGCCAATTGCCGAAGTGCGGAAAGAGCCTCCAGTGGCCGCTCGGACCCGTCCAGGGTCTCACCGGCTGTCAACTGGAGCTCATCGCCCGGACGGTTGCTGTCTGTCTCACTCATTCGGAACTGCCCTGCAACCAAGGCAGCGGCACTTTGGGTGCTCGTTCCTCCTCGGTTCAGCGGAGCGGGGTTAGCGCAGCCCGTGGCCAAACCCTGCCGGCTGCGTCCGGGGACCAGCCCGCCTTTGGAGGTCTGGCCTAATCGGTTCAGAGACCAAAGCACCCCCACGCTGCTCAGAAGAGAAATGAGGTTGAATGCCCTTGGGGGGAGCGTGGATCCCTCCACGCGGCAAATACACACCTGTGGAGGAAATAGCGCTGGAACCGACAAGGACCACGGGCCATTTCGGAACTTTGCGATGGCAGCCGTTCGCCCTGAGTACAAAATCACGCCATCACAAACCCTTCTCAGTTGCATCAGAAGGCTGGTGGGTGTCGATAAACTCCTTCCCGCGGCCGCCACCTTTGGATCTCTTAGAGATGTAGACCCAGGCGTGTGCGCATCTCGCGACGGCCAAGACTGGTTACGCCTAAAGCCCTACTGTCAAGATCCGGGACCACCCATTTTCGTTTCAGAGCCAGGTTGAGGACGGCCGCACCGATGGCACCACCGACATGCGGCCGGCGCTCACTCCAGTCCACGCAGGCGTAGGCGAAGCGCCGGCGCAAGCTTCGAGTTGCGCTGATATCAACACCGATGGCTTCGAAACCTTTCGCTCCGTCCGGGGTGAGCTCGTAAGTGTGATCAGCGCCCGTGCGGCCCGACAGCCAGCCTAGAACCTTGAAGCAGTCATGGAGCGCGACGCCCAGGGTGCCGGCGATGTGATCGTAGCAAGTGCGCGCGGCGCGCAGCCGGTTGGGTGTGTTCGGAACGAATACGTCGTTTGAACCGCCGGCGAGCACGCTCAGGGCTTCGAGAGCAGCGGCCACTTGGTCTCCGTCCAGACTGTAGTAGCGATGCTTCCCCTGGGCGAACATCTTCACCAAGCGCTGCGTCTTCAGCCGCTGCAGGTGCACGCTGGCGGTGGAAGGAGTTACGTCGGCTATCACCGCCAGTTCGGTGCTCGTTCGGGCACGGCCGTCCACCAAGCAGTAGAGCATGCGGGCGCGGGCGGGCTCTCCGATGGCGGCAGCGATTCTGCAGACGGAGGCGTCGGGATGTTGTCCGACATTCATACTTTGATCCTAGACGAAGTGTCCGTGTGCGACAACTGGCATTCTGCTGGATATGGATCCGAGGAAGGTGTCCGCCAGGGGGATCAGCCGTCGCGCAGCAGTCGGAAGCATCTTGACGACCGCCGCAGCCCTGATTCCTGGCGACGATTCCACGGCGAGGCCCAAAGCTAGGAGGAGACGCTTGACGATCACCTGTGTCATCCGGTACCAAATCGATCCGTTCCAGCGGGACGCGTTCAACAAGTACGCCGAGAACTGGGGACGCATCATTCCTCGATGCGGCGGCCACCTGATCGGCTATTTTCTTCCCCATGAAGGCACCAATGATGTGGCCTGGGGATTGATTGCGTTCGACAGTCTCGCCTCGTATGAGTCTTACCGGACTCGCTTGAAGTCAGATCCGGAAGCGCGAGAGAATTTCGCCATGGCACAGAACAATCGGCTCATCCTGCGCGAAGAGAGAAACTTCGTGGAAGTGGTCGAGGGCACGTTTGGCCTTCCGACGACATTCGTGGGAGCAAGGTGATTGCTATGTGGACGCAGTCTGAAAAGGGACGGGCCTTTCGCGCGCTCCACGAGCGGGCCCGCGCATTCCTCATTCCCAATCCGTGGGACGTTGGCACGGCGCGACTGCTGGCACGCACAGGGTTTGAGGCACTGGCTACTACCAGCGCGGGCTATGCTTTTTCTGTCGGGCAACCGGACAGCACGATTGGTCGCAACGAAACGATGGCGCACGTGGCCACGATTGTTGCGGCGACCGATCTGCCGGTCAGCGCCGATCTTGAGAATGGTTTTGGAGACGCGCCCGGGATCGTCGCGGAGACCATCCGGCTGGCGGCCGAAGCCGGGCTGGTTGGTGGCTCGATTGAAGATGTATCGGGGCGCGCGGACTGTGCCATATACGAACTTGGGCAGGCAGTCGATCGAATCCACGCAGCCGCCGAAGCGGCGCGCAACCTTCCGTTCCAGTTCACATTGACGGCGCGCGCGGAAAACTACCTGGTGGGAAGACCGAACTTGGGGGATACCATCCAGCGCCTGCAAGCCTATCAAGAGGCGGGCGCCCATGTTTTGTATGCGCCGGGCCTCACCCGCAAGGCCGACATTGCCCAACTGGTCAGATCGGTGGATCGTCCGGTCAATGTCGTCATGGGATTGCAAGGAGTTCAATTGAGCCTGGCCGAGCTCTCGGCGATCGGAGTCAGGCGCGTCAGTGTCGGGAGCGCTCTGGCTCGCGCCGCCCTTGGCGCCTTCCTGCGCGCTGCGCGAGAAATGCGAGAGCACGGCACGTTTGCCTTCGCAGAAGAAGCTGTCAGCTACCAGGATATCAACGCCATGTTCCAGGGATGACGGGCACCGACTTGGTTCTGCTCCGGCCATGAAGAAGATCGGGATCGTGGGAGGTGTGTCGCTTGGCGATCGACGGTGGACGGGTCATTGAGGGGCCAAAGGGATTCATTGCGGCAAGCCGACTCGCTGCAACAATGCTTGGAATCGCGGGTCAGAGCGGAGATTATCGATCCGTAAGTCGGCTTTAAGAAACCATGCGATATCCCAACATCTCTCCTGGTAAGCTTTTTCCAGGAACCCGAACGCTCTGTCTTTGTCGCCAAGTCCAGCGTATATGGTTGCGATGATATACGGCGAAACATAGACACTTTTCGATCTTCGCTCTAACTCATGAAGGATCTTCTCCGCTTCGGCTCTTCTGCCGGTCACTGCGTAGGCATGCGCCAACGCAGCAGTGGGATCGGGATCGCCATCCGACATCTCAAGCGCTTTCTGATACGCAGGGATGGCTTGCGCCCGTTTTCCGGAACCCTCATAGCCCACGCCGAGAAAGTAGTAAACGGGCCATTCGTTGGGATTCGAAGCCACTGCCCTCCGGCTTGCTTCCACCAAACCTTGGTAGTCCCGGGACTGGTAGTAGGCCGCTGACTCGGTGTTATCGAAGCTGTAACCAGGATCGAGTTCGCGGCTCTTGGCTAGCTCAGCCATCGCCTCGGTGCGACGCCCCTTCCAGCTGAGATAGTAGGAGCGATTCAAATGGGCGCAACCAAAGTTCGGGGCTAGCGCAATTGCGTTGTCGAACTCTCGTTCCGCCGCTGTCCAGTCCCAGTCATGCCGCCACTTCAACAATGCAAGCGTAGCGTGGGCTTCGCCTATGCTGTCGTCCAGTTCCAGAGCTTTGTGTAAGGCTTCCTCCGCCGGCCGATAGCCGCGCTCTGGCGAAATCTGATCAAAAAGGGCCAAATAGACATAGCAGTCGGCCAGTCCCACGTAGCCCAACGCAAAGCCCGGATCTTTTTGAATGGACTTTTCGAAGTAGCCCTGCGCCGTTCGAAGCTGTTGGGGCGTCAGGAAATCGGACGTTATGAAAGAACGTCCCTTCAGGTAGGCTTCGTAAGCCTCCGGGTTCACCACGCGGCCGGAGCTGACCCGGGCCTGCTGCTGGGGTGTCAACTGGATGCGAATCTGGTGGGCAATCGCCTGGGCCATTTCCCGCTGCAAGGTGAGAATCCCGCGCACTTCGCGCTGGTAATCTTCGCTCCATATATGGCGGTCATTGGGGCCGTCGAGCAACTGCACGGTGACACGCACCTGGTCGCCCTCGCGAACGATTGAGCCCTCCAGGATGCCGTCGACACCGAGCTCGCGCGCAATTTGTGGCAGGTGCTTCTTTGTACCCTTGTATTCGGTCACGGAGGTGTGGGATATCACTTTTAGCGCATGAATCCTCGATAGCTCCGTGATGAGCTCCTCCGTCATACCATCCGCGAAGTACTCTTGCGCTGCATCCCCGGAAAGATTTTGAAGGGGCAGAACGGCAAGCGAGCGTATGGGGGTGACTGAGACCTGGACGTGGAAGTGCTGCCACGCCACCCATGATGCAAGTGCGACCGCACAACCCAGCAGAGCGAGAAGCCAGCCTGCGGGGGGCGTGGGTCGGGTCGCGACTGCCACCAGTTCACTTGTTTTGTTGCTGCTTTCTGCGGAAATTTGTGGCCCCTGCACTTCTTCCACGGGCGCAATAAACCTGTATCCCCGGCGTGGCAGTGTTTCGATGTAGCGCGGTGCATCGGCCGAATCGCCCAGCACTTCGCGAAGACGTGCAATCGCGTTGTGGAGGCTGTGGTCGAAATCCACAAAGGTATCGGCCGGCCAGAGCTGGCTTCTCAGTTCTTCGCGAGTCACGAGATTGCCGGCACGCTGCAGCAATATCGCAAGCACCTGTAAGGGTTGGCCTTGCAGGCGCAGCTTTACGCCGCTTTTCCGCAGCTCGCCCGCGCGGAGGTCCAGTTCAAAGATGTCGAAGTGCAGGACGCAGGCGGCTGGAGCTGAGGCAGGCATGTCGAATTTCGGCGAACCTGGCAAAGCCTATCACAGTTCGTGGGCCTTGGAGACCTGTCTCCCAGGGTCGCGAACGCCTTGTCCCTTCAATACCTTAGGGATGGAGAAAACTTTGAGGAGAGATAGGGGTGGCAAGGATTGACGCCGGCGAACTTCCCGGCGAGAGTGGGCACCAATTCGCGCTCGAGAAGGAGCTGGGGGACTCAGGTAGCAAAGCCTGCCGGGCCTTCCGAGCACAATTCCTGAATGACAAAGGATGGAGGCACCAACCATGAATATCGTAGCCAAGTTCGCTTTACTCAGCGGCTGTCTGGTGTTTGCCGGCGCGACCTACTCGGTTGCGCAAGAAAATGGACCGAGTTCCGCACAGGTCGTGGCCCTGGACGAATGCGATCCGGCCACCTTCAACGCCGTGCTTGGGCCTGACTTCTGCAAGAACGTTGCGCTGGGGTCCGCCACGAAGTTGACCGACTTGTTCGCAAAGGCAGCCGCTGGAACCCCGGATCCGGGTTGGGACTTCGAACCTGACACGGTCCACATCAGGAAAGGAACCACGCTGACTGTAGTCGACCAGGGCGGCGAGCCTCACACCTTCACCGAGGTGGCGAAATTTGGGGGCGGCTTCATACCGGGGCTTAATGCCGGAGAGGAGACGGTTCCTGAATGTTCCGGCGGCTTTGCGAATGTCGCAGTAGCCCGGACACGAATCCTTCAAGGCAGCCAGGTTCAGGTTACGGGTCTGGCGAAAGGCGAGCATCTTTTTGAGTGCTGCATCCATCCATGGATGCGGGTAAAAGTCGAGGTGAAATGACCGGTGGCGCGCCCGGAGAAGGAAGCGCGAGCCGGGCGCTCGATGGGCTAGCGATCCCGGGGGAGAACTAGCAGGTCGGACGTTGGCGAACCATCTTGGCTTGATTTGTCAGGCAAAGGGCTTCGCCAACGTGCGCTTCCGTTTGACCACCCGCCATTGCGACTTTCGTGCAACCCTGCCCCCCTCTCATCATTTCCTACCCATCAGGCCGGCAACGTCATCCTAATTTTCGCCAGTTCATCAACAACGCGTCCACAAGGTTGGCTGCGAAGCAGCCATACGTTGCTCCCGTGGTTTTCGGGCCGCAATTCCCGCCGGCCCTTCGCACGATGAGCAGCAAGTGTTGACCGAATCGATCAACTCCTGGAATGCTGCCAATCCGAAAACCGGAGCACTCTGTCCCGCCTCACCACCGGGTTTGCTTCCATCGCGCGACCTGTGCTTTCCGCTAGCCCGGGGGACATGCCGATCCCTGCTCGCATTTCCCGACCGACGTTTAAAGGGGCAAGGTTCTTGTATGATGTCCGGCGAAAGTCGGCCGCCCTCCTCTCTTCTAGATCATCGATTAAGTCACAAAGCGGCGGCCTTCGAAGGAGGTTTCATGCGGACCTCGCGGTGGCAGCGAGCGGTATGGGGCGCGACGGCGGCGTGCCTGATGGTCGGCGCCAGTGGACTGCACGCGCAGTTGGCCGTCACGAGTGATCCTCCTTTTTACGGGCCGTTCAACGGCGTGTTTCTTAGGGATGGCGATGGATTGAAAAAGGCGATCGCAAAAAACGATTCGGTGCTGCGCGCAGATTCGCCGTGGTCGTTGTATGCATGGGTGCGAACCGAGGAGGTGCTGGCGGCGCCCAGCCTGGTGGCAGGGCTGGGGGATCCTGCCGAGGAGTATTCGCGATACCTGGCGGTGGATGGATCGCATGTCACGCTGTGGACAGGCAAGGACAATAGCTTGTCGGGGGCGGCAGCCCTGAGTCCGGGGAAATGGCATCTGCTGGTGGCGACGTTTGATGGAGACACGTTCCGACTTTATTGCGATGGCGCGGAGGTCGCGCACGGGAAGCTGGATTTTGGGAGCGTGAGTGACACTCTGCACCTGGCGCCGCCGTTTTCTCCTTCGGGGGAGTGGCGGCACTTTGGCGGGAAGATTGCCGGGTTGAAGTTGCTACGCAATGCGACCTCGGGTGATGACGTAAGGCAGATGTTCCAGCAACCGGAGAATTTTGCGCTGCTCGAGTTCGAAGAGGGATCGAAACCCTGGTACCTGCAGACGCGGGGGCAGGCGGGGTATCGGGCGCCGCAGGATCCGGAGACGCTGCCGCGGTCGAAGGCGGTACCGTCGAAGGCGGTGGCGCGGAGTGCCGGGGAGACGCGCGGGGGGCTGGAGACTTCGGGAGAAAACTCGTGGACCGTGGCGGGAGGATGGCGGATGAGTCCGGCTCCGGGGGTGAAAGAAGATGGAGCGGCGATCTCGCAGGCGGGGTTCAATAGCAAGCAGTGGTACTCGGCGACCGTGCCGGGAACGGTGCTGACTACGTTGATCGATCGGGGAGTGTATCCGGACCCGGATTTCGGGTTGAATAACCTCGCGATTCCGGAGTCTCTAAACAGGCAGGAATACTGGTATCGAGTGGAGTTCAAGACACCGAAGTTGGGGAACCGGCGGCGGCTGACACTGACGTTTCAGGGGATCAACTATCGGGCGGCGGTGTGGATGAACGGGAAATCACTGGGGACGGTTACGGGCGCGTTTGTCCGCGGCGTGTTTGATGTGACAGAGGTGCTGAGGGCGGGTGGAACGAATGGGCTGGCGGTGCGGGTGTCGCCACCGCCGCATCCGGGAATTCCGCAGGAGCAGTCGATCAAGGGAGGGCCGGGAGAGAACGGCGGAATGATGTGTCTGGATGGGCCGACATTCGTGGCGACCGAAGGATGGGACTGGGTGCCGGCGATTCGCGATCGGGATACGGGGATCTGGCAGCCGGTGACGTTGACGGCCACGAGCGTGGTGAAGATTGGAGACGCGCAGGTGGTGACGACACTTCCCTTGCCTGATACGAGCCGCGCGGATGTCGAGATCACGGTGCCACTCGAGAATCTGTCGGGGACGGCGGTGAAGGGGACTTTATCGGCCTCGTTTGACGGGACCAGCCTTAGCCAGGAGGTCACGGTCGCTCCGGGAAAAAGTTCGGTGAGGCTGATGCCGGCGGAGTTCAAACCGGTGACCGTGGAGCATCCGCGGCTGTGGTGGCCGAATGGATATGGAAAGCAGGAGTTGTACACCCTGAAGTTGAGTTTCGCTGAGGGTGGGAGCGAGTCGGATGCGAAGCAGGTGCGGTTTGGGATCCGCGAAATTACTTATGAGTTGAGTTTGCTGGACAGCGCGGGACATTTGCGGAGAGTGGATTATTCACCTACCGCTGCGCGAGCGCGGGGGGAGCGGGTGGTCGATGTGTCGCATCAGGGGATGCGGGAGATACCGGCGGCCGATCCGTTTCCCCCGATGTATCCGCCGGAGTGGAGGGAGTGGTGGAGGTCTTGGGTGGCGTCGCTGGTGCCCGGGGGCGAGGCTTCGCCGGCAGTGAAGATGGTGGAGGACAACCGGGCGGCACCGTATCTCATTGTTAAGGTGAATGGAGTGCGGATCGCTTGTCGCGGCGGCAACTGGGGAATGGACGATTCACGCAAACGAGTGTCGCGGGCGCGGCTGGAACCGTACTTCAAATTGCATCATGACGCGAATCTGAACATGATCCGGAACTGGGTAGGACAGAATACGGAAGAGGTGTTCTACGATCTGGCCGATGAATACGGGCTGCTGATCTGGAATGACTTTTGGGAGTCGACGGAGAATTACAACATCGAGGCGCAGGATCCGGTGCTGTTTCTGGACAATGCGCGGGACACGATTGCGCGGTTCCGGAATCATCCGTCGATTGCAGTTTGGTGCGGGCGAAATGAGGGCGTGCCGCAGCCGATTCTGAATGAGGGGCTGACGGAGTTGGTGCGAACCCTGGATGGTACGCGGTACTACTCGCCGAGTTCGAACCAAGTAAATTTGCAGAACAGCGGGCCTTATAAGTACATGGACCCCAAGTTGTACTACACAACGTTGAATCATGGGTTCTCGGTGGAGACGGGGACGCCGTCGTTTTCGACTCTGGAATCGTTCCAGACCTGGATCCCGACGGAGGATCAGTGGCCGATCAGCGACGACTGGGCGTATCACGACTGGCACCAGAGCGGGAACGGGGACATGGCTCCGTTCATGGCGGAGGTGCAGGCGGAGTTTGGGGCGCCGACATCACTGGAGGATTTCGAACGGAAGGCGCAGATGCTCAACTACGTCGACCATCGCGCGATTTTTGAGGGGATGAACGCGCACCTGTGGACGCCGAATAGCGGACGGATGCTGTGGATGACCCAGCCAGCGTGGCCGAGCAATACGTGGCAGATCCTTACGTCGGACTACGATACGCAGGCGTCGTTCTACGGTGTAAAGAAGGCTTGCGAGCCGGTGCACGTGCAGCTAGATCTGTCGAATTATTCCGTCGCCCTTGTGAATACCACCAACTCGGCTCGGGCAGGGTTGTCGGTGCGGGCGGATGTGTTTTCGCTGGAGAACAAGCTGCTCCTCCACCGAGAGGAGGACAAGGATGCGGGTGCGAACTCGGCGGCCGAGGCATTCAAGCTAGACCTCGGGCCGCTGTTGGGGGATGGGGTGGTGCTTGTGAAACTGAGACTGGTGGATTTGAGGGGCGCAGTGGTGTCGGAGAATCTCTATTGGCTGGGGGCGTCGAGTGCGGCGTATCGAAAGCTGAACCGGTTGGGGACAGCGACGGTGGCGGCTCGGGCGCGTGGCGAAAAGGAACGAGTCGTGGTGTCGTTGCAGAACAGCGGGGCTGTGGCGGCGCTGGAGACGAAGCTGACATTGCTGAAGGTCGATGGGACGCGGGTGTTGCCGGCTTATTACAGCGACAACTACGTGTCGTTGCTGCCGGGAGAGAAGCGGGAGATCAGCATAGAGTACCCGGCGGGGGCGGGCGCGGCGCAAGTGGGAATTCGGGGATGGAATGTCGAGAGGGAGATGGTCGTGGTGAAGTGAGGCAGGAGATTTCAGATTTGTGATTTCAGATTGCAGATTGGGCAGGATGCGCTGGTGCGCCGAGGATGGGGAGGAAATTCCCTGTGAGGTTCGTGGTTGCCTCCGGAGGTCAGGGGTCCTTCGACTCGGTTCGGCTGACGCCTCAGTGCGCTCCGGATGACAGGCCGGAAGGGTTCGGTGACTATGCGATGCGGAGCACGCCGGCGGCTTCGAGCTTGCTTTGTTTCAGGTCTTGCAGAGCTCGATTGGCTTCGGCGAGCAGGTACACGCGGATTTCGGTTTGGACTGGGATTTCGGCAGCGAGCCGCAAGAAGTCACGGCAATCCTCGCGGGTGCTGTTGGCGACGCTCCGCAGCACGCGCTCCTGGTAGAGCAAGTTGTAGTCGAGGGGCGGGATTTCTGTCATCGTGATCCCGGCCAGGGCGAGCGTCCCGGCTTTGCGGAGATGGCCCAGAGCTTGCGGGACCAGCGCACCAGCGGGAGCGAAGATGATGGAGGCGTCGAGCGGGTGGGGAGGAGTTTCTTCGGCGCCGCCGGTCCAGACGGCGCCGAGTTTTTCTGCTAGTTCTCGATGCGCGCGACCGCGCGTGAATACATAGACATCACATCCTTGATAACGCGCCAGCTGGAGCACCAGGTGCGCCGAGGCGCCGAAGCCATAGAGACCGAGGCGATGTCCTTTTTGCGCGCCGCTGAGGCGGAAGGAGCGGTATCCGATGACGCCGGCGCAGAGCAGCGGAGCCGCGTTTTCGTCGGTGAATACGGCGGGCAGTGGGTGGGCGAAGTCTTCACGAATCACGCAGAATTCGGCGTAGCCTCCGTGGACGTGGTAGCCGGTGAACTTGGCATGCTCGCAGAGATTCTCGGTGTGGCGCCGGCAGTAGGGGCAAGTGCCGTCGGTGGAGTAGAGCCAGGGGATGCCGACTCGGTCACCAGCTTTCAAAGTGCGGACGTTGGGGCCGATCGCGTCGATTGTGCCGACGATTTGGTGGCCGGGGACCAGCGGGAGTTTGGGGAGCGGGAGGTCGCCCTCCACGGTGTGGAGATCGGTGTGGCAGAGTCCGCAGCAGTGGATGCGGACGCGGACTTCGTTGGGGCCGGCAAGGGGCTCATCTAGGGCGGCGAGATGGAGGGGAGCGTTCTCGGCGGGCCGCGGCTTTTCGAGCAGCATCGCGCGCATGAGTTAATTTTAGTCGGGAATGAGCGTAACCAGCATGTGGGCGACGGGTCGCGCCGACGGCCCGGATGCCCGTCGCTCCACAGACCAAGGTGCTTGCGGGCTTGGCGGATGCGGCCGTCGTTCTCAAAAACGTGCCGAGCGGGGCTCGACTGCCCAGACGAGAGCGTTTGGGCCTGCGTGAGCAGTTCCAGGCATGCGCCTACTGGCGGGCTTCGAGTTCGATCTTCAAAACGTGAATCTGGTTGACCTTGGGATCCAGCGTGCCGGTGATCTTCACCTTCTGGCCCTCGAATCCGTGGACCAAGTCGGGCCGGTCGAGCCGGAAGACGTCCTTGCCGGCAGACAGCACCAGAGACCCACCCAGATGCTCGATGCAAAACACAGAGCAAGTATTGGAGGTACCGCCCATGGATTTGGACTTGAGCATTTCCTGGTGTGACCGCGTGACTGAGTGAATGTTCAACGCGCACTGGCTGTCGGAGACTTCGCCTCGGAACACCCGGGCATTCTGGCCGTGGGCAATATTGGCGAACGCCAGAATCCCGGCCATGCATAAAACTGTGATTCGATTCATAACAACTCCCAAATCCTGCCTAAGGCAGCACGGTAAGTTTCAAATGCATGCCTTCATGGTCCTCACTGCAGATCACCGTGCAGACGGCTTGGTACTCTCCCGGTTCGGTTGGAGCGGTCAGCAGAAATTCCTGCGCGCCTGGCTTGAACAGGAGGTTCCAGCCCTCGACCTTGCTTCGATCTTTGGCCCGCAGCAGGGTCAGGTCGTGGATGGAACCATCTCGGTTCCACGATTTGCCGCGCCGCGCGGTGACGCGGAGGAGCACCGGCTCGCCGGCTCTCACAGTGATCTCGGGGGTCCGCTGGCCGGCGATCTTGTAGCGGCTGTCCCGGTCGGCCGTCAATTCGATGAGCCGGGCTTGCGCAGCGGCGTGGGGAAGGACCGTCAGAAAAAGTCCGGTGGCGGCGATTGAGACAACCTGGCGATGTGTGACTGGTCTCATGCAATCCGCCCCGCTATTGCGTCATATAAAGAAGGACCAGGCGCATGTCCTCATCGGTAATGGTGGCGCGCACCCGCATGTGGCGCAGAACCGTCGCCGTCGCGCGGGGAGGAAACTTCTGTGGAGCGGCATGGCAGCGTCCGCAGTTGGCGCGAAATCTCTGCTCGCCCAGCGCCCGCATGCTGTCCGCATCGGTGGCGTGCACGACCGGCGTCTCGAGCGCTTCCTTTTTGATCGAGGACCCGGCGAAAGCGGCCAGCGCTGCGAGCAGCACCAACAGCAGGATGGGAACAGGTTTCATGGAGTGCCTTCTCTTCCCAGCGGAGTCAAGAAGCGGTAAGCGATGCCGACGGTCCACTGGTTGAAGTTGCCCGCGGAACTCAACTGGCGACCATAACTGCCCACCGCCTTCAGGCCGTCTTTCAAGAAGTAGTTGATTCCGAAGTCGGTCTCGCTGGTGTTGGCAGCGGGCAGGCCGAGCTGCTGCGCGGCGTCCGAACGAATGTTGCCGCTGAAAAACTGTTGGCCGCGGGCCACCAACTCGGTACGCCGCATGGCCTTCTGCCAGAAATGCAGATGGCTGAGCCGGTAGGCGCCCTCCATCCAGTAGCCGCTTCCCTGATTTGATCGGACGAATTCGGAGTGCACGCTCAGGGGTAGCGCAGATGGCTGCCAAGCCAGGTGAAACCCGAGGGCATTCTTGCGGTCATCCTGAAGGACCTTTTGCCAGGAAGCACCAACTTCGAGTCGAGGACCGGGGAAGAAAACGCCCAGCCGGCCTCCGACATGTCGCTCGGATTCAACACCATTCACTCCGATGCTGGCCACCGATACATACGCCGCGTAATTGAGGTTGGCGCGTCGGCTGACCGGAAAGCCTCCGCGCAGCATGGTTCCATCGCTTGCGGCGGTGGCAATCGGCAAGATCAACGGGTCGGGCTGGAGCGCGCGAATCCACATAGGATAAAGGCGCTCGTTGAAAATTCCGAAGGGCGTGAGGAATCGCCCGGTGGTGATGGTGACGTGGGGATTGGCGATGTAGTCGACTTGGAGATAATCAAGATGCTTGTTGACCGGGCCGCCAAATGGGCCGCCTCCGGGTGCACGCTGGAACCGGCCCTCAAATTCGCCTCGGGACTCCACCAGCCAGCGGTCGCCGAAGGGCAAGAGCAGAACGGGGTTGACCTGAGTGTCGAGCAGCGTCTGCCCTGCCGTGACGCTGGTAAGAAAGCCCGCCGTTCCGGAGAGAATGGGAACGGCCTTCTCTGTGTCGGCAGTCTGCGAGTGCCCGCCAGCGGGCGCGAAGAATCCCAGAAGCAATAGTGCGGCCAGCCTGGGCAGAACGGTCTGCCGCCAGCGCTGGCGTCCAGCTTTTGTGCACAGATAAGGCAACTGCCGACCCCACGTAAGGACTTCGGGGGATTGTCCTTCAATGCGCTGGCGAGGGGAACGTCACCGAAGTAATGTTTTGTAGGGCGGAGGCACAAACGTGACCCAACCGTGTCACCATGTGCGGTCCACTGGTCAAGGGCATGCCGAGCGGAGCTCGGCTGCCCAGACCAGGGCGTCTGGGCCTACGCGGTGCGGACCAGTTCCCACGACTTCTTCGAAAATTCGGAGTCGCTCAGTCGTCTACGGCGTCAGCCTGGTAACGGCTCAGGACGTCGTCGCGGGTGACGACACCTTCCAGTTCGCGCAGGTCGGCGCGATTGACCACGGGGATGAGTTCGGCCTGGTTGATGTAGCGCAGGGCTGCGTCGAGGGGAAGATCGGGGTAGAGGTAAGGCAGGCGGCGGATGGGGAGAACCGAGGCGAGCGTCAGGGCTCCCTTCCCTTCTTTCATCATGCGGTCGAGGAGCTCGCGGGTGATCGAACTCCAGCCGGCAGGACTCATGCGTACCAGGAAGATCTTGTCGGGGAGGTCGCGAGTGCGGATGGCGACTTCTTCCAGGGACGCAGACGCGTCCAGGATGAGCGCAGTGCCGGGCTTCATGGCGTCTTCGACGCGAAGGATCTCTTCTTCGCGCTGCTCTTCGAGCGACGGCAGAACCAGGCCGTCCTGACGGGTGAGGAGATCGAAGATGGGCACCGGCTGTAGAGCGCGGGAAATGACGTAGGCGACGGTGTTTGCGACGATGACGGGGACGATGATGGAATAGTTACCGCTGACTTCGAGCACCATGAAGACCGAAGTCATGGGAGCGCGCAGGAAGGCGGCGAACAGGACACCCATGCCGACCAGCGCGTAGGTTCCGGTGGAGACGGTGAGCAGCGGGAAGAAATGTCGTTCGACGCCTCCGACCGCCCCCCCCAGCATGGCGCCTACAAATAAGGTAGGGGCGAACATCCCACCGGGGGTACCGCTCACGAACGAGAGCGTGGTGGCGATGATTTTCAGGCCAGCGAGGATGGCGAGGAACTTCCAGGCGAACTGGTCGTGCATGGCCTGGTCGATGAACTCGTAACCGGCGCCCATCACTTGGGGCGCGCCGAGCCAGCCGATCAGTCCGATAAAGAATCCGGCGAGAGCGGGCTGGAGGTACTGCGTCCAGCGCGGGAAGACGCGCAGCCGGGGGCGGAAGTACCCGATGGCGTTAGCGAAGATGACGGCGGCCAACGCGCCGACCAGTCCGAGGACGGCGTAGGCGAGCAACTCCGCGGGATGGACGAAAGCCGTGACCGGGACGCGAAAGATGGCGTCGGCACCGAGGAACCAGCGCATGACCACCACGCTCGAGATCGCCGAGAGGACTACGGAGCCAAGAATGCCGGCGCTCCAGCGGCCAATGACTTCTTCGATCACGAACAGGACGGCGGAGATGGGAGCGTTGAAGGCCGCGGCCAGGCCGGCGGCTGCGCCCACCGGGGCGAGCAGGCGGAGTTTTTCCCGGGACAGTTCGAGACGGCGTCCGAGGGCGGAGGCGAGCGAGGCACCGATCTGCAGCGAGGGGTCTTCGGGGCCGAGGGATTGTCCGGAGCCGATGGCAAGGGCCGAGCAGAGAAATTTCCCGACAGCGTTTTTGAACGGGATGTAGCCGTTGTAGATGTAGAGTGCAGCCTTGGTCTGGTTGACACCGCTGCCCCGAACCTGGGGAAAGACGTGAACGACCAGGACGGCGACCAGGAGACCGACGGCGGTGGGGGCTCCGATAATGCGCAGCGCGTGGGGATGAGGAAGCGCCCCCATGAGGGCAATGCGGCTCCAGTCGATGGCGACGCGGAAGCAAACGACCGCCAGGCCGGAGAAAACGCCAATGAAGATGGAGAGGATCAGGAAGAAGCGCTCTTCTTCAAAGTTGGTCTGGAAGGTGAGGCGGGCAAGGCGACGGGCTAGCGCGTTGGTGCTGCGCTCGTGACTGGTAACGGCAGCGTTCGGCGGGGATGAAATTGCGGGCGCCTCGCTCATTCGTCCACGGCCTCACGATCGCGCGAGATAAGCAGGAGTGCGAGGTCGACGCCCCCGGGCGGCCCGCATTGCTGGGCGGCTAGCTGTTCGATTTGCAGGATCAAGTCCATCAGAACGTCGGGCAGGTCCGCGTTGGCGGGAGAGCTCAGCTTGCGCAGTTTTGGGCGCGCGGCCTGCCAGCGTGTCCATAGGGACGGAAGGTCGTTGCCGGCAGAAGGCATCGGATTCGCGTTCGTCGCTTTGCCGGGCGACGCTGTCGAAGGCAGGTCGACATGGATTGCTCGCGCGCAGGCTTTCAGGCGATTGCCCGCTTGGTTGAAGACGGAGACGATCCGGCGGTCGCGCTCGGCATCGGAGATGCGCCGCAGAAACGGGTCGGTTGCAAGAACCAGAGAGGCGGTTTCGAGTTGCCGGCGGGACTCGGCGTCGCTGGGATTGAGTTCGATGGCCTTCCGCAAATCGTTCTCCGCGGTGCGGTAGCGTCCCAGTTGAAAGGCAACGTCTCCAGCGCCGGCAAAAGCGGAGGCGCTCTTGCGATCGAGCTTCAGCACTGCTTGGTAGCGGGCTAGGGCGTCCGGCAAGTCCTGAGCTTGCCGGAAGCGATCGGCGACCGCGAGTTGCTGCGCGGGATCGGGAGGCAGAACCTGGGTGAGCGCAATGAGCTCGGCCTGGGCCTGGGGAAAACCTTTTCCCTGCAGCAGGAAATCGATGAGCTCAATCCTGCACTGGCGGCGATTCTTGTCGGGCTCGGAAGACCATACGCCGTAGATGGCGTTGTGGTAGTGGCGGATGGCGTCCTCTACCGCGTGGCGGCGGACGGCCAGGCGCGCAAGTGCAAGGTTGATGGTGCTGTCCTGGGGAGAACCCTCCCAGAGGTGAAGCAGGTAGGCTTCGGATTCGTCGAGGCGGCCGGTGTCGCGCAAGGCGCGGGCAAGGCTGAGCTGATATTGGGGATTGTCGCGGTCGTAGCTCAGTGCTGCCCGGAAGTCGTCGAGGGCGCGTTCGGGGTGGCCGGCCTGGAATTCGGCGAGTCCCGCTTCAAAGGCGTGGAAGGCGATACGTTTTTCGTTGGCTTTGAGGCGCGTGACGAGGCGGGAAACTCCGGCAAATCCCAAGATGGCGATGATCGTAAGCGCGGCGAGGACGAGCGGCGTTCGGCGGGCCTGCGCTGTGGGTGCGGGAGAGTCCATGGATCGCAGTGCGATATACCCATCGTAAAGGATGGAAGGTGGGGATGGAAGACCGGGCGGGGTTAGGGGAAAGCCTCTAACCGCAAAGCTCGCCAAGGACTCAAGAGAACGCAAAACATGCGTGCACAAAGGAGTGGTGCTATCAGTCTGATCCGGGCTACGGACATTGGATCAGGCCTCGGTCTGGGCTGTGGAGGCCGTGTTGGTGTCATTCGACGAAGCTTCAGACACGCCAGAAACGATGGTCTCTTCCAGGAGTTCCGCAGCGGCCAGGTCTTCGAGGGCGCAGCCTACGCTTTTAAACAAAGTGATGTCGTTGGGACCGGTGCGCACGGTTTTCTTGGCCTTGGTCAGTTCATGCAGGTCGGCAAGCAGACTCTCGCGCTTGATCGCTCCGGCCTTGAGCGGGATGAGGATGTCGCCGGCTTCGGCGAGGGCACCGTCGTAGGTGTCGACCACGATGCGGGTACGGCGCATCGTGACGTCGTCGAGTTCCCGGGTGGTGGGCTGAAAGCTTCCGATCGCATTGATATGTGTTCCATTGCGGAGCAGGTTGCCGTCGAAGATCGGGGTTTTCGAAGTCGTGCAAGCGCACAGGACGTCGGATTCGGAGGCGCAGGTGCGGGAATAGACCGATTCGACCTTCATGCTGAGTTCGTGTTCCATCTGCTCGGCGAAATGCCGGGTGCGGGCGGGATCTTTGCCGCAGACCAGCGCGCGCTCGAAGTTGCGCACCTGGCGCAGGACATGGAGGTGCGCGCGAGCCTGACGCCCGGTGCCGAAGACGCCCAGAACACGCGCGTCTTCCTTGGCGAGAAATTTCGTCGCGACCGCGGAGGTGGCCGCCGTCCGGAGGTCGGTGAGGTAGTTCGCAGGGATGACCAACTTGGCGCAGCCGGATTCGGCGTCGAACAGGATGTAGGTGGCTTGGATGCGGTCGTCAGGCAGGCGGGGGTTCTCATTGAACTTGACGAGCTTCATGCCGAGTCCACGGCCGACGCGATCGTAGCAGGGCATGATGAGGAACACGCCGTCGGCCAGCTTCATCTGCGTGCGGGTGGGCATGACCGTGGAGGGATAGCGTGTTCGGAAGGCTTCTTCGATGGCCGCGATGAGCGTACGCGGGTCGAGAAGGCGGTGGACTTCGACTTCGGTCAGGACGTGCACGGGATCCCCCGGAAGCATAGTAGCGGATTCAGAGAGAAACATGCGCACGGGATTAAGGAGGAAAGCCTTTGCGCGCAAAGTGCAAAAGATTCGCTAACGACGGCCAGCGCGGCACCGACGACGCCCGTCGCCCGAGAAAAACGACGCAAGAGAAACCCGCGGGACACATGGGACCACGGAGGTTGATGGTGGGAGGACAGGCCATGTGGCCCGACGACCGGAGGGTGCGGCTCACGGGGTCGGTTTTTCGGCTGCCTGGAGTTCGTGCGCCCGCCTGATCTCCGCCGAATTTTTTCGACGGAAGAGCACTCGCCCACCTGAAGCAGAGCGATCGCTACATTCTTGTCGCCCTGTGCCTCAGACACGAGTTCCGTGGCAGCAGGTTTGGCCGACTCCAATCGAGCAGTTCGATCGCATACTTGATGGTTTTCTTCTGGCAGTCGATGTCCGGGCCACCGTCCTGCTTGTCGGCTTTCTGAAGTCAGGCCGCCGAGTTTGGGGCTCGGCTGCCCAAACGAGGGCATCCGGGCCTACGTGGGTCGGGGAGGGATCGCTCGGACGTGGCCAACCGGGAGGTGCCGGGAGGTGGCCAACCGTAGGCCCGGGAACGGGGGTTCAGGTAAGATACTGCCGCTCATGAATCGTGAATATCACAAGGGGTATAGCCAGGAATTGCACCGCGAGATGGAGATGCTGGTGTTTGGACATGCCGGCACGCCGATGCTCGTCTTCCCCACGTCGATGGGGAAGTTCTTTGAGTATGAAGACCGCGGAATGATCGGGGTTCTGGCGCCCAAAATCGAGCGGGGCGAACTGCAGGTGTTCTGTCCGGATGGGATCGACGGGGAGAGCTGGTACAACAAATCGGCGCATCCACGGATCCGGGTGCTGCGCCACTTGCACTATGAACGGTACCTCCTTCATGAACTGCTTCCCTACATGCGATGGCGGAACCAATCGGGACAACTGGTGGTGACCGGGTGCAGTTTTGGCGGATATCACGCGGTGAATTTTTCGTTCAAGCATCCGGATATTGCGACGCATTGCGTGAGCATGGGCGGGGCGTTCGATGTTCACCAATTTCTGGATGGCTACTACGACGATGATTGCTACTTCAACTGTCCTCCGGATTTTCTGGGGAACATGAACGATGACTGGTATCTGAGTCGGTACCGGCAGATGAAGATCGTGCTGGCCTCGGGCGAATGGGATATGTGCCTGGATCAGAATGTGAAGCTGGCCGCGGTGCTGAATGCCAAAAGAGTGCCGAACTGGCTCGACATTTGGGGAGATCATACGGGACATGATTGGCCGTTCTGGCAGCGGATGGCGGAGAAATACTTCTAGTCGCTGGTCGTTGCCTGTTCGTCGTTGGTCGGGAAATGAGTCGCAGAGGGAACTCCCCGCGGGGTTGAGGGGCATGAGGTCCATCGACTGCGTTCGGCTGCGCCTCACTTCGCCAGGATGACCGAGTTTGTTTGGAGCAGACGCCATGAAAAGGATCGGGATTATTTTTGGGATGGAGAACACGTTTCCGCCGGCTTTGGTGGAGAAGATCAATTCGTCGGGCGGGGATGGAGTTTCGGCGGAGTTCGTGAAGATCGGCGGAGTGCGGATGGATCAGCCCAAGCAGTATGACGTGATCATCGACCGCATCTCGCAGGATATTTCGTTCTACCGGGCGTACCTGAAGAATGCGGCCCTGCACGGGACAATTGTCATCAACAATCCGTTCTGGTGGACGGCCGATGACAAGTTCTTTAATTATGCGCTGGCGACCAAGCTGGGCGTGGCGATTCCGCCGACGGTGATCCTGCCGCACAACCAGCATCCGCCCGGGACGACCGAGCAGTCGATGCGGAATCTGATGTACCCGTTGAACTGGGATGAAGTGTTTGAGTATGTCGGTTGGCCCGCTTTTCTTAAGCCGTACGACGGGGGTGGGTGGAAGAATGTTTACAAGCTGCACTCGCCGGACGAGTTCTTCAAGGCTTACAACGAGACCGAGCGGCTGTGCATGACGCTGCAGCGTGGAGTGGAGTTTGAGGAGTACTTCCGGTGTTACGTGATCGGACAGGAGAAGGTGCACATCATGCGGTATGACCCGAAGGCTCCGCATCATGAGCGGTATGTGCAGGGGAACCCGCCGCCGGGGGCGGGCTTGACGGAGCGGATCGAGAAGGATGCGCTGACGTTGTGCCGCGCGCTGGGGTACGACCTGAACACGGTGGAGTTCGCGGTGGAGGGCGGGGTGCCGTATGCGATCGATTTTATGAATCCGGCGCCGGACGCGGACCTGAATTCGGTGGGTCAGGAAAATTTTGATTGGGTGGTGAATGCGGTGGCGGAGATGGCGGTGCAGAAGGCTTTGGGCGGGGAGAATCCGGCGCGGGAGTTGCGGTGGGCGGCGTTTTTGGAGGGGGAGAGGCCGGCGGCCAAGAAGAAGGCAGGGCGCAGAGTAACGGTGGAGAGCGCGGAGGCGTAGAGAGGCGCGTTCCGATGGGCTGTCCTGACAGGAAAGCCTTCGTGACCTAGGACGCGAAGATTGCACGAACCGAGAGCGTCGGAGTCGGCATATGCAGTCGGCCGAGGACCACGGTGAGAATTCCTGTCGAGACCGGTGGCGGAGTTGAGAAGCACCGCGTCGTTCGACTGCGTTCGGGATGACAGGGCTTGGGGTTCAGGATGACGGCTTCTTGTGGCCCGGGATGACAGCTTACGGAGGCTTTTGCGCCTCGTGGCTCCCGGCCGCCCTCAACGGTTGGGTTGATATACTGTGTCGACTGCGACGGCGGCATCAGGCTTGGTTCCCCGCGGGACCCTGTGAGTGGCGATGAAACCTGCCTTTACGATCGGGATCGAGGAAGAGTACCAGACGGTGGATCCGGTGACTCGCGATCTGCGGTCGCACATTCATGCGGAAATTATTGAGAAGGGCAAGCTACTTTTGCAGGAACGCGTGAAGGCGGAAATGCATCAGTCGGTTGTCGAGGTGGGAACTTCGGTCTGCAGCAATATTAAGGAAGCGAAGGACGAGGTCAAGAAACTGCGCCGCGACATGATTATGCTGGCTCGGGAAAACGGGTTGCGGCTGGCGTCAGCGGCGACGCATCCATTTGCCGACTGGCGGGCGCAGGAGATTTACCCCGACGAGCGCTACAAGAATATCGTCGAAGACCTGCAGCTGGTGGCGCGGGCGAACCTGATCTTCGGCCTGCACGTGCACATCGGGATGGACGACCGGGAGGCGGCCATCCACATGATGAATCACGCTCGGTACTTCGTGCCGCACATCCTGGCGCTGTCGACCAATTCGCCGTTCTGGCTGGGGATGAATACCGGGTTGAAATCATACCGGTGCAAGGTGTTCGACAAGTTTCCGCGAACGAACATCCCGGATTATTTTCCGAGTTGGAGCGAGTATGAGAATTTCATCAAGCTGTTGATTAAGACGGGGTGCATCGATAACGCAAAGAAGATCTGGTGGGATATCCGGCCGCACCCGTTTTTCAATACGATCGAGTTTCGGGTGTGCGACATTCCCATGCGGGCGGATGAGACCATCGCACTGGCGGCACTGATCCAGGCCACGATCGCGAAGCTCTACAAGCTGTATTCGGCGAACCAGGGGTTCCGGCTGTACCGGCGTGCGCTGATCATGGAGAACAAGTGGCGGGCGGCGCGGTACGGGCTGAACGGGAAAATGATCGATTGGGGCAAGCAGACGCAGGTCCCGGTGCGCGACCTGATTCTGGAGTACCTGGAGTTCATCGACGACGTGGTGGATGAGTTGGACTCGCGGGCGGAAATCGAGTATGTGCACAAGATCATGGAGATGGGCAGCGGGGCCGACCGGCAAATCCGCGTGTTCGATGAGACTGGAGATCTGAAGAAGGTTGTGGACTACATCATTGAGGAGACGGAAGTGGGCGTGGCCAAAGCGGCAGCCCCCGTTTCCGAACAAAAAGCAGGGTAATGAATAAAGTCAGTCACGCTCATCGTCCTCTCAAGACTATCCCCTTTGATTCTGAACTGACTCCGGGCGCCCGCAATGCGGTGCAGGTGTGTCTGCGGATACAGGCCTCCGAGAAAGTCACGGTCATCACCGACGAGACCAGCCTCGAGATTGCGGCGGCCATCGTGCGGGAACTGGAGACAGTCGGGTCGCCCTATCACGCGTTTGTGCTGGAGGAGCGGGCGCCTCGGCCGCTGGCGATGCTGCCCCGGGAAATCCTGGACGACCTGGAGACGTCCAACGTCAGCATCTTCGCGGTGCAGGCGCAGCGGAACGAACTCCAGTCTCGCATGCAGATGACAGAGGTGGTGAATCGGCGGAAGATCCGGCACGCACACATGGTGAACATCAACCGGCGGATCATGCTGGAGGGGATGCGAGCGGATTTTCTGAAGGTGGACCGGATCAGCCAGAAGGTGGTGGAGATGGTGCGGAAGGCGTCGAAGATCCGGGCGAAGACAGCGGCCGGGAGCGACCTGACGGCTACGTTGAACCCTGCGTATAAGTGGTTGAAGACTTCGGGGATTATCAGTCCGGATACCTGGGGGAACTTGCCGGGAGGCGAAGTGTTCACTACGCCGGGCGAGGTGAACGGGACGTTTGTCATTGATGGCGTGGTGGGGGATTATCTGTGCGCGAAGTTCGGAGATCTGAAGGGTCATCCGCTGACGATTCGGGTGGAGGGCAACCGGTTGGTTTCGGCGGAGAGTCGCAATCAGGAGTTGCGCGACGATTTCTGGGCGTATACGCACACCGATGAGAACAGCGATCGGGTGGGGGAGTTTGCGATTGGGACCAATATCGAGCTGAAAGATGTGATTGGAGAGATTTTGCAGGACGAGAAGTATCCCGGGATCCATATTGCGTTTGGGAATCCGTATGGGGCGCATACCGGGGCGGAGTGGTACTCGGCGACACATATCGATGTGGTGGGACGGAATTTTGATATTTGGGTGGATGGCGATCAGATTATGCGCGGGGGGCAGTTTTTGATTGAGGCGTGACGGGGGTCGGCGGCAGAAGCACAGACAACCCCGAAGGACAGCCAGGCAACCCGAAGGAAAAGCCTTTGACGCTGTCTCTTTGACGCTCTCCAGGGTTCGGTCGGCAGATCGCGGACAGATGGCCGATGACGGCAAGCAACTCATCTGGCAACTGGTCGATAGTCCGGAATACTACGCACGCTCGTCCGAGTCGATTCCTCCTGGGTTCAACGTTGCCGGCGAGAGCACGCATCCGATGTTTATCCAGGTCGACTTTGGGTTGGCGCGGGATGCGGACGGGCGGTTGCAGCCAAAGCTGGTGGAATTGCAAGCCTTCCCTTCTCTGTACGCGTACCAGCCGGTTCTGGCCCGGACGTTTATCGACGTGTACGGGCTGGACCAGGGGCTGGGGTATTTGCTGAGCGGGCTGGACTCGGCTTCGTATTTGAAGCTTTTGCGGCGGGCGATTGTGGCGGATCAAGATCCCGAAAACGTGATCCTGATGGAGATTGATCCTCAACATCAGAAGACCCTGCCCGATTTTCTGCTGACGGAGAAGTTGCTGGGGATCCGCACCGTGGACATTAGGTCGATCAAGAAGGATGGGAACCGGTTGTACTGGGAGGATGCGGGGCGGCGGGTGCCTATCAGAAGGATCTACAACCGGGCCATTGTGGACGAACTGGAACGGAAGGGCGCGACGCTGGCGTTCGATTTTCGGGATGATCTCGAGGTGGAGTGGGCGGGGCATCCGAACTGGTATTTCCGGATTTCGAAGTACTCGATTCCGTACTTGAAGCACGCATCAGTACCAAAGACCTGGTTTCTGGACCAGCTCGAACGGGTGCCGGATGATCTGGAGAACTACGCCTTGAAACCGCTGTATTCGTTTGCTGGTCTGGGGGTCGTGATTGCGCCCACGAAAGCAGATATCGCTGCCGTGCCGGCACAGAGGCGATCACAGTACATCCTGCAGGAACGGCTGCACTTTGAACCGGTGATCGAAACACCCTTTGGCGGAACCAAGGTGGAAGTGCGGGTGATGTATATCTGGGTGGACGAGCTGACGCCGGTATTGACGATCCTGCGGATGGGGCGCGGGCTGATGATGGGCGTGGATCACAACCGGAACATGGAATGGGTGGGGTCGTCGGCGGGGCTGTTTTAGGGGCGTTTGCTGGTTTGTCAGTCCCCCGTTGTCGTCCTCGGTTCTTGGGTTCTCAGTTCTTGGCGCCAGTATGAGGTGCGGGGCGGCCCTCAAAAGGCATTTGACCGCAAAAGGGTGCAAAGAGAGCCGCAAAGCACCGAGGAGGGCTCTGCAGATCGCGGGATCGAGATACGGCGCGAACCCGGAACGCGGCAAGCCGCCGGCCTACCGGTCGTTTTGGCTGGTCCGGCTTAGCTGGACACAGACGTCGGGAGGTTTCCTCCATTCGGCCGGCCGAAAGATTCGCCTTTCCGGGAAACCCTGACAAGGGCTAAGTTGTTTGTCACTAACTTGTTTGTCCGGTTGACCAAACAGCGGGGGCAGCCTAACATGGCCGCCGGGTCACAATGGGCGTCCCGGGCATGATTGGCGAGACGGTTTCCCACTATCGCATCCTCGGCAAGTTGGGAGGCGGTGGCATGGGGGTCGTGTACGAGGCGGAAGACGTCCGGTTGGGCCGCCGAGTGGCGCTCAAGTTCATTCCTGACAACCTGGTGGGGGACCCCAAGTCCCTGGAGCGCTTTGAGCGCGAAGCTCGAGCGGCTTCACAGCTGAACCATCCGAACATCTGCACCATTCACGGGATCGAGGACAACGAGGGGCACCCCTTCATCGTCATGGAGAAGCTCGAGGGCCAGAGCCTGAAGCAGATGATCCATGGCAAACCGCTGGATGTTGACCTGGTCCTGGATATCGCAGTGCAGGTGGCAGACGCGTTGACTGCGTCGCATGCCAAGGGGATCATTCATCGAGACATCAAGCCGGCCAACATCTTCCTGACCACCGCGGGTCAGGCAAAAGTGCTGGACTTCGGGCTGGCCAAGCTGACCACCGAGGCAAAGCTGGCTACCAGCACCGACACGGGGATTGAGGACTCGCTGACCGCAGTCGGCGTGATTCCGGGGACGGCTGTCTATATGGCTCCGGAGCAAGCGCGCAGCGAAGTGCTCGACCCGCGCAGTGATCTATTTTCGTTTGGCGTCGTGCTCTACGAGATGTCGACCGGGAAGAAGCCGTTCTCCGGGACGAACATCGTAACAACACTGGATTCGGTGCTGCATCAGAAACCGGTACCGCCTTCAGGGTTGAATCCTGGCCTTCCCCAAGGATTTGAAAACATTATCGGCAAGGCCATGGAGAAGGACAAAGGGAAACGCTACCAGACCGCCGCCGATATGAAGGCGGACCTGCAACACCTGAAGAAGGAGACCGAGTCGGGCCTGACGCGCACCGGCGCCAAGCTGGCTCAGCCGCTGCGGGTGGCGTCGAATACGTTTCGGCGATCCGGCCGATTGCAGATGTATCTGCTGCTGGGCATGGCAGGGCTTCTGCTTGCGGTGCTGGGGGCCGTGGGGGCGTGGTGGTTGAAGCACCGCAAACCCCCAGTCCCGGTGGTGGCAAGGAACACGATTGCAGTGCTACCACTCCAGAACATCACCAACGACAGCAACATCGACTACCTGCGGTTTGCCCTGGCCGATGAGGTCGCGTCGGTGCTGACTTACAGCCGCGCCCTGGATGTGCGACCGACGGGCACCACACGCAAGTATGTCAATGCGGACCGGGACCCGCAGCAAGCGGGACGCGAGTTGCATGTGTCGGACGTTGTCACCGGGCATTACATCCGGCAAGGCAACAAGATCCGGCTGACGCTGCAGGTGGTGGACGTAGCGTCGAACAGCGTGACCTGGCAAAGTCCGCCCATTACCGCGCCAAGCCAGGATTTCATTGCCCTGCAGGAGGCGCTCTCGAAGCAGGTACGCACGGGCCTGTTGCCCACGCTGGGCGTTGGCAAGGAATATCTGGAGACGCGCACGCGTCCGAAGAACCAGGAGGCATACGACCTGTACCTGCGCAGCGTCGCGGTGCCGCATGACGAGAAGCCCAACAAAGAGGCCATTGTGATGCTGGAGCGCGCGGTCGGAATGGATCCTTCGTATGCGCCGGCGTGGCAGGCGCTGGGGATTCGTTATTACTACGACTCGCAATACTCCAGCGGGGGAGAGCAAGCTTTTCAGAAGTCAAACTCCTCATACGAGCGCGCACTGGCGCTGGACCCGAACCTGAGTGTTGCCGCCGGACAGCTCATCACCAACCGGGTGGAGCGCGGAGACCTCACCAAGGCATATGAGGAGGCGCGAGCCCTGGTCAAGAGGCGCCCGCCTACTTCCGGTCCTGCGCATGGGCGTTTCTGTACCTGGGCGATACGATAAAAGCAAGGGAGTTCATGCGTCTGGACGCAGGCTCGGAATGGGCGAACTATGTGCTGCCGTCGATCCTGTTGCGCGAGGGCAAGGTGAGTGAAGCGCGCCAGGCGGTGGAAAAGATGTCCACGGCAGCACGATACCATCGTGATCTTTTGGAGGCTGCGCTTGGACTGCGGCCGGCGTCGGAACTGGACCGAATGGCGCAGGAGGATACAACTTTGCTGGTGGTGGGAGACGATCCGGAGCCGGCGTATTACCAGGGATCGGTGCTGGCCTTTGCGGGAAAGAAGGACGCGGCGCTGCACATGATCGGCATGGCGATCGAGCAGAATTATTGTGCATACTCGGCTTTGGAAAATGATCCGCTGCTGGACAAGCTCAGGGCCACGCTGGAGTTTGCGAACTTGCTGAAGGCGGCGCGGTTCTGCCAGGAACCGCTGCGTGCACAGGCCGGTCAAGGGCGGTAAATTGCGATCGGCTCGGGCAACACTCACCGGCGTCGACCGGGAAGGGCACCTGCGCATTGTGCTGGCAACAATTGCCGAGCACCCCGTGAATCGCATTCGAAGAACTGCTACCTTGGAACCTTAACAACCAGACGACATCGCACCCGCCGCTTAAAACCCACTCCTACAGTAGTAAGGTTCGGACGAGCGCAGTGACGGAAGTCATCGAAGACCCTGTTGCGGCGCGCAGACGCCGCCGAACCTTGCCTGAATTCAATGATATTTGCAACGGAACTCGGGAGATCACGTTCAGGTATGCGCAAGGTCTTCCCGGATCATAATCCAGCTTCAACCTCAGCAGCGCGGCCGGCGCGCACCGAATAGTGGAAAACTCTTCGAATCAGGATCAGTCCAGATTGGAGGTTTGTCTTTTCAGCGAAAAAGGGCCCTTATCGTTGTAAACAAAGACCGTCGAACGGGCATCACTTTCCGGAAGATGATGCCTCCGGGGACGATTAGCGTAATCTCGGTCCCCGAGTTCGAAGAACTCCCGAGCGTGAGCTTGCCTCCGATGCGAGCGGCACGCTCCCGCATTCCTTGCAGTCCGAAGTGTCCGTCCTTCCCGCCGTCCGCGATAGCGGGGTCAATCCCTGTGCCATTGTCACCCACACGCAGGGCAAGGTCGTTCGCATATCTGAGCTCCACTTCCAATTGACTTGCCCCCGAATGCATACATGCGTTGCGGATGGCTTCGTAACCGATGCGATAGATTTCATCACGGACGATGGGATGCATTTCTTTGGCATCGCCCATCACGGAAAAGGAGACTTCCACAGGACTCTGCATTCGACACTCTTCCGTCGCCCTCTGAAAGGCTTCCGCGAGATCGTTCCTCTGCGTGGTTGAGGCGCGCAGAGAGTTCAGAGCTGCCCGTCCCTCCTGGGTTGCTTGTCCGAGCCAGATGGATAGCTGCTCCATTGCGCGGCGCATGCGGACGGGATCACTGGGCTCTTCCAGAGCATCATCAGCCACTAATTTGCTGCCTTGGATGGTCTGGAGGAACGTGTCATGAAGCTCGCGAGTGATCCGCGTGCGCTCGCTGACCCGCTCTTCCAAGCGAAGTTCAATGATCCGTCGCGTGACGGCCCAGCCAAGAAGAGCGGCGATGGAGAACGTGGAGATCGCTGTTATGGGCACGATAAGAAGGATCCGGCGCTGCACGTTTCCCATGTTTGCGACGGCTTGCGTCAACTCTTTGCTGACCTCCTGGTCAATGCTGTTGACCAGGGCTGAACTCTGAGTTTCCAGCGGCTTCAGTTCGTTGGAAACCCGAAAGCGAACGTTCTCCCAGTCGCCCGAAGTAGCCAGGGCGGTGATGGCCTCCAGCTGTGACGGCAGAGTGATCTCAATCGCCTGCAGAGTTGGCAAGAATGCTGGATCCACACGGGCTTCAGGCGGCAAGCGAGCGAGCGCGCTCCTTGTTCGCTGCGTCTGTTCAAGCAGAGCCCTGCCCAATGGCTCAGCTTCGGCTACCAGGCGGTGCGCATCCTTGGCCTGTGCGAGTTCATCCAATCGCTGATGAAATGACAGAAGAAGTTCCTGAAGTCGCAAAACCGCAATCACCTGCTGACTTATGCCGGTCAGACGATCTGTTTGGAGGCGAGCTATATGAAATTGCCAAATAAGAAGGCCGTTTCCACCTAAGATCAGAGCGACTAAGACGGCAAAGGTGAGCGTCAGGCGCGGACCAATATTGAAATAATTGACGTCCGGTACTCTCATTCGAGCTCACTTTGTGTACTACAGCGACAATTTATTCCGCCGTCTTGGGCGGACCGGTGCTGAAACCCGTTATTTTGATCAGTACCTTTTCCAGATCAGCCGCAGCTTCTGGAGCGCCCTTCTGTCCATTCAACACCGAATGCACAGCGCTGATGTAAGCTCTGGTCACCTGCTCGTACTTGCGCCCGGTTACGCTGGAAGGCCGGCTGACCACACCGTTTCTGTGGTGACTTAAGCTCTCGGAATGATTTGGGAGCTCCGAGATCGACGGCAAATCGTAGAATTTGGGCTGCGCAGGTTGGTTAGCCCCTTCCCCCTGTTCGTTCGACTGGATTTCTGCGCGAATCAGGAAGCGAACAAGCTCGATGGCTTCTTGAGGATGCGCCGAATGTCGAGAAACCGCCAGCCCCGAACCCCCTAAGGTGCCGCCCCGACCTCCTGGCCCAGCAGGAATGCCCGTATAACCAGTCTTGGCTTGCGCCAGCGAGCTTCGTAAATGGAGCAGGTGAGATCGCCCACCAGGAGTAATCGTTGTTCCTCCCCACATGCGGTCAAATGCTGCTCCGCCCATGTCAAAAACGTGCGCGGAATCGGTTTCCCGGTACGCTACCACGCTCGGTGGTGATATCCAACCAATCCAGCGCTTGGCCCGTTGCCATGACCGAATCGCCGCCGGATTATTCACGCTGATCGTGCCGTCGTTCTCGATGATCCGCCCACCCCCCTCCGAGACCTGCCATTCCAGGGCATTGCACGTCAAAGCTTCGGCATCTGCGCCCTGCCAGACATAACCCCAGAAATCTTTCTTGCCTTTGGCGCGCTCGCCTGCCTGGATCCGCCCGGCCATGCGCTCCAGCTCGTCCCACGTCCTTGGAGGATGTGCATAGCCGTATTCGCGAAGGAGGTCGGTTCGATATTCCAGAACCCCTACCTCAACCCCATAGGGAACAGCCACAACCTTCCCGTCCACTGTGTAGCTGGGCACCAACTGTGGCTCCAGCGACGAAATTTCAGACGCCAAATAAGGTCGCAGGTCGATCAAATCCCGGTCGAGAACGCCGGACCAGATCAAATCGATACCCAAGACATCCGGACCGGAGCCACCGTCCTCCAGGAGCTTGCGCGAGAGATTCAGTTGGTCGAGAGTGCTTTCAGGAACCGGCAGATTATTTAGGATGACACCTGTTTGCCGCGAGAACTGCTGCAATAGGGGTGCCGCTGTCGTTAACTCATCGGGTTGGGCGAACCAGCCGAGGCGGAAGTAATTCAACGTCACCGGCACTCGTGAAGAGTGCCCGCAAGAACCCAGTAGCAGCGCGAGCAAACAAATCCCTAAGGTCCTCCTTGCGCTCGCCGAAATCCAACTCGTAAGCGCCATGCGTGAATGTCCTATCGCGGTACTGGTCATGCCCGCATCTGAATTCTCCAGTCTCCGTCCGCGTATCCATAAGGGCAAATCGCAACCCGAACACCCACTTTGATCCAAACGAAAGGGTGTTGGTTGCAGAGTCCCTTTGGGCCGCTGGTCTTTGCCGGTTGGATTTCGTCAACGTTGTCTGAAGTTGTCAGTGTGATGATGCGGGCCTGGGAACACTCTCCTCGAACGACCAGCCATCAGTGCCGGGAAGGCATAGATCCATCAAGCTGATCTCCGGCCGATGACTACGAAATTCCGCTACGGCCTCCACGACGTTGGCTGCAATCGTAGCCACTTTCTCGCCGGAAAACATACGCGAACCGCGCACGTCAAGACCGCTGAGCCCCAGAGCGACTCCCAGCAAAAACCGTTAAGTTCGCCTGCCACCTCCTTTGACGATACTGATTCCTTACTTCTCGCGATACACCAATATCTTCAGGTCCGATCCTGCAGTTTTCTACAGGTACCGCTAACAAGGTCAGATTTGCAGCAGCCCACGCCGGACCGCGATGGTAACTGCATGGGTCCGATCGTTGGCCTGAAGTTTATTCACCAGGTTCTTGATGTGGAAGTTAACCGTGGTCTCGGAAATCGAGAGTTGATCCGCAATCTGCTTGTTGCGATAGCCATCTTGAATGAGTCGAAGAACCTCCAACTCCCGGGTCGTAAGGTCGTCGTCACCCAGGTGCTCGGCGAGGCGAGCCGCCACCTCGGGCGGAATATGCCGCCGGCCGGCCTGAACCGATCGGATCACGCCCAGCAATTCATTTTTCGGCATGCTCTTAAATATATAAGCCGATGCTCCCGCTCGCAGGGCGCGCTGGATGTCGCCTTCGCTGTCTGAGGTTGTCAACATGATGATACGAGCTCGTGGAAACTCCCCTCGAATTGCGATAAGGGCGTCGGTGCCGTTGGTGCCAGGAAGCCGAAGGTCCATCAGGGTGATGTCGGGTCGATGACGACGAAATTCAGCCACAGCCTCCACGGCATTCGACGCGTGAGCCACGAGAAGCATGTCCTGCTGAGAATCGATGATCGTAGCCAGTCCCTCGCGGAAGACCGGATGATCCTCTACGCTCAGGATACGAATCGGCTTGGCCTGAACCATTACAAGGACCCACGAGCGGTCCTGTGGTGCACCGCAAATTGTTCTTGTGCAGAAGTGCCGACCCTTGTCATGACGTTTCCTCCAAATTGCTGTTTTGGTCCGATTCCGGACTGCGGTTTTGCTTCGGATGGCGCTAACGATCCCGCCGGCCGCCTCGACGCTGTGAGCTTATCGGACGTGTGCTACGCCCGCAGTTCCAAACAACCGGCTTTGTGCTAATCTTCCGACATAATGTTGTGGGGATTACTGCTCTCCTGACTTCGCAACGCGAAGCGTTTCTCTTGGAACCCTCATGGGCGCTACGACCCGTGCCGATGTATCGCAATCCGCGAAGGGCACCCGAGCACGATCTCCCACCGCTAGCCGCCTTATTGTTCCTGGCATTGGTGTAGTTCGCGAGGGCCGGGCCGAGCCATTTCTGAACACCCGCCCGACGCAGTCGAGTGCCCCTGTGCAGTGGGGAGGGATTGCACTCGAGAACTACACAGTTCCAGCGGTGCTAATAGCCCGTCATCAACACCCCGAACACTTCGTGCACTTGGTATTGCGTGGAACCGTCAAGTACGAGGTGAACACGGGAGGCCGAAATCTCCGGTTTACCTCACGGCCCGGCACAATCTTCCTTCTGCCGGATTTAATCGACCGGCATGTCTCCGCGCTGCTGCTGGAAATGACGGCTGATCTTGGCGACAGTTCGCCGGCAGGAACGATGTATGGGGAATCACTGGCTAATGCGTTGGCCGTGTACCTGATGAATCGTTACGCCGTGCGGCGACTCAGGCCGGCTGTCTACAAAGGAGGTTTGCCCGCATATCGTCTGAAACGTGTGCTTGATTACATCGCAGACAGCTTGGAGACAGAGATCAGCCTGTCACAACTTGCCGCGATTGCCGGCATGAGCCCGCATTACTTTTCGGAGCTATTCAAACAGAGTACAGGCCGCTCTCCGCACAATTATGTTCTGCTGCAGAGGATCGAACGTGCGAAGGATCAGCTGCGCGACCCCAAATGCAGCATTATCGACGCAGCCCTAGATGCGGGATTTCAAAACCCAAGTCATTTCGCGCGCATGTTTCGCAAAGTTGTGGGCACCGCGCCTTCAAACTTCCGATCCATATGTACCGAGGAAGAGCTGCTTAGAGACTAATTGCGGATCACTCTTTCACCGGAAGGGTACGCACCACGAGGCCATTCTGAGCAGAAGGGAGGATCCATGTCTAAAGTCTGGTTGGCGACCGGCAGAGCAAGCGGTTTGTCCGCAACATCTCTGGAGCTGTGCTCGCATCGAGCGATCGCCTTCAGTTGGCGTCCACGCTGTCTGCGCCGCAAAGCGTAAATGCGTTGGAGGGGGGGACTTCGCTGGTGGCGTCTTCTGCGCTCTCCCGTGAGTCCAGCATGTAACGGCACAGGCCGAATACCCGCCGGCCTGCTCTCGAAGAAATTCGGCAAAAGCTGCCGGCGGAGAGGGATTTCTCCACACAGGTGTCCGGGGTTATTTTCGACTCCAGCTGACCCGCCTTTCCGAACCTTATCTAGGCAATAACGTCGAGCTCCCCGGTAAAAAACGCATCGTGACCGCTCCTTCGCCGATTCCTCACACCAACAACCGCCACAAGAGCACTACAGTGTTCTCGGTATTCCGGCGCGAAAAAAGACCTGATGTTGAGTTTCGAGGTGTACAGGGTGCCGCTAACCACCACGAAGACTTGCGACTTGAGGTTGCCTCTGTCTCTCTCGAAACTTTTCCGTGCAGAATAGTGTTTGGAATGGCGCTTGCTACGCAAGTGAGTGGTGTTTGTGCGCTAGCACTAGTCTCTGGAGTCGTTCGACTGGTGCCAGCTATCCCTTGATCACACCGATTAAGCAAGGAAGTTCTAAGGCAAGGCCGCAAATGTACTGGCGTCCTGCAAGATCTCCAGCAACAGACGCCTCCTTCCACGAATCGGGACCAGATCGAATGAAAGGCGAGATGCTGTGGTGAGGGACCGGGGCGCACTTGGTTTAAAGCACGTGCTGGAACGGACCTATGCTGATGTCGCCCGGAACCGGGCATTGCAGTCGCTGATTTTACGGTCTACCTGCTACTTCGTTGTCTCGCTGCTTCTGGCTTTGACTGCATCTCTTGTGGCCGTTGCGCATCGGCCTGCTTCCCCCCTTTTTGACAGGTCTCAAACCTTCATTGCACAGTTTTTGCCACCAGGTGTGTTTGGCCTACTTCGCAGAGTCGCTGTCTTTCCCCATGAACGAACGTTTCTTTCTTTGGGAATCATCGGCACGTTGTGGGCGGCGTCGAGCGGTTTCTCCGCCGCGATGGAGGCATTGAACATTGCCTATGATGCTGGAGATGACAGGTCGTTTTGGCACACGCGCTTCTTGGCGTGTGCATTAACGTTTACAAGCGGGATCTGCCTGCTGTTCGGCTTAGGCATCGTGCTTGCCGGACCCGGGTTTGGTGCATGGCTCGCCCTCCGACTACATCTCTCTGAGTTGTTGGTCTTCGCCTGGCCTTACGTCCGGTGGGCGATTCCAGCGTTGTTGATGCTCTTCGCTGCGGAAGCACTCTATTTCTTCGGACCCAACGTGAGGCAACGTGTCCTCGCCACCTTACCAGGTGTGCTACTTGCGGTTGGCTCCTCGATCGCCTTCTCCGGTCTGTTCGAGATCTGTTTTCGTCAATTCACGAATTTCCACGTTGCATATATAACTCTTGCAACATCAGTTTTACTAATGATTCTCTGGTTGAACGCGACCGGAATTGCCATGCTGGCCGGAGCAGCTCTCAATCTGGAGCTGTCGAAGCTGAGTGCGAAAGGCAAGTTGCAGGAAAAGCATGCCGCCTCCTCTTACACCAAACTGGATCTGCTTGCGTGAAGTGTTTCAGGGAAGAAGTTGGTTTCCGATGGCTGCTGTCGAATCACTCCGTTTACTGCTATTCGAACAAAACACCGTTCAATCGTGGTACAGCGGCTAGCTGGAAGTCCCGCCCAGAGCGAAGGCGCCATTCGTGGAATCTAAGCCGGGATTGTTTACGCTGGTCTGCTCCTGTTTGAGAACATTTTGGAGTGGGAGTTCGACTTTGGCTCGCTCGCCTTCCCCGTCTGATCACCTCCGCCCATCAGTTTGCGCGCGCACTCCTTGGTTGTCCTTACGGTGTGATTGTGCCCTGCGATGCCACAGATCGGGCAGTTCTGCTCGGGATCGCGATTCACGCCCAGCAGGTCGTCTCCCTCGCCGTCATAGCCGAGAAGATCACCGAAAAAAGTTCTGTGAACTGGCTCGGCTCGGTGCTTGTCAATCCACTCCTCTCCAACGCTGTTCTGACTCAAGTGCCATTGAATGGCCGCTCTCAGCTTGCGTTGATCGCCTCCATCGAGTGCGACAAACCGGAATGGCTGCAAATCCCGAGAGACGGGTTTCAGCATTTCTGCCGAGCCAAGTATCACTCCCGTATGAGTCACGAACATCAACTTGACGCGGCAACCACGATCCAGTGGTTTGGGCAAGCACAGGAGGCCACCAGTGAGAGAAACCATCTCCAATTCGCCCTGCCTGCGGCGACCGTCTTGAGATCTAAGGAGGGCTGGAGTCATGCGCGGGAGGCGAACGCGGGGACTCCGCTCAATCGCATTCGACTGGGGCGTCATGGACCTATCCGAGTATGGTCCGGGGCGCGGAACAATTGGAGATTACGGAAGGACTCTGACGGCTACGGTTACCCTGCAAACTACTCGATCAACCAGCCGGAACCATCAGCCGACACGCCTTTAACGGGCAGAGCGGAGCCGGACCGGGGAATAACCCGAGTCCTCCACCGCGCTCTGGCACGTGGCGGACCTTGGGCCATATTGTCTTTCCATTTAGCGAAACACCGTGGTCACGGCTTAGCAAAATCCGCAAAAAACACAACCCCACCAACGCGATCCTGTGAATGTTTCGCAGCACGATGCTTCTACTTGGCAATTTGCCAAGCCCCCAGGCCCGTGCGGACCCGGCGCAACACACGTCAGGGCCGTGCGGGGCTAGGTCTCAGGGTCTTGACCGCTGCCACGGCACCGGCTTGATGCACCGAGATCAGTGGAGGCGTGCACCGGTCTGCGGTCAGAACCGTATTCCGGGTGTTAAAGAATGTGTTAGAACCGATGGTGTTGGACCCCGCCCCTGTTCCTACCATGATGCCCGCGCAAGCGTCGTTGATGATGTTGCCGTTCACCACATTGTTCGCGACTGGCCCGCAGGTGCTGTCCACGTGAATGGCGGATTCGTCGCTGCCGTGGATGGTATTGCCGTGCACCGTATTTGAACTGCTGCAGAGCTCAATCCCATCGAAGATATGGGTGGCTGAGACCCTGTTCCCTCTGACGGTGCCGCCGTCGGCGGGGCCGAGAATCGCGTCGGAGATAAACGCGATCCCGAATTGAGTGTTGCCAACCGAGTTTCCGGAAACAGTCACTCCGGCGGAAGCGAAAACCAAGATGCCAGAGGCTGCGTCAGCGGAGTCTGAGATGGTGTCGGGCGCCCAGACGTCGTCCATCGCAGTGTTGGAGGTGATTTTTCCCATGGCTCCGAAGCCGATCTGGATGGAATTCTCGGCGGCTCCATTGGTCCGCCCTTGGCCAACCACGGTATTTCCGGAGATGGTAACCGTGGTGCCAACCTCGTTTCCGGTGATGCCGTTCTTCTGATAGTTCTCGACGTGACTGTTTGCGACCTCTACGGTCGACGTCCCGCCATGGCCGCTCTGCACAAATATCGCAAGACCCACCTGGCAGCCGATGCTACTGCCGGTCAACGCCTGATTGACGGCGGCAACCCGATTGACTCTGCCGGAAGCGTTTTGGTAGTAGAGGCCGATCAAATTGAGAGTCGTACAGCCACTAAATCCGTTGTTGGCGCCGTCGATGGTGAGGTTCCTAATACTCACGTCGGTGGTCTCGGTAACCAAAATCTGGGCTGCAATAGGATTGCCGGTCGCCAGGCTGGTGGTGTTTTGCACGATGCCGCCAGCGGGTGCCACGACGAGTGCGGCGTTCAAGGTTCCGCTCTGAACGCCTTTTAAGGTCAAGGCCTTGTTGATTACGACTTGCTCAGGGTAGGTACCCGGGCAGACCAGGACCGTGGTTCCCGCGGGAGATGCATTCACCGCAGACTGGATGGTTGAGAACGTGGCTACGTGGCTCCTACAAGTGCCGACTTGGACAGTTGCGGCCATCAGGTGCCCGCTGAGAACAAGCAGGAAGATCGAGCTGGTGATCGCTGCTCCGATCGTACTCATATCGCACACTCCTCACGTTTAATAAAGTGCTCCCCGATCGTCGTTCGTTTCCTTAATTTACGCCTTTCTTGGCCCGTGGGAATCCCTTCCGTCCAAGTTTCTTAATTGGGCCGAGTACCGCGCGTTGAGCCGTCTGCATCGAAAACGGAGAGAATGGAATACGTCCCGCGCCGGCAAAACTCGGGGGCGAGGGTGGTTGGCCCGGTCGAAGATCTCGAGCAGACATGGGGTGTTCTGCGATGTTGTGAGTACGCCCGGCCATGTTCATGTGTAGCGCCGTAAAGCTCCTTTGCCTTTAGGCATGGGGATAAGGAGTATGTGCGAAGCGAAGTTTTGGTTGCATTAGATTGCTGCCTTTGGTCTATTCTTTGTAGGGCGCTCGAAGGATACAAATCGGACCACAACGTCGTGTATTCCAGCAAGTATCGTTGCGTGTGGACGCCCAAATATCGGCGCGCTGTGCTGGTTGGACGGATTGCAACCCGTTGCGAACAAATCATTAGACAAGTGGCAGCAAAATGGCAGGCAGAAATCATCGCTTTAGAAATCATGGCCGACCAGGTGCATGTTCTAGTCGAAGTGGACCCTCAGTTCGGTATTCATCAGTTCGTCACAATCTCAAAAGCGTTTCGTCACACACCTTGCGGCAAGAGTTTCGCACCCTAAAATCTCGGCTGCCTACACTGTGGACGAACCGCTATTTCGTATCCACCGTGGGGGGAGCACCCCTGGCGGTCATTTAACAAGATGTTGAAAATCAGAAAGACGTTTAAATATCGCCTGTATCCCAACCGCAAGCAGCGAGAAAGCTTGCTCGCCACCTTGGAGGTGTGCCGCCATTTGTACAACGACGCACTCCAGGAGCGCCGAGAAGCGTGGAAAGTGTGTCGAACGTCCATCACGTTCGCCATGCAGTCGGCGCAGTTGCCGGCGTGCAAACAAGCCGATGCGGGGATGCAAAATGTGTATTCTCAGGTACTCCAAGACGTGCTGCATCGCGTGGACAAAACCTATCAGGCGTTCTTTCGCCGGGGCAAGGGATTTCCCCGTTTCAAAGGAAAAGGCTGGTTTGATTCCTTCACGTATCCCCAGCTTGGTTTCAACGTGACTGGCAGTCAAATATCGTATCGAGGATTGGCAATGTTAAAGTCAAGCTGCACCGACCACGGGCAGGTGAAGTCAAGACACTCACCTTAAAAAACGAAGGTGGCAAATGGTATGCCTCGCTTCTCCTGCATGGTGGACGCAGAGCCTTTGCCGGTCCATGATTCAGTGGTTGGCATTGATGTGGGCTTGGAATCGTTCGCCGTCACCAGTGATGGGGAAATCACGAGACAACCCGCGTTGTTATCGGAGGGCACAAAGGGAATCGCGCCGAAAGCAACGTCATGTGTCTCGCTGTATCAAACGTTTTTCGGGCTGGCGCAAGGCCGGTAGGCTCACCGCCAAGCTGCACCGCCATGTGTTCCCATCAACGCAATGATTTTCAACACAAACTATCCCGTGAACTGGTGAACCACTACGGTCTAATCGCCGTGGAAGTTCTCGCCAAGCTGCTCTATTCAGGCTGAAAGTGCCGATCGAGTGCTGGTGAAAGTAGAGAGGAACCTCGCAACCATGCCCTGGTGGAAAGCCTGCTCCGAAGAAACTTTGGAATCGGCTCCATCGGTGTTCGCGTGGTCTAAACACAACCCGCGACCACGCCTCGGCATTGGAAATTCTACGGCGCGGACTGCGCCTAAGAACCGAAACGCCTGCCATAGCGGGCGTGGCTCTTAAATCCCCTAGCTTTCGCTATGGGGCGTAGTGACCTCTATGAACGCAACCGCCGGCGGAGGACCCCGTTCGATGCTCGAGATCAGGAAAGAGTCTGTCCAACCCGACATCACCGTGCTGCACTTGACAGGTCGGATTGCGATGGGGCGCCCCTGCCAGGAGATCGAGTGGCAGGTCGATGAATTAATCCGCGAAAAAACCCCCAAACTTGTCCTGGATCTCGCCGAGGTTCAGCGGGTCGACAGCACCGGTTTTGGCACCATCGTCATGTGCTCGGGCAAGCTCAAGAAAGCCGGCGGTGAGCTGCGCATCGCCGGGGCCAGGGGTATCGTGGACGGAATTGCTCACACCTCCAACATTCCCCGTATCATCCCCTTCCATGCGACCGTCGAGGACGCGATCGCCAGCTTCGCCGGGCAGGCATAGTCCCAGCTCGATCTCCCGGACTTCCGATTGTCATTTACGGGCTTCCCTGTATTGCCGGTCTTGACGGGCAGCACTTAATTTAGTCGCAGACGAAGTGGCGCAGGCCCCGCGCCAGGGGGAAATGGTTGAACGGGATTCTCCTGACGCGGGGTCTTTACTTTGCCCGGCGCCGCCCAGCCTACTTTCAGCGCGCAGCTAGCAGCGCAGGGGAGGCACGATTGAAGACATCGCAATACAAGGTGACCCGATTCGCAACCGGCTTGACGCTGGCCACTGCCTTGAGCGGGGCCCTGCTGCTCGCGGCCGCCGCGAGCGCCCGCGCCGACGATGACCACGAGAAATGCCAGCATCGGATCGAGAAAGCGGAAGCTCGCCTCAACGAAGCCATTCGCCGTCACGGCGAGCGGAGCTCCCAGGCCGAAAGCCGCCGCCGCGACCTGAACGCCGAGCGCGAGCGCTGCTGGAACAGCTACCACGGGTGGTGGAACGGCGTCGATCACAGATGGCACAGCGAGCGCGACTGGGACCACGACGACCATGATCGCGATCGCGACCACGACGACCACCGCTAGCTGCTGCCGCCCAAAAAACCCACCCCCGCGCAGGTTGCCGAGGGGTGGGCAATTCTCACCGATCTGCGATTATTGAGGCCCGGCGCTTTCGGCGGGGCCCTGCTTCAAGATTTTTGACTTCATTTCTTTTCCGTCCAGGCGCTTGAGCACGAGTTTCTTCCCTTCGATCCGTACCTCGACCGGATCTCCGGGATTGAAGTCGGTGATTTTGAAGTGCTGGTCCTCGCGAAAAACCGCCGTATAACTGGTTCCCTCGAGCGCAACCGTGATCTGGCAGCGCAAGTACTGGCTGGGGATCGAGGCAGTCATGCCGCCTCCCGCCTGGGCAGCGACCGGATGATTGGCAACGGCGGACTCAGCCAGCGAACTTGCGTCCCGCACATCCTGCACCTTGGCGAGCTTGTAGTCGGCTGCACTGGCGCATGCACTGATCAGCATAAGCACTGCGAGAAGTCGTTTCATGGAAGCCTTTCTCCGAGGAATGACCTCGTTCGTCCGACAGGCCCCGCACACGAGAGCCTTTCGGCCGGACAAGGCGAGTTCCGGAACGGTCAGAAACCTAGCACGACCCATTCCCGATTTCGTGCATTTTACATTTCTTTACCAACCGCACGAAGACTCGAGCGGGTGCCGAGCGGCGAGCAGTTTTTTTCACTCCGGCGCGACGAGTCTCTCCAGAACCATGTTTCTCCAGAACCGGGTCGCAGTACGATCGGAACCGTGCGCCATCGCGAACCCATCCGGTGCGGAGACGGCATTTGCGGCCCGTCGGGGGTTAAATCGACGACTGGCAGGCGCAGTTTATTGTTTGTGTAACCAGGCCCGGATCGTAAGATTTCAGCTGAACGATGCGGCACTGGCGGTCGCGAGGTAGAGGCGGGCAACGGTTCGAATGCAACGGCCCTCAAGAATCAAAACCGGATGGCTACGGCCAATATTCTCGCAGCGGCCCTTGGTCTTGGGCATGGTGGTCGTGTCGGTCATCGCGCTGTGCATTGTGGCCTTCCTGCAGTACCGCTGGACCACCCAGGTCAGCGAAGCTTCCGAAATTCGCATGGGAAACAATCTACAGCTGATGATGATGGACTGGCACCTCGACTTCTACCGCGAGTTTGCCGCGGTTTGCGTGGCCCTGCAGGTCGGTCCCGATTCCGGGGCGCGGGACGGCTGGAACGCCTACGCCCAGCGCTATTCGGACTGGCGACGTGGCGCCGCGCCGGCCGAGCTTGTGAAGGACGTCTACATCCTGGAGAGCAGTCAAAGCACGGCTCGGTTCTTTCGCCTGGGGGCCGACGCGCCCCGGATTGACTCCCAAAGCCCGCCGGAGGATCTCGCCCGGTTGTTGCGCCGTCTCCAGGCCAGATCCTCCAGCCTCCGAATTGCCTTGCGGGCCTGGGATTCTGTATCTCCGCTCGCTCCATCCCCCGGGGAGGGCAAAGTCTACGAGCCTCCGGCCTTGCGCAGCGATACCATGACTGGTTGGCAGTTCGATGCCCGGATTCCCGCCCTGGTTCGCCCGATCATTCACCACCAGGATCCGTTCGAAGACAGTTCTTCACCCAGTTCGGGATTGGTCGACTGGATCATCGTTGTGTTGGACCATGACGCGATCGGGAACAAGGTCCTGCCCATGCTCGCCCGCCGGTACTTTGCCGATCAGCGCGAACTCAGACTTGAAGCCGCCGTGACCACCGGCGATGAGACCCGACGCGTTTTGTATTCGTCCGATGCCGAGTTTCCGGGCAACAATCTGGCCAGCGCTGAAGCCGCCATGAATATTTTCGGTCCGCCGCCGGAGAGCGCCGAAGGTCACTTTTGGCAAGCCGTCAAGCGCGGTGAGTCCCTGCGCCGCGAGGATTGGCGCCGTTTCTCGGGGCTCGTGTGGTTCCCGGTGATCCGCTATGACGCAGCCGATCAGCCGTGGATGCTGCTGGTGCGGCGCCGTGGCGATCCGCTTGACGCCCTTGTCCGAAAAACTCGGCGGAGAAACCTGGCGATGAGCGTGGGAATATTTCTTCTGCTTGCCGTAAGCCTGGGCCTGGTGGTGGTTGCCAGCCACCGGGCGCAAAAGCTGGCGCAATTGCAGATGGATTTTGTCGCGTCGGTCTCGCACGAGCTGCGCACGCCTCTGACCGTCATCTGTTCGGCGGCAGAAAACATCGTGGACGGCGTAGTCGGTGGCAAACAGCAGCTCCCGCAATACGGATCGGTCATTCGCCATCAGGGCCGCCAGCTGACCGCTCTGGTCGATCAGGTCCTGCTGTTTGCCTCCACCCGGGAGGGCCGAGCCCGTTATCCGTTGCACCCGCTCTCGATCGCGTTGATTTTGCAAAACGTTCTCAATAACACGGCAACCCTGGTAGAACGCGCCGGGGTGATGATCGAGAAGGATGTGGCATCGGACCTGCCGCAGGTCATGGGCGACCTGTCGGCTGTGTCCCAGTGTCTCCAGAACCTGATTGTGAATGCCGTCAAGTACGGCGGAGAGATGCGTTGGATCGGGATTCGCGCGCGCCTCGACCACGACCACAGCCCGCCGGAGGTGCTCATCAGCGTGCAGGACCGCGGCCTCGGAATCAGCAGCAGCGAACTGGCGCATATCTTCGAGCCTTTCTATCGCAGCCCTCAGGTGGGTGCTGCACAGATTCACGGAACCGGCCTTGGACTCCCGCTCGCCCGGCGTATCGCCGAAGCCATGGGAGGCAGCCTCACGATGACAAGCCGGGTCGGAGTCGGATCCATTTTTACGCTGCACCTGGTTTGCTCACCCGCGGACCGTTCGCGAAGCGAAGTCAGCGTTGCGTCCGGGGAGTCCAGCCGCGAACCATGAACGAGAATATTCTGCTGGTGGAAGACGAAGACGATCTGCGCATTACCCTCAGCGATCGCCTTCACTCCGAAGGCTACATGGTTCAATGTGCTTCTAACGGTGAGGACGGTCTCGATCAGGCAACGCGGCTACCCTTAGATCTGATCATTCTCGACGTCATGCTGCCCGGGCGGAGCGGTCTCGATATTTGCCACGACATTCGGCGCGCCGGACTGGCAACCCCATCCTCATGCTTACCGCGCGCAGTCAAATCGTCGACAAAGTTCTCGGGCTGAAGCTGGGGGCCGATGACTATCTCACCAAGCCCTTCGAAACCCTGGAGTTGCTCGCGCGCATCGAGGCGCTGCTGCGGCGCGCACCCGCGCGCTCGGAAAAGGGCCAGATTCTCGAGTTCGGGTCGCTGCGTGTCGATCTCCGCGGCACCCAGGTGGCGCGCGACGGCAAATCGGTGTACCTGTCGGCGCGCGAGTTCCAGTTGCTGCGTTACTTGATTGAACATCGCGGCAAAACTGTTTCCCGCGACGAGATCCTGAAAGAAGTGTGGAACTACGAGACCACGACCTTCACCCGCACGGTCGATGTGCACATCGCCAGCCTGCGCCAAAAGCTGGAGCTAGACGCGAAGCGCCCGCAATGGATCCTGACCGTTCCCGGACTGGGCTATCGCTTCTTCCAATGAGACCGCAAGGTGTCCGGGGTGGAGCACCAACTTTCCCGCGTGACTTTGCTCCAGCGCAAATTCGACTCCGGTCGATCTCCACCGTTTGGATGAGCTGACTTTACCGGGGCTTTACAGAGGATTTACAAGGTTTTACCGCAGCGCTTCTCTGTCCGGTGTGTAATCGTTTCAGCGCCTTTCCCCAGTGCTCGTGATCACGGTCGACTGCAAGAATCACCCGGACATTCGTTCTATGTGGAGACGGGAGCCAGCCAGCATGCGAGCCCAGAATTTTCCCGCGAGTCATTTCGGCAGAGCCGCCCACGCCGGGGCGCGCGAGTTTTCCCTTCAGTCGCCCGCAGCGGTCGAGCCGCAGAAACCGAGCTCCGATCGGAGTGCTTTGATCGCCGCCGCCGCCCAATTGTTCTCGCGCCACGGTTTCAAGCAAACGACTCTGCGGGAGATTGCCACAACTGCCGGCCGCCCGCTCAGCGCGGTCCGGCGCGAATTCGGAGGAAAGTCTGGACTGATTGAATCGGTGCTGGGCATTGCGGGACCAGGCGCGCGGCCTCGCTTCGAGCGCGGCTCCGACAACCCCTTGCAGAACGACATCTGCCGCCTGATCGAGTGGGAAGCCAGCCGGATGTGGGGGCATAAGAAGCTCATCGCGAGCATTCTGCCCCACGACCCTGATGAGCGGGAACGGACACGCATGGCGGGCAGTTTGAGCTTCTCGAGCGCCGACGTCATTGGGGAACGCCTCCGGCACCATCGCAACCTGACCGATGCCGAGCGGCAATTCCTGCTTTACGCGATCCAGTCTGTGGGTCTTGCGCTCGGCTTCGTGCGGCCCCCGGTCGCCGACCCGGCTTCGACCAGGAGCCGGGTCAGGAAACTGGCAGGAATTCTGGCGGAGAGCATCGAGCGAGGCGAGCCGCTGCCGAACCGTTTCCGGTTGTTGACGCCGTCGCTCCTGCCCGTTTAGACCGCACCTCAAGCCATGATCAACGATTCCAGCCCCATCCGATTGGCGACCACCAGCGTGGCGCCTTCCTGTTCGATCAGCCGTCGCTTCTTGAATCCGGCGAACAAACGCGTGACGGTCTCGCGCGAGGTGCCGATCATCTGCCCGATTTCTTCATGCGTCAAAGCCATCTTCATGCGTCCGGGAGTGCTCGAGTCCGCGTGATCATCCAGCCATCCCACCAGAAGGCGTGCCAGTTTCTCGCTGGCCGAACCGGAAAGCATCAGCGTGCGGATTTCCCGGCAGGTCGCGTTGTAGTCGTGGCTCAGGCACTGCCTGACCCATAGCGCAAACTCGCCGTGCACCCGCATCATGCGCAAAACGTCGCTCTGCCTGACAAAACTCGCTTCGCAGGGTTCTTGCGCCTCTGCGCTGGCTTCGTATTCACGGCCGCCAATGGTGGCCGCCACGCCCATCACCTCACCGGCTTCCACCATTCTCAGAATCAGAGTTCGCCCGTCGCTGGCGCAGACCCACAGCTTCACCCGGCCGCGTTGCAACACGTAAATGCCGCGCGCGCTTTGTCCTTCGCCAAACAGCAGCGCTCCGGTTGGATAGTGGTTCGTCAACCCGACGGTCTCGAGCGACTGAGCGACAACTGGAGACAGATCACCCAACACCGTGCGGGCTGGGGTAACGTTCTGGGGGGTCTCATCGGTTGTGTGGCCAACTCTGCCTCCGTGGAACAGCGCCCTACACCAAGGCAAGCCGCCGACCATGTGATCGAGGTCGAGAAATGGTCGCGGGTATGGTCCGTAAACTATTTAAATGATTGGATTACATGGCTTGCAGGCAGCGTCGCGAACCGTGCGTCCCGGGGCCCTGACCGTCCCAAAGTGGGTGATTTAACCCAGCCCTGTGTGATCTCCATCACATTGACTTGGTGACAAGGCTCGTTCGGCCCTCGGCCAAACCTCAGACCAGAACTTCACGCCGGGCTGCCAGGCCGGATCATCCGCCGGGAGATTCTGAAAAATGAGCTCACGCGCCGGCCGACAGCCGGTGGTGGCTGCGGGCTTCGGCGATTCCGTACTGACGGATCTTGTAGAGAAGCGCCTTGTAGCTGATTTTCAGCAGAGCGGCAGCCTGCTTGCGATTCCAGTTGGTCTGCTCGAGCGCTTGCGTGATGGCCGCGGCTTCAGCTTCATCCTTCGCACTACGCGCGAGCGATTTCAAACCGCCTGTCGAGGCCTCTCCCGCTCCGCTCCGCGCGGTCGCGTCCGCGTTGGGTCCGCCATTTACATCGTTTTTCGGGTTCAGTTCGGCGATCGCCAGGGTTTCGTCCCCCAGGATCAGGTAGCGTTTTATGAAATTGCTCAACTCGCGCAGGTTGCCCGGCCACGAGTACTCCAGGCAGGCCGCCATCATGGTCGGCGAGAGCGGTAGCGGCGCGCGCGCGTATCGTTCTGACATGCGCGCCATGAAGTGCTTCAGAAGGATTGGAATTTCTTCCTTGCGCTCCCGCAGCGGAGGCAGATTCAGCGTGAACGCATTCAGGCGGTAATACAGGTCTTCGCGCAAGCGTTTGTTCGCCAGCGCTTCCGGAATGTTGATGTTGGTGGCCGCCAGGATGCGGACGTCGACTTTGATGACCGTGCGGCTGCCCAGTCGCGAGAACTGCTGGTCCTGTAGCACATGCAACAGCTTGGCCTGCAGGCTGGGAGGCATTTCGCCAATCTCATCGAGCAGGATTGTTCCTTTGTTGCACAGCTCAAACTTTCCAGGTTTCGGATGGGTCGCGCCCGTAAAGGCTCCCGCTTCATATCCGAACAGTTCACTCTCCAGCAAATCCGCCGGGACTGCGGCACAGTTCACCTTCAGGAACGTGCGGTGTGCCCGCGGAGACAGCTTGTGCACGAGTCGGGCCAGAACTTCCTTGCCCGTGCCGCTTTCGCCCAGTAGCAGCACCGGAATGTCCACGTTGGCGACCAGGGCGGACTGCGAACGAATCTTTTTCATCGCCGGGCTGGCGGCGACGAAAAACACGTCGTCACACAATTCTTCGACTTCTCCCGCATAGGCCTGCTGGTTTTTCCCTAAACACTGATCGACCACCGCGTCCAGTTCGGCCTTTTGAAAGGGCTTGGTGAGATAATCCTGGGCGCCCAGGCGCATCGCCTGCACGACCTTGCGCGTGTCGTTCACGCACGAAAGCATGACGACTTTCACACCCGGCTTCATCTGGCGCAGCTGTTCCAGCGTTTCCAGGCCGTCAATTCCCGGCATCAGCACGTCGAGCAATACCAGGTCGGGCTGCAGACCCTTCTCAACCCGCTGTAGCGCTTCTTCCCCCGTCGATGCTGTCTCGACCTTGTAGTCATCGACCTCGAGCAAGGTCCGGATGTATCGCAGCATTCCCGGTTCATCGTCGACCAGCAGGATGTTGCCCGCTTCACTCATTGGCTTTCCCTCTTGACGCATTGTTGGAGGAGGGCTTCAGCGGAATCAGAAACGAAAACTTGCACCCGGCCCCGGGCTCGCTTTCGACCCAAACCTTGCCGCCCATCGCATTGACCAGGCGTCGCGCGATCGCCAATCCCAGGCCCATGCCTTCAGACGTGTTTTCATTGCTCGGCAAACGGAAAAAATCGTCGAATACCTCCAGATGGTATTCCGGAGCAATGCCCGGCCCGGTGTCGGAAACGCTGACCTTCACCGCGTTGGGCGTGGATAACAGTTGTCGGCGCCGTTCCTTATCCACTTCTGGCTTGGTCGCCGAGCGCCTTTCCCACATGTATGGTTCCGCATGCAGCCACACCGTCCCGCCCGCGGGCGTGAACTTGGACGCGTTTTCGAGCAGATTCGAAATGACGCGCTGCACCTTGGCGGAGTCGAACGAAAATCCCGGCAATTTTTCATTGGCGAGAAAATACAGCGCCAGCCCCTTGTCCTGGAAGCGATGGGACCACAATCTGCACACCTCAGACAGAGACGCATTGATGTCGCCAGACTCGTACTGCACGCGGAGTTCGCCCGTCTCCAGCACCGTGTAAGACAGGAAATCCTGGATGAAATGTTGCAAGCGCTGACCGCTGGCGTGCATGTCGCCGATCACCTCGCGCTGCTTCTCGTTCAACGGGCCCACCTTCTCGCTTTGCAGCAGTTCGACGTATCCATTCAGAATCGCAAGCGGAGTCTTCAGGTCATGCGCTGCCGAGGCTAGAGCGTTCGTGGTACGCTGAAATTTTTCGCACAGCTGGCGGTAGTTCTGGACCAGATCCGCAGGATAGTCAGCCCCGCCACCCTCTCCATTCAATCGCTCGGGAAAAGGGCGAGTTTCGGCTGCCGTCTTCGCACTGGCCTTCGGCGGAAGACACGGATTGTCCGGACTAGCGCCCATATGGGGACACACACTCGTGGTTTGACAAACGGGGAGGGAACACTGCTTCCAAAACAGCGTTTCAGAAGAAAGTTTGTAGCAAAATCGTAGGATAGGGACTCACGGTTGTCAATGAAAATGCACCGGATTTGCCACACTAGGGTAAATCATTGCACTCTTCCGCCACGTCCGGACCTAAGGTAACAAGACCCGGGGAAACCCCCCTCAATTTCAGGCGTTACTGCTGAATTCCCTGTAGAGAGGGGTGTTTCCGGCTGGCCCACCGGGTGCCACCGCGTAAAACCGGCCGGGGGTGGTCTTCACTCTTTCATTTGGCCCCTCAGATGCCAGCAACCCTGTGTAAAAACTATTGTTAGGGGACGCCTTGATCCGACGTAAAGTCGAAAAAGAACGTCGAAAGTGGACGCGATTGCCCCTGGCGATCCCCGTTTTCGTACGGAGCCGCGACGAAAAAGGCAAGGAGTTCTTGGAGTTTGCCACCGCGCTTAACGTCAGTGCCGGCGGAGTACTGGTGGCTGTGCGCCGTTCCTTGCCGCCATCGGCGCAGGTTCTGCTCGAGATTCCCAGCGCCCCCTTGGCGGCCACTGCAGCGCTGCCTCGGGCCGCTCGCACCCTCCGGGCACGCACCGTTCGGGTCAGCCACGCCGAAGGCTACCACCTGCTCGGCCTCAAATTCTCCCGCCCCCTGCTGAACGAAACAGGCCATGCGGTCTCGGCGCGAAGGAAACTTGCTTCTGCAGTGTGAAAATGTTTTCCTACCCTTTCGGTAACTTCTCTGCCGGAACTCGGCTTTCCTGCCAACTCGTTCAGCGGTTGACCAGTCCTATCTAACTATTTGTGTTTCAATGGGATAGTTTGATATTTCTCCGACGGCAACCGGTTCGCACCGGTTTGGCTCCCGGGGTGCACTTGTAAACTGCGTTCGACGGGCTGGACCTGAGCTAAACCCATGACAACAACAAATTCCGTCAGTTCCCTGGTGCAATCGATCGGCGAAATTCCACCCGAGTCCATCGTTTTTGGTCATTCCGACGCGATGCAGGCTTTGCGCGCGCGCATGGACAAGGTCGCCGCCGCCAATGTTCCCGTCCTCATCCAGGGCGAGAGCGGTACCGGCAAGGACATCATTGCCCGCATGATCCACGGCCGTTCTCCGTGGAAGGCGGGCCCGTATGTCAAGGTCAATTGCCCGGCGATTCCTGGAACGCTGCTCGAGAGCGAACTGTTCGGCTATGAGAAGGGCGCTTTCACCGGAGCGTATGGGATGAAGCCCGGCCGCGTCGAACTCGCCCATCGGGGTACTCTGTTCCTCGACGAGATTTCCGAACTCGACCTGGCGCTGCAGTCCAAGCTGCTGCAGCTTCTGCAAGACGGCCAGTTCTGCCGCATCGGCGCACAGGAGGACAAGAAAGTCGAGGTTCGTGTCGTTTGTGCCACCAACCGTCACCTGGAAAGCGAAATCGAAAACGGCACGTTCCGGCAAGATCTGTTCTACCGGATTAACGTGGTCAATCTCGCGCTGCCTCCGCTGCGGGAACGCCGCGGTGATATCGAAGAACTGGCCCAGTATTTTCTCGAGTATTACAACCGGAAATATAACTGCCGCGCCAAGGCGCTCTCGGTCGAACTGATGGCCGTGTTGCAGAAATACCACTGGCCCGGCAATATCCGCGAACTTGAGAACCTGATCAAGCGCTATGTCATCCTGGGATCGGAGGAGGTTATCTCGAGCGACCTGGTAACGCGCGAGCAGGAGTATTTCAATCCCGAGATCAGCGTGGACGGCCCGATCTCGCTCAAGAAAGTGACCCGTCAGGCCACTCGCGAGCTGGAGCGCAAGATCATCCTGAAGGTGCTGCAGGCCAATCACTGGAATCGCAAGCAGGCTGCCCGCGCGCTGAGCATCAGCTACCGCGCCCTGCTCTACAAGATCCGCGACGCCGGACTGCCATCCAACCGCACCGTTCGCCGGCGCGAGAACGCGTCAGGTTCCGCGCTCGCCGCCGACTAGCCGTCCGGTCAAATCCAGCCCTTCCGCACGGAGTTCAAGCCAAGCGGTGCCCGAACCGGCACCGCTTTTTTACGTATCCGAAGGGGAAGTTGCGCTCATGCGCAGACGTTTGCAGCTTGGGGATCAACAGGGTAGTCTTGTGACCGCTAACTCCCTGATAAGACGTCGTTTGCTTTACGAGGCCTTTGGCAGGCTGTATGCACTTGCTAGGACGCGGGATTCTGTATCTCCCCCCGGAGATGCGACTCCCGAGGTCTTATCCCCTGAGGTCAATTCGGTTCGGAACCTTCCTAGGAGGCGGTAAATTCATGGTTAAGAAAGTATTGTTGCAGGCTGTACTGGCACTGGCCCTGCCAATGGCAGCTTTTGCAAGCGGCGGAATCGACTTCCACAACAGTGGTGGCACGTTGTCGGGCGGCGCGAGCGGTCTTTCGCTGACCGGCTCGACCCTGATTGGGGTGACTGGACTTTACGGGGGTCCGGTCGCAACGAATCTCGGAAGCGTCAGCT
>WNFR01000481.1_pt1 | contig 58564 bp, 51 predicted proteins | sample 5400221 | NCBI WGS metagenome assembly WNFR01 (sample SAMN13153357, study PRJNA577476) | soil metagenome | isolation source: 40 cm soil under Madrone tree | place: USA:California | collected 2016-06-14
CGAAAGGCTTCGCATAAACACCATCCCTCCGGGCCGATCGGGGCTATCCGTGATCGGCAGCCTGGGAGGGGTGGCAACCGGAACGTCTGACGGGCCTCCACCTCGACGCGGTCATACCAGCCGGTACAGATGCCGACCGATGTAGCAGTGCACCACCCCGTAGATCTTGCCGGCGAGGTAGTCGGCCGAGGCGCGCTCCTCGAAGCGGCGGATCGTCAGCATGCGGCGCAGCATCTCGCGCTGCGTGTCGGGCGGCATGTTCGGCGAGAGGCTTTGGGTTGAATGGCTCATGGGGCGTGATCCCTCCGGTCCAGTCCAGGGCCTTTCATGATGGGCTGACGTTCCAACACTGGCTACCGGAACGTCCACCCTGGAGCTACCTGCCCACCCCGAAGCGGCGGCCGAGGAAATCGAGGACGTTGCCGGTGCAGCGGTCGGGGAAGGCGTCGCAGATGTTGTGCGGCGCGCCTTCATAGACCCGCATCTCGACATCCTTGACGTGATGGCGGAACGGCTCGTAATTCGCGGTCGAGCCGATCGGCTCGGCGCCCGGGACGACGACCAGCGTCGGGCAGCGGATGCGGCTGAGCTGGTCGCTCCAATCGTAGCCCGCCATCAACAGCACGAATTTGCCGATATAGGCCGGATCGTTCTTGGCCGCTTCGTCGAGAAACCACTCGACGAGCCCTGGATCAACCTTGTCGAGCGGCAGTCGGTCGGCGATGGTCTCGGCGAGAAAAGCGCGCATGCCTTTCTCCCGGATCTGCGGGATCCAGCTCGGCGCTTGGCTGTTCTTCAGACCCGGAGTGGAGCCGAACAGCATCAGGCTGCGCACCCGCTCGCCCTGGTTCATCGCCAGCTGCTGGCCGAGATAGCCGCCCGCCGAGTTGCCGACGATATGGGCGCTCGGGCAATCGAGATGGTCCATCAGTTCGGCGACATCTCGGACCAGCCGATCGAGGGTGAGCTCGCGATCGGCAGGCGGGATTTCCGAGCTGCCGTGGCCGCGCAGATCCATCCGCACCACCCGGTAATGCCGGCTGAGCAGCGGGACCCATGCATAATAGCGGCGCGCGCTGCCCATCGCCGCATGCAGCAGCAGTAACATCGGCGCCTTCTTCCACGGGTCGGTGAAGTCGTCGATGCAATAGCCGAGCCGTACACCATCGCTCGCAGTGAAGCTGTTCACACTGGCCTCCCCGGACTTCGCCGCCGTTCTTGCGCCTGCTGCGGCGATCATCTACGAGCTTGGCAGACGAGGCAACCTATCCGGTTTTGGGGGCGTCATGAAGGTCGGGATCTTTCTCACCTGCCAATACCCGCCGGGGAGCGACATGATCGCGGCCCTCGAGGGCCAGTACGCGATGACCCGGCTGGCGCGCGACCGCGGGTGGGACGCCGTCGCCACCGGCCAGCACTACCTGAGCGAGGGGGTGCGTCAGGTCCAGCTGATCCCGTTCCTGGCGCGCCTCGCCGCCGAGGCCGGGGAGATGACCGGCATCGCCGGCGTGCTGCTGGCAACCTTGCACAACCCGGTCGAGGTCGCCGAGTGCATGGCGTCGCTCGACGCGATCTGGCGCGGCAACTTCATCTTTGGCGTGGGTCTCGGTTATCGTGATGTCGAGTTCGACGCCTTCGCAGTGCCTCGCGGCCAGCGCGTGCGCCGTTTCGAGCAGTGTCTGGAGGTGATCAAACGTTTGTGGACCGAGGACAATGTCAGCTTCGAGAACGATGTCTGCAAACTGACCAACGTCACAATGACGTGCCGGCCGATCCAGCAACCCCACCCGCCGATCTGGATCGCCGCCGACAATGACCGTGCGGTGCGGCGCGCCGCTCGCCTGGGCGACAGCTGGTTTACCAACCCGCACGCCACAATGCCCGTCATCAACCGCCAGATCTCCCTCTATCGCGCCGAGCTGGCACGTTTGGGCAAGCCGTTTCCGCGGGTGTTGCCGTATCTGCGCGAGATCTACTGCGCCAAGGACACTGCGACGGCACTGGAAATGGCCGGACCCTATCTCGCTGAGAAATACCAGACCTATGCCCAGTGGGGGCAGGACGAGGTGCTGCCGGGCGACGATTCGTTCCGCCAGCCTTTCGAAGCTCTGCTACGCGACCGGTTCGTCCTCGGCAGCCCCGAGGAATGCTATGAGCAGCTGCGCCCGTCCTGGGAGGAGGCGGGGGCCAATTTCCTGATTTTTCGCACCCACTGGAGCGGCATGCCGGTCGGACATGCATTGGCGAGCATGCGCCTGATCAGCGACGAGCTGTTGCCGGCGTTGCACCGGATTGCCCCGGCGCCCGCCTGAGCGGCTGCCCACCCTCACCCGCCTCGCTGCGCTCGGCATCCTCTCCCGCGATGCAGGAGAGGGGCAACAAAATGTTCAGTTCAAAGCCCCTCTCCTGCAATGCGGGAGAGGGGGGACCAGCCCGCAAGGGCTGGTGGGTGAGGGTCAGGCGCCCGGCGGGAAGAAGACGAGGGTACGCACCTCGAGGCTTTCGCGCGGTGGCGCGTCCGGTGGCGAGGTCGGGTCGTCAAAGCCGGTGTGCGCGGAGAACCGTGCTGCTCCCTCGGGTGCCGAGTCGAAGCAGCGGATCAGCACGGGCTCGTCGGGCTGCATTTTCGGGAAGTAGTAGTACCGCTGGCCCGGGTTGTAGGTGATCGAATAGGTCTCACCCGTCCGGTCCGGGTATTTGAGGTCGCTGGCGATCAGGTTTTCGTCGGAAAGGCTCTGCGCATCGCACAGCACCAGCGGTGACTCCAGCACCGGCCCGCGGATCGGCCGCCACAAATTTATGATCGCGAAGCGGAGCTTGAGCAGCTCTTCCGCTTCGGCGCCCATCAGGTCGCGTACCCGCTGGGGCGCCGACCATGCGGTATAGTCGTCGTGGACGCGCTTTGCCGGAATTTTGATGCCGCTGCCTTCGAGCGCGGCCATGGCCGCGTTGCGCACGATATGGTCGAAGGCCACGACACGCGCCGCGCCGGTCGCTTCCTTTACGACGCGCTCGCATTCGGGATAATAGACCGAGGTGATTTCATCTTCGTCGTAAAAATTCTTCACTGCCGTCTGATGGCGCAGCAATACGAAGCCCTCTTTGTCCAGTGAGAGCTGACCGACCAGCGGCCGCGCATCGCGAATGGGCACCCGATGCTCTTCGCTCTTGCCGGTTCTGGCCGGCACTCCCGGAGGAGGGTCGTAATTGTAGGCGACCGGCTTCTCTGCCATCGGAACGAGGAAATTCAGCGGCGCCACGACGCTGTTCAGATCCGCGACTGCCAAGCCGTCCATCATGTCCTCCAAAGCGAAGCTGTCCTGCTCTCGACCCTAAAAGAAGCCCTCTCGACCGTCGACACAGGGCGCGAATCGACAAGGCCTTCCCGATCGGCCGCGGGCCTTCGTGCGCGCCCAATGCGACGCACTCTGCCGATCAGGCTCGAACGCGAATCAACGGGGCGCCGAACATGTCGAAGCCGAGGGCCTTGATCTCGGCCATCCCGCTCCTTCTGTGGCAAAGTGGGGCGCGAACATCGGGCGGCCGACCGACAATGCAAAGATGGCGCGCCGTATAGCGCTCGCAAAAGAGGGCGTGCCGGCTTAAAAGGGGGGTCCATTTGCTGCCGAGCCATCATGCCCGAAGATTTCTATCGTATCAGACGCCTTCCCCCTTATGTCTTCAGCGAGGTCAACGCGTTGAAGGCCAAGGCGCGTGCCGCGGGGCGCGATGTCATCGACCTCGGCATGGGCAATCCCGATGGCCCGACGCCGGCGCATATTGTCGCCAAGCTCGTTGAGGCCGTGCAAAACCCGAAGACCCACGGATACTCGGTATCGCGCGGCATCACCGGCTTGCGGCGCGCCTGCGCCGGCTATTACGCCCGCCGTTTCGGGGTTGACCTCGATCCCGAACGCGAGGTCATCGTCACTCTCGGCTCGAAGGAGGGGCTCGCCAATCTCGCGCAGGCGATCACCGCGCCGGGCGATATCGTTCTGGTCCCGAACCCATGCTATCCGATCCATGCCTTCGGCTTCATCATGGCGGGCGCCTCGGTCCGCCATGTGCCGGTCGGCCCCGAATTCGACTTTCTCGGCGAGTTGAAGAAGGCAGTAAGGCACAGCGTTCCCCCACCGCTCGCTATTGTCCTCAACTTCCCGGCGAACCCCACCGCCCAGACCGTCGATCTCGACTTTTACGGCGAGATCGTTTCGTTCTGCCGGCGGCACAATATCGTCGTGCTGTCCGACATCGCATATGCCGAGATCTATTTCGATGGCAGGCGGCCGCCCTCGATCCTCGAGGTGCCGGGGGCCCGCGATATCGCGGTCGAGTTCTCCTCGCTCAGCAAGACCTACTCGATGGCCGGATGGCGCATCGGCTTCGCCGTCGGCAATGCGCGGCTGATCGCGGCGTTGGCGCGGGTCAAATCCTACCTCGATTACGGTGCCTTCACGCCGATACAGGTAGCGGCTACTGCGGCGCTGAATGGCCCGCAGGAGTGCATTGCCGAGACCCGCGAGCGCTATCGTGCCCGCCGCGATGTTGTGATCGACGGCCTGCACCAAGCCGGTTGGGAGCTGCCGCAACCCGAAGCAACCATGTTCGCCTGGGCGCCGATCCCGCCCGCCTTTCAGGCAATCGGCAGCCTGGCCTTTTCCAAGCTCCTGCTCGAACGGGCCAATGTCGCGGTGTCGCCGGGGATCGGCTTTGGCGAATATGGCGAAGGCTTTGTTCGCATCGCCCTCGTCGAGAACCGTCAGCGCCTGCGCCAGGCGACGCGCAACATCAAGGCGTTCCTATCCGGCCGCAACGACATCGCCGGGCTCCGTCGCGATGGCCTCGACGTCGCGGCAGCATCGCCCTGAGCGCCCGACGACGCGGTGGCGCGGGCTTTTGTTGCGTAGGCGGATTTGACTTCGTAGGACCTGCTCCCTATCTTCCTGCCCTCGCGAGGGATACGGGTATGAAGATCGTCAATTCATTGAAGTCGCTGAAAAAGCGCGACAAGAACTGTCGCATTGTGCGCCGCAAAGGGCGAGTCTACGTCATCAACAAGGCCAATCCGCGGTACAAGGCGCGGCAGGGCTGAGCGCGGCATCGCTGAAGCGGCCGAGGCACGCAGATGAGAATGCCGACGCCGGATGGCGCAGTCATCCAGCGCCGCGCCGAGATTGTCGAAGCGCTCCAGCGCATCGTGCCGGGCGAAGGTGTGATCGCTTCCGAGGCGGAACGGCGGGCCTACGAGAGCGACGGGCTGACCGCCTATCGGCAGATACCTTTAATTGTCGTTCTACCGTCGACCGTCGAGCAGGTCGCGGCAGTGCTGCGCTATTGCAAGCAGACGGGGATCAAGGTCGTCCCGCGGGGTGCCGGCACCTCGCTCTCCGGCGGCGCGCTGCCCTTGGCCGACGGTGTGCTGCTCGGCATGGCCAAATTCAATCGCATCCTCGAAATCGATTACGATAATCGCTGCGTCGTCGTCCAGCCGGGCGTCACCAATTTGGGGATCAGCAAGGCTGTCGAGCACGCCGGTTTCTATTATGCGCCGGACCCCTCGAGCCAGATCGCCTGCACGATTGGCGGCAACGTTGCCGAGAATTCGGGCGGGGTGCACTGCCTCAAATACGGGCTGACCACAAACAACATCCTCGGCATCGAGATGGTGCTGATAGACGGCGAGGTCATCCGGCTCGGCGGCAAGCATCTCGATGCCGAGGGTTACGATCTGCTTGGGGTGATGACCGGGTCCGAGGGGCTGCTCGGAGTCGTCACTGAAGTAATCGTGCGCATACTGCCGAAGCCGACCGCGGCGCGAGCACTGCTGATCGGCTTCGCCACGACCCAGGATGCCGCCAATTGCGTTACCGCGGTGATCGCCGCCGGCATCATTCCGGCCGGTATGGAGATGATGGATCGGCCGGCCATCCACGCCGCCGAAGCCTTTGTCAAGGTCGGCTACCCTCTTGATGTCGAGGCGCTGCTGATCGTCGAGCTGGATGGCGCGCCCGCGGAAGTCGATCATCTGATCGAGAAGGTCGAGGCGCTCGCTCGCGTCCACCGCGCCACCGCGGTCCGGCTCAGCCGTGACGAGTCGGAGCGGCTGGCCTTCTGGTCCGGCCGCAAGGCCGCCTTCCCGGCGGTCGGGCGGATCTCGCCTGATTATTATTGCATGGACGGCACGATTCCCCGGGCGCGCCTGGCCGAAGTCCTCACCCGGATGCGAGCGCTCTCGGATCAGCACCGACTTGCCGTCGCGAACGTATTCCACGCTGGCGACGGCAATCTTCACCCGCTGGTTCTTTACGATGCCAACAAGCCCGATGAGGTCGAGCGTGCCGAGGCTTTTGGCGCCGATATCCTCAGGCTCTGTGTCGAGGTCGGCGGTGTGCTGACCGGCGAGCATGGGGTCGGCGTCGAAAAGCGCGACCTGATGGGGGCGATGTTCGACGAAAGCGACCTGGCGCATCAGCAGCGCCTGAAATGCGCATTCGATCCCGATGGCCTGCTCAATCCGGGCAAGGTATTTCCTCAGCTGCATCGTTGCGCCTAGCTCGGTCGTCTTCATGTTCACGCAGGCCGGTTGCCGTTTCCCGATCTGCCGCGTTTTTAGACCCGCCGGGGGTATGGATCGCTTCACCCCCGCTGATCTTGGTGAGCTGCGCGATGCGATCGGCGACGCGCTCGCCGCCGAAGAGCCGCTCGAACTCGTCGCCGGCGGCTCGAAACGCAGGCTCGGCCGACCGCTCCAGCTGCCGCGCACGCTAGACCTGTCGCGTCTCGCCGGAATCCGCGACTATCAGCCGAGCGAGCTGGTCCTAACGGCTGCGGCCGCGACACCGATCGTGGACATTGAGGCGGAGCTGGCCGCGGCCGGGCAAATGCTGGCTTTCGAGCCTCCGGATTGGGGCGCCCTCCTGGATTTACCGGCATCCGCCGCCGGCCGGCGCACACTGGGCGGCGTGCTCGCCTGTAATATTTCAGGACCCCGCCGCGTAAAAGCGGGCGCGGCGCGTGACCATTTTCTCGGATTTCGCGGCGTAAGCGGCCGGGGCGAGGTCTTCAAGGCAGGCGGCAAGGTCGTCAAGAACGTCACCGGCTATGACTTATGTAAGCTGCTGGCCGGCTCCTACGGGACGCTAGCTGCGCTCGAAGAAGTCACGATAAAGGTACTGCCGCAGCCTGAAGCCACGTGTACCGTGGCGTTTTGCGGGCTCGACGCTACGGCGGCGGTCCGATGTCTCAATCATGCGCTCGCCTCACCTCACGAGGTCTCGGGCGCTGTCTACCTACCGGCGTGCTCGACCGCCGTATTGACCCCATTTACCGGGGTGTCGGGTATCGTCGCGCTCCGGCTGGAGGGTCCGTCTCCCTCGGTCAGTTTCCGGCGCGATCGGCTGTCGGCCGAACTGGGATCCGATTGTGAATCGACCTCGTTCGATAACGAGGCTTCCGCGGCATTCTGGGCGGCGATCCGCGATGTGATCCCGCTTGGCCAACTCGCCGACCGCGCCGTCTGGCGCGTTTCGGTCGCGCCGAGCCGTGGCGCCGAGCTTGGCGAGGCGATCGCGCGCAACCTCGATGCGCGGTGGTATCTCGACTGGGGAGGCGGACTGCTCTGGGTCGCCATCACCGAGACCGATGATGGCGGCGCCAAGATTATCCGCGCCGCGGTCCGCGGGGCGGATGGGCATGGCACGGGACACGCCACTTTGATCAAGGGTTCGCCCGCGTTACGCCTCGCGGTCCCGGTCTTCGAACCGCAGCCACCGCCTCTCGCGGCGCTTGCTGCGCGGGTCAAGGAGAGTTTCGACCCGCGCCACATCCTGAACCCCGGGCGGATGGTCGAAGGGAGTTGAGCGGGTGCGGACCGATTTCTCCGCGGAGCAGCTTGCCGATCCCGACACCGCAGCATCCGAGAAGGTGTTGCGGACCTGCACACATTGCGGCTTTTGTACCGCGACCTGCCCTACCTATGTCCTGCTCGGCGACGAGCTCGATAGCCCGCGCGGTCGCATTTACCTGATCAAGGAGATGCTCGCTAGTGGCGACAAGGTCACGGCCGACACGGTCAAGCACATCGACCGCTGTCTGTCTTGCCTGGCGTGCATGACGACCTGCCCATCAGGCGTTAATTATATGCATCTCGTCGACCACGCGCGGCGATGGATCGAACGGAATTACCGCCGGCCGTGGGGCGAGCGGGCGCTCCGGCGGCTGCTCGGAACCGTCCTGTCGCGACCGTTCCTGTTCCGGCTCGCCCTGCGTTCTGCGGCCCGCGTCAAACCTTTGGCGCGATTTCTGCCCGGCAGGCTCGCGCCAATGTTCGCGCTGGCGCCTGGCACGGTGTCCGCCGCCTCTGCGACGGACCGACCGCGCGTCTTCCCGGCCGAAGGCGAGCGGCGAATGCGGGTTGCCCTGTTGATTGGCTGCGCGCAACGGGTGCTGGCCCCGGAAATCAACGAGGCGACGATCCGGCTTTTGACCCGTCATGGCTGCGAGGTCGTAGTGGCGCAGGGCAGCGGTTGTTGCGGTGCGCTCGTCCACCATCTCGGGCAGGAGCGAGGAGCTCTCGGGTTTGCGCGGGCCAACATCGATGCGTGGGAGCGCGAGCGCCTCGCCTCCGGGCTCGACGCCGTCGTGATCAATGCCTCGGGTTGCGGCACGACCGTCAAGGACTACGGCTTCATGCTGCGCGAGGATCCGCCCTATGCGGAAAAGGCGGCGAGGATCGCCTCCCTCGCCCGCGATGTCACCGAGATCATCAGTGCCCTTGGTCTCAACCAGCTCTCGAGCGCCGTCGCCGCGAGCCATCGGCGGGTTGCATATCACTCAGCGTGCTCGATGCAGCACGGCCAGGGGCTTCACGCGCAGCCGAAGGCGCTCCTCGCCGCAGCAGGCTTCGACCCGATCGATGTGCCGGAAGGGCACCTCTGCTGCGGTTCGGCCGGCACTTACAATATTCTGCAGCCGGAGATCGCAGAAATGCTACGCGACCGCAAGCTGGCCAACATCGCAACCACTCGGCCGGACCTCGTTGCGACCGGAAACATCGGCTGCATCACTCAGCTCGCTCCCGGTTGCTCGGTGCCGGTGGCCCACACTGTCGAGCTGCTCGACTGGGTCACCGGTGGTCCGGCTCCGAGAGCGCTGAACGGGTTACCGCGCCCGCCAACGAGAATAGGCGGGGATCAGCAGCGATAAGGAGAGCGCCGCCAGACCGATCAATGTCGGCTCCAGCCAACCGGCGCTGCCGAGCATCAGTCGCCCCCCTCCCGCGCCCAGGTCGACATAGGCGATCGTCATCGGGAGCTGACCGACAAGCGACCCGAACAGGTAGGCCCCGAGCGGCAGCCGTGTCAGCCCCAGCCCGTAATTGGCGAGACTGTGGGGCATCACGGGGATCAGCCGCAGCACTGCGACGGCACGCCAACCTCCATGTTCCACCCGTTCGATGATCGGTCCGACACGCGCGCGCTCGTGATCGATCAAGCCAGCACCGACGTAACGTGCTACGAGAAAGCCCGCAGCCGCTCCGGCGACGCCGCCGATTTCGGCCCAAAAGATGCCCCATCCAGCGCCAAACAGCAGCCCTGCCACTATGGCGAGTAAGGTCCGCGGCACGAACAACAGGCTGGCCGCGATGTGGACGGCAAGAAACCCCAGAGGTGCTGCCGGATATCGGTCGATTGCGACACCGATCGCTAGTGGATCGAGAACAGCTCTCCAGCGCCAGGCGGCAACCGCGCCAGTCGCCAGCAATGCCAACGCGAGTAGCCGAGTCGCCTTGCGAAAGCCGAGCACCGAGAAGTCCAGCGCTGCTGCTTGTTTGCTTTTCGCGCTCATCGCGGCGTACCGACCGGGGGCAACGACGAAGGGGGCGCTGCTACCAGGTTGGCATCCGGTTCATCGAGAGGATGAGGTCGGCCAGTGCGGCGCTTCAGCCACATCACACCAAGGAGATCGATGATCCCCACGCCGAGACGGTCGAAAATCCCATATTTCGACACGCCGCTGCGGCGCGGCCGATGATTAACCCGCACCGAATGCACGCTCCCACCCTCGCGAAGCACCAGCGCCGGAAGAAATCGGTGCATGTGGTCGAAATAAGGCAGATCCAAAAATAGCGCGCGCGGAAATAGCTTCAACCCGCAGCCCGAATCCGGTGTGTCATCTCCTAGCACCCGGCCCCGTATCGAGTTGGCGATCCGCGATGCCGAACGCTTCGACCAGCTATCCTGGCGTTTTTCGCGACTGCCATTGACCAGAACGGGCGCAACTCCTGAACTCGCAGGGCTCAGACACCACAATTTCGGGATATCTGCGGGATCGTTCTGGCCGTCCCCGTCTAGTGTTGCAATCCAGGCCGCGCGCGCAGCCCTGACGCCGGTGCGAATCGCTGCGCTCTGTCCACAGCTCTGCGTGTGACGCAGCAGCCGCAAGCGCGGTGTCTCGGCCGCGAGCCGCCGGATCTCCGCCGCAGTCGCATCATTGCTGCCATCATCGACAAAGACGATCTCGTAGCCGATCAAGCCGTCGAGCGCGGCGCGAATCTCCCGCAAGAGCGGCGCGATGTTCTCGGCCTCGTTCTTTACCGGGATGACGACCGAAAGATCCATGTAACCGGTACCACCTGCGTCAGCGATCGACCCAGGCGATCCTGAGGGTATTGGTGGCGCCGGGCGTGCCGAACGGGACACCCGCGGTTATGACGACCCGTTGGCCGGGTTCCGCGATTCCCTCGCGGTGTGCGATCCGTACCGCCTTTTGCACCATGTCCCCAAAGCTCTTGACGTCGCTGGTGTGGACGCAATGCGCTCCCCAGAGAACGGCAAGGCGACGTGCGGTATTGAGGTTCGAGGTCAGCACTAGGATAGGGGCCGCGGGCCGCTCCCGCGCGGCACGCAAGGCGGTCGCCCCGGATGTCGTATAGGATACGATTGCCGCCGCGCCTACCAGGCTCGCGACTTGGCGAGCCGCAGCGCTGATCGCGTCTGGCGAGGTGTGCTCATGCTCGATACGCGTGCCCTCCAGGATCGAGTAGTAAAGAGGGTCTTCCTGCACGCGGCAGGCGATGCGGTCCATAATGGCTACCGACTCGACCGGATAGCCTCCCGCTGCAGTCTCGGCGGAGAGCATCACGGCATCGGCACCTTCGTAAACTGCGGTCGCGACATCCGATGCTTCCGCGCGAGTCGGCGTCGGAGACCCGATCATCGATTCCAGCATTTGCGTCGCCACGACGACCGGCTTTCCGGCAGCCCGGCAGGCGTGGATCACCTGCTTCTGCACACTCGGCACATCCTCCGGCGGCATTTCGACGCCAAGATCGCCGCGCGCTACCATCAACCCGTCTGCGAGCTCGATAATTTCCGAGAGACGCTGAATCGCGGACGGTTTTTCCAGCTTGACCATGACGCCGGCGCGACCAGCCACCAGCTTGCGTCCCTCGGCCACGTCGTCGGGACGTTGGACAAAGGAGAACGCGACCCAATCGGCGCCTTGTTCTATGGCGAAAGCGAGATCGGCTCGATCCTTTTCCGTCACCGCCGACAGCGGCAGCACCGCGTTCGGCACGTTGACTCCCTTACGGTCGGAGAGTGATCCGCCGACCAGGCACAGCGTATCGGCAAACCCGGTACCGCGGGTTTCGACCCGAAGCCGCACTTTGCCGTCGTCGAGAAGCAGCTCGGTTCCCGTCTGGATAGCCTCGAAGATCTCAGGATGCGGCAGCGGTGCCCGCGTTTCGTCTCCTGGGTGCCGATCGAGGTCCAGACGAAAGGGAGCACCGGCAGCGAGCCCGATTCGACCTTCCGAGAATGTGCCGAGGCGCAGCTTCGGTCCCTGCAAATCGGCCAGAATGCCGATCGGCCGCCCGGTTGCGCCCTCAATCGCTCGGATCGCCGCGAAGCGGGTTCGGTGATCCTCGTGTGTGCCGTGGCTGAAATTTAGCCTGAAGACATCAACCCCGGCTTCGAACAGGGCGCGAATCCGCTCGGGTGTCGACGACGCAGGGCCGAGGGTCGCAACGATTTTGGCGCTGCGCCGGCGCCTCATGCTCACCTCCCTACCGAATGGACTTTGGCACAGATCCGGAATTGCCCGGAAATCGTCGACATCCGGCCTGCTCGGTTGGATCACCGCCGAGGGCGGCAAAAGCAGGGTTCGTCATAGTCGCAGCTGCGGCCCTCCAGCGATCTTGCAGAGTGCGGTTCGCGGGCGCCCCTGAGGATAAAGGATCGTCCCCGCACTGTCTTCGGCATCGACGTCGTCGGTTAGCGTCGAGACGCATCCGTCCGCCGGGGCTGCGCTTGCGGGTCGGCCGCAATTGCTATTCCACTTGCCAAGCTCGCCGCCATCTCATATCGAGCCCCACGGAAACGCCAGCCCTAGATCTCCTGCCCGCAGGCCGAGGGTGCGTAGGCGAGAACTCGTGTGAAGGAGAGATATGGTGGCATTGTTCGGCCCCCGGGCCGTGATGCGCGCGGTAATGCTGACTTTGTCTTTAAGCACGGCCATGCCGAGCCGGGCCGAAGCGCCGGAAGTACCGTTTTCGGAAGTCTTTGCGCAGCTGGCGGGACGGCTGGTCGGAGTTGTCGTCAACATTTCGACAACCCAGGTGACCGCAGCGCCGGTAGCCAAGGGCGCTCCCGAAGCACAGGTCCCGTCCCCAGGAACACCGCTGGACGAGTTCTTTCGCGATTTCTTCAGCGAGAAAGGGGCGCCGGGCGGGCCTAATTCGCCGTCTCCGCGATCCGCATCGCTCGGCTCGGGGTTCATCATCGATCCTTCCGGCATTGTCGTCACCAACAATCACGTGATTGCCAATGCCGAGCAGATTACCGTGACCCTGTCCGATGATACGACATTACAGGCCGAAGTGATTGGACGGGATGGAGTGACCGATCTCGCCCTGCTCAAGGTGGAGCCGAAGACACCGTTGCCCGCGGCGACCTGGGGAGATTCGACAAAGGCGAAGGTAGGTGACTGGGTACTGGCGATCGGCAATCCATTCGGTCTTGGCGGCACGGTTACGTCCGGAATCATTTCGGCCACCGCACGCGATATCCATTCCGGACCCTATGATGACTTTCTGCAGACGGATGCGTCGATTAACCGCGGCAATTCCGGCGGACCGATGTTCAACCTCGCGGGTGACGTGATCGGCATAAACACTGCGATTTTTTCGCCCTCGGGTGGTTCGATCGGCATCGGTTTTGCCATCCCTTCGGCGTTGGCGCGGCCGATCATCGAGCAACTGAGAGCCACCGGAAAAGTAGAACGTGGCTGGATCGGCGCACGCATCCAACCCGTCACGGACGAGATCGCCGAGGCCATCGGGCTAGATAAGGGCCGCGGCGCGATGATCGCGGTGATCGATCCGTCGAGCCCTGCGGCGCAGGCAAAGCTACAACCAGGAGACGTGATTATCTCCTATGACGGGAAACCGATCGACCGGAGCCGGGTGCTGCCTCGGATGGTCGCCGACACGGCGCCCGAAACGCCGGTCAAGCTGACGGTGTGGCGCGACGGCAAGGAGCACGAGGTCGAGCTCAAGGTCGCGGCATTGAACCCGAACCGGCCGGCGCCGCCACCACCCGAACCGGAGAAGCCGAAACCGCCACCGAGCGTCGAAGCCCTCGGCCTAAAGCTCGTCAAGCTGACCCCTGAGCTGCGGAAGCAGTTCTCGTTACCCGAGGCAACGAAAGGCGTCGTTATAACCGAAGTCCCGCAAAACAGTCCGGCGGCTGTGCAAGGCTTGCGCCCCGGGGACCTCGTGGTTGCCCTCGGTCATGAACTCGTGGGGGGCCTCGAAGATCTGCAACAGAAAATTAGCGCCGCCAAGAAGAACGGACACAAAAACGTGCTGGTGCGGGTCGAGCGCGAAGGCAATTTTCGCTTTGTTGCGCTCCCTCTCGAGACCGCCTGACGCCGCTGCAGTCGAAACCCGCTTACTCCGCCGCGAGGGCGTGGGGAGGCCGGCGCGAGCGGAAGCGGGTGAAGAGCACCGCTTCTTTCGCCTTGGCGCGGGCAAGGTTTGCCTCCTTGACATGACCGAAGCCACGGATTTCGAGCGGCAGAGCGGCGCTCTCGACCGCGACCGCGTGGCTGGTCGGCGACAGATCGGTGAGGATCTCGGCGAGCATCGTTTCGTACTCGCCGATCAGCCGACGCTCGGTGCGCCGTTCTTCGCTGCGGCCGAAAATGTCAAAGGGCGTGCCACGTAGCCGGCGCAGCTTTGCGAGGATCCGGAAGACGGACAGCATCCAGGGACCGAAAGTGCGTTTGCGCAAATGCCCGGTCTGGGCGTCGCGGTCGCCGAGGATCGGTGGCGCCAGATGAACGTGAAGCTCGTACGGGCCGTCGAACCGATCGGCGACGCGTTTCAAGAAATCGGTTTCCGTATAGAGCCGAGCGACCTCGTATTCGTCCTTATACGCCATCAGCTTGAAGAGGGCGCGGGCTACGGTATCGGTAAGGGTCGTGTTGCCTGGGAGGCACGCAGCCTCGGCTTCGCGGACACGATTGACCAGGGCAAGGTAACGAGCCGCATAGGCGCGGTCCTGGTATTCGGTCAGGAACGCTTTTCGGCGATCGATTACCTGATCGAGAGTTTCGGAGAGGCGATGCGTCTCGGGTATTGCCGCGGGTGGGGTCGCGCGGGCTTCGACGAGCACCGGATCGACTGCGGCCCGTCGTCCCCAGCGAAAAGCGCCTTGGTTGAACTCGACGGCAACGCCGTTCAGCACGATGGCGCGCTCGATCGCCTCGGCCGAGAGCGGCATTAGCCCCCTTTGGTACGCGTAACCGAGCATGAAGAGATTGCTCGCGATGGAATCTCCGAAGAGGCCGGTGGCGATACTGGTCGCATCGAGAAACTCGGTGTTCTCCGGGCCAGTCGCATTGCCAATGCTTCGCCGCAGCTCGCTGCGGGGGAACACCAGATCGGGGTTGCGGGTGAACTCGCCGGTGATGGTTTCGTGGCTGTTGATGATTGCGCGACTGTGGCCGGGGTGCAGCTTCGACAGCGCATCGCCGCTTGCGGAGACCACGAGATCGCAACCCAGCAACAGCCGAGCGCCGCCGGCGGCGATGCGCACCGCGTGGATCTCGTCAGGCTTACGGGCAATCCGGATATGACTGTAGACGGCGCCACCCTTCTGGGCGAGCCCGGTCATGTCGAGGACAGTACAGCCCTTTTGCTCGAGATGCGCAGCCATTCCAAGGAGTGCGCCGATTGTGACGACACCGGTGCCGCCTACACCCGTGACGAGGATACCGTAAGGCTCGTCCAGACCTGGATGGGCCGGCTCCGGCAACGGCGGTAGCCCGTCATCACCAAGGTCCGCGGCCTTGCGCTGCTTGAGAGCACCGCCATGCACGGTGACAAAGCTCGGGCAGAAACCCTCGACACAGGAGTAGTCCTTGTTGCAGCTCGACTGGTCGATCGCCCGCTTGCGGCCGAACTCGGTCTCGACGGGGACCACCGATAGGCAGTTCGAAGTTTTCGAACAGTCCCCACAACCCTCGCAGACGAGATCGTTGATGAACACCCGCTTCGCCGGGTCGGGGAAGCGGCCACGCTTACGGCGCCGCCGTTTTTCGGCCGCGCAGGTCTGGTCATAAACGATCGCGGTGACGCCCGTGATCTCCCGAAGCTCGCGCTGAACCATATCGAGATCGTCCCGGTGGCGCACAGTGGTCCCTGGCGCGAAATCGACGCTCGGCGGATATTTGTCGGGCTCGTCGGTGACCACGACGATCGGGCGAACCCCTTCGGCGGCTAGCTGGCGGGTCAGCACCGGCACGGTCAGGCCGCCGTCGATCGGCTGACCTCCGGTCATTGCTACGGCATCGTTGAAAAGCAGCTTGTAAGTGATGTTGACCTTGGCCGCGACCGCCGCCCGGATCGCCAGCACCCCCGAATGGGTGTAGGTCCCGTCCCCGAGATTGGCAAAGATGTGCTGGGTTTCCGTAAACGGCGCCTGCCCGATCCATGGGACGCCTTCACCGCCCATCTGGGTAAAGGTCGCAGTCGAGCGATCCATGAACTGGGAGAGGTAATGGCAACCGATGCCGGCGAGCGCGCGGCTGCCTTCCGGCACTTTGGTGGAGGTGTTGTGCGGACAGCCCGAGCAGAAATAGGGCGTGCGGCCAAACGGCACTACATTACCGCCGTCGAGTTGGCGTTCCTTTGCCTCCAGAAAGGCGAGGCGCTCGGCAATCCGCGGCGAGGTATGAAAACGCGCAATGCGCTGCGCGATGACCCGCGCGATTTGCGCCGGCGTCAGCTCACCATTTGAGGGCAATATCCAGTTGCGATTCTCGTCGAACTTGCCGATGACACGGGGGCGAACGTCTTCTCGCCAATTGTAGAGTTGTTCTTTAAACTGGTTCTCGATGACGGCACGTTTTTCTTCGACCACCAGGATTTCTTCGAGCCCCTCGGCGAAGTGCCTGATGCCCTCGCGTTCGAGCGGCCAGGACATCGCGACCTTATAAAGACGAAAGCCGATTTCAGCGGCGTGCGCGTCGTCGATCCCCAGATCGTCCAGCGCCTGGCGCACATCGAGATAGGACTTCCCCGTCGTAACTATGCCGAACCGCGGTCTCGGGCTGTCGATGACGATCCTGTCGAGCCGGTTCGCACGAGCGAAAGCAAGCGCGGCGTAAAGCTTGAATTTATGCAGCCGATATTCCTGTTCGAGGGGCTGATCGGGCCAGCGGATATTGAGCCCACCCGGGGGCATCTCGAAATTGTCGGGGAGCACGATATCGATACGCTCTGGACCGATCTCGATCGAGGCCGAACTGTCGACGGTTTCGGCGATTGTTTTAAAGGCGATCCAACATCCGGAATGCCGGGACATCGCCCAGCCATAGAGACCAAGGTCGAGGATTTCCTGCACCCCCGACGGGTTCAGCACCGGGATGCTGGCATCCATAAAGGCGTATTCGGACTGATGCGGCAATGTCGAGGATTTGCAGGTGTGATCGTCGCCGGCAAGAAGAAGCACCCCGCCATGGGGCGCCGACCCGGCAGCGTTGCCGTGCTTTAGGACATCGCCACTGCGGTCGACACCGGGTCCCTTGCCGTACCACAAGGCAAATACGCCGTCATATTTGGCCCCGGGAAATAGCCCGATTTGCTGACTTCCCCAAACCGCGGTGGCGCCGAGTTCTTCGTTGATCGCCGGCTGGAAGTGGACGTGGCTGCGTTCGAGAAAGCGGCGCGCGCTCCACAGGCCCTGGTCGAGGCCTCCCAGAGGAGACCCGCGATACCCCGAAATAAAGCAGCCGGTGTTAAGTCCGGCGGCAGCGTCGCGCTGCCGTTGCAACATCGGCAAGCGCACCAGCGCCTGAGTGCCGGTCAGATATACCTGTCCCCTATCGAGAATATATTTGTCCTCGAGGGTGACCGCCGTCAGCGCCATCGCGACCTCCTGAACCTCGCCGCCGCAATTCCAAGAAACGTGGTGTTTACTCGGTGGTTGCTCAATGACTGGCACAACCCATTCGGGAAAAGGAAACGAACGGCCGCCTTTGCCGCGTTTTGCTGTGGGAAATTATCCGGCAGCCCGGCCGAACGAAACGACTGATCCAACGACACGTTCTGAGGGTCTGCGCTTCTGGAACACCATTGCAGAGGTTCCGGCCGGAGAGTAATTCTCAGCCCTTGAGGTCCCGCTCCCGATTTTCCGGTCGCCGCCATGCCTGCATCCGCCCTTCGTCGTGTTCCTCCAGATGCATCACTGCTCGTGGCGTTGCGGCAACTCCTTGGAGACCGGCTCTCAACCTCGCCAGCGGTTTGCGCCCATCACGGCAAAGACGAATCCTATCATGCACCACACGCCCCGGACGCGGTTGCGTTCGCACATAGCACCGAAGAAGTCGCGGCAATCGTCAAGATTTGCGCCGATCATAAGACCCCGGTCATAGCTTTCGGCACGGGCACCTCACTCGAGGGCCATGTAGCCGCACTTGCAGGCGGCATATGCATCGATATGTCCCAAATGAACCGGATTCTGCGCATCAACGCCGCAGATCTCGACGCGACTGTCGAAGCAGGTGTCACGCGCAAGCAGCTCAATGAGCATCTGCGCGATACCGGCTTGTTTTTTCCGATCGATCCAGGCGCCGATGCCTCGCTCGGCGGGATGGCTGCGACGCGTGCCTCGGGCACCAACGCGGTCCGCTACGGGACCATGCGCGAGAACGTATTGGCGTTGACCGTGGTCCTGGCCGACGGGCGCGTTATTCGAACGGCGCGCCGCGCCCGCAAATCGGCAGCCGGATATGATTTGACCCGCCTTTTTGTCGGATCGGAAGGTACGCTCGGCATCATCACCGAGGTGACGCTGAAGCTCTACGGTATTCCGGAAGCAATTTCCGCCGCAGTTTGTGCCTTCCCGAGCATCGAAGGCGCCGTCGATACCGTCATTTTGACGATCCAGAGCGGCGTACCCGTCGCGCGCATCGAATTACTCGATGAATACCAAATGGCTGCTATAAACAAGTATTCGAAACTCGACCACAAAGCGGCTCCCACCCTATTCTTTGAGTTTCACGGTTCGCCGGCCGGAGTGGCGGAGCAGGCCGAGACGGTGAAGGCGATTGCGAGCGAGCATGGCGGTGACGACTTCCGCTGGGCAACAACGTCAGAAGAGCGTTCGAAGCTTTGGCAAGCGCGACACGACGCCTATTATGCAGCTCTGGCGCTGCGCCCCGGTTCGAAGGGCTGGGCGACCGATGTCTGCGTGCCGATTTCACGGCTAGCCGAATGCATCAGCGAGACCAAGAAGGATCTGGCGCAATCACCGCTCCCATACGCATTGGTGGGTCATGTGGGTGACGGGAATTTTCATCTCGTCTTTATGATCGACCCCGATCGACCTGAAGAAGTGGCTGAGGCAAGCCGTCTCAATGACCGCATGGTTGCGCGTGCGCTCGCGATGGAGGGCACCAGCACCGGTGAGCACGGGGTCGGCTATGGCAAGATGGATTTTCTTATAGCCGAGCATGGCGAAGCGGTCAGCGTCATGCGCGCCATCAAGAAGGCGCTCGATCCCGACGGCATTCTAAACCCGGGCAAAATCGTACGGGTCTGACCAAACGGACGCTTAAACCGTGTGCAAGTTTGCTGCAGAAATGCGCTCTGGAGCGATAAAACCAATTCACTGTTGACTGAACTATCGGTATTATGAAGTATCTGGAACTAGGGTTGCGGTGCTCCCGTTAGGCTTCGGCGAGCTGCCCGGCTGCGATCGTCACTCTGGCCGTCGATCTTCTAACCCGGTTGTTCCGCGGTGTCGCTTCGGCGTCGCCGTTTAAGATTCGTGAATTTGAAATCCAGAAGACAGAAACAAGAGCTGTAGCCGAAGGTCGTGAAATGGATAGATCAAGTAAAAGAGGGAAAATACCCCAGCAGGACTGGCCATCGATCATCAAAAGATATGAAGCTGGCGAGACATTGGCCAGCATAGCCCGGACTTACGATTGTTCGCCGCCGGCGATCAGTTATATCGTGAGTCGGAGCCGCGCGCGGGAGGCTACTGCGGAGGGCGCAGTGCTTGGGGAGAGCGGGTTCCGGGAACCGCGATTGGTGAAGGGGCAAGCGAACGACATCCCGACCCCAGAAGCGTCACTCGGCGGGCGGGAGGTCGGCGATACGAGCGTCGAGAATGTGGGCGCGGAACGATCACACCCGGCCGAGCGGTTGCGGACCGAACAGCAGCAACCCGAGCCGAGGCATGCTGCAAATGACGCGGCAGACGGCCCCGACCTGCGGAAAGACATTGTGACGCGTGAAGGGAACGGTGCGGCTGAGCGGGACGACCGAGTACAGCACGACGTGCTCCCCCCGGGTGAGGGGAACCTACCGCGCACTTTTGGTCCCGCCGCCGTGCTGCCTCAGAATGGCGAGACGAGGCGCACTCTCCATCTCTCGCTCTCCCAAGACGGTCCTCACCGCGCTGATGTACAGCAGCAAGACGGATCCGGACAAAACACGTCTGGTTTTGGCGAGCGCCTTCCGATTCGGTCGTCAGGAAATCAACAAGGTGTCAAACAGCCTCTTCGGCAGGGCCCCACCCAATACCCACCGGCCGCGAACGGCGGACCCATCAGCATGATGACCGAGCCCCACAGGACGAAGGAAGGCAGTGCGTTCATCGATCAGGCGCTGCGGGAGCGGGTCGACGGCGACATTTCGGCCTTCCTTGCCGCCTTTGACGCTGCCCTAGCCGATGACACGGTCGAGAGTCGTGCAGGGCTGCGCGAGGCAACCGATCGGCTGCTGCGCGCTGGTGCTCGCACGCGGATCGAGCTCGAGCGCCTCGAGGCTCGCATACCGCTGCCGCCTCGGGAGGGACACGCGGCACCGACGTGGCGGCCACGCTGAACTATCGCATTAGACGCCAGCCCCTCCTCTGGAGCGGCGGCTGTCAGAGGAGGGTTGGCACAGCTCCGTGTCGGTTTATCCCTGATTTCCACCGGGGGTTACACCAACATATTGCGTGACGCCATGGCGATTGAGCAGCAGTAGCGCGCTCTTTTTTGGTGAGGCGGCGACTTCCTTCAATTTAGCTGCCGCCTCCTGCGGGCTTTTTACCGGCTGCTGATCAATGGCGACCACCACGTCACCGGTAGTGAGGCCCACATCGTCGGCGGCACTTCCGGGGTCCACCCGGGTGATCGCCACGCCTTGCACATCTTTTCCGAGATGGAGCTCCTGCCGGAGCTGGTTGTTGAGCGGGGCGAAATGCATTCCCATCGCGTTCGCCGGGGTCGCCTGCTCTTCTTCCTGTTCGCCCGCAGCCGAAGCTACCTGATCTGTATTGGCGAGCTCGCCCACCGTCGTCTGCAGTTCGACGGTCTGGCCATTGCGCCAAACCTTCATTTTGGCGGTCGAATCGGGCGCGGTTTCGGCAACGAGCCGCGGCAGATCGCGCAACCGGCCGACCTCGCTGTGGTTGAACGACAAGATCACGTCGCCCTGCTTCAAACCGGCCTTTGCGCCAGGACTATTCGGGCTGACGACCGCAACAAGGGCCCCATGCTCGCCCTGCAATCCGAGGCTTGCCGCTATTGCGGGCGTTATTTCCTGGATCTGCACGCCGAGCCAGCCGCGGCTGACCTTGCCGTGCTGCTCGAGTTGCGCGACGACGGTCTTGGCCACATTCGACGGCACCGCGAAGCCGATACCGACGCTGCCGCCATTCGGCGAGTAGATCGCCGTGTTGATGCCGATCACTTGGCCGTCCAAATTGAACGTCGGGCCACCGGAATTGCCGCGATTTATCGGCGCATCGATCTGCAGGAAATCATCGAATGGACCGGAGTGGATGTCGCGTCCCCTCGCCGAGATGATCCCGGTGGTAACCGTGCCGCCGAGCCCAAAGGGATTGCCGACCGCCATCACCCAGTCGCCTACCTGAGCTCCGCTGCTGTCGGCAAACGCCACGAAAGGCAACGGTTTGTCGGCATTGATCTTCAACACCGCGATGTCCGTCTTGGGGTCGCGGCCGATGATCTTCGCCGTGTACTTGCTGTCGTCCTGAAGGGTCACTTCGACCTTGCCGGCATTGCCGACGACGTGGCTGTTGGTCACCACATAACCCGAAGGATCGATAATGAAGCCGGAACCGAGCGCAATCCGATGCGCTTGGCCTCCAGGCATCTGCGGGAAGGCGTGACGATGGCCGTCGGGGTTTTGTTGGTCGAAGAAGCGGCGCAGCATTTCGTCGAAGGGCGAGCTCGGAAAACCTGGCGAAGGCACCGTCTCAGACTCTTCCGCCGTCGCGTCGGCTGCGGCGTTCTGCGTGACCGAAATGTTCACCACGGCCGGCGACACTTTTTTGACCAGCGGCGCGAAGCTTTGGCCCTGCATCAGCGCGATCGGGGAGGTCATCGTCTCCGGCGCCGCAGGTGTCGCTTGGGGCGGGTTGTTTATGGTCGGTGGATTTTCCGCCCAGACGAAAGGCGAGAGTGCCAAGGTCGCGCCAAGTCCGAAGCCGAGCGCCGCAGCGCGGCCCCTGCACAGCCATGGATGGCGGGTATTGCAATCTTTGACTTCAGCCAATTGCTTCTCCTGTCGAGCGGGTGCTTGCGCCCGCCGCTGCAAGCGAAACGAGCGGGAGCGGGTTTCCGGAGAATTGGCGCCGCGACGTGACAGGCGGCTTTCACGCGCATTAATTCGCTGTAACCTCGTTGGGATTAGGTCTCCTATCGAGCCGGACTGATGCCTCAGCTGCCACCTAAGAAGGGGTAATGAGAAACCTCTGCCTGGGCGAAATCAGGCGGTATAACTGCAACATAGAAAGTATCACGACTGAAATTCCGTTGGGATTCTACCCAACTGCGTAATGAGAGGATCTTAACGTATTCTTGTTGTCCCGAAGCGAGCATGACATCTTGGAATTGGTAGAGGTCGCGCCCGTAGCTCTCGACCGTGATATGATAGCTCCCTGCGGGAACGTCGCGATAGAATGCGTAGCCCTGCTCCGAGATCCCGACGATCGCGTCGTTCATGTAGATGTACGGGCGTCCCTTGCTTTCAGTGGGGTCATAGACGCGGTAGAACCAGACTCGGGCATTTCCCGCTGTAACCGCTGGAAGACTGACGGCCGCAACCGGGGGTAGCTGAGCGCAACTCGCGAGGAGGAGCAAGACGAGTGCGGCGCAGGCTCGCCGCAGCGGGTATCCAAAAATGGCGGATTTCGAGGGCACTGGGCTCCCTTCGCTTTCTGATCTGTCCAGATCTAGAATGTTGCCGCGCCTTCCGGACGGCAGGTGGCAGACGCTCGAGGGATTAGGAGAAAAAATGACCCGGTATCGCGACATCACGCCAGCGGAAATGACGCCGCCCCAGCGCCGCGTCCACGATTTGATCATTGCCGGGCGGTTCGGCGGTCCGTTCGAGCTGCTGATCCGCGCGCCCGAGATCTGTGAGCACGCGGCAAAGCTCGGCGAGCATTTGCGCTGGGGAACTTCACTGCCGGACCGCCTTTCCGAGCTCGCGATCATCACCACTGCTAAATTCTGGCGCGCCCAGTACGAATGGTACGCGCATGCCCCATTGGCCGAAAAGGCGGGCGTCCCTTCGGACGCGGTCGAGGCAATCCGAAGCGGCGAGATACCGAGTTTCGAACGACGTGACGAGGCGCTCGTCTACGGGATCTGCACCGAACTATTCAAGACGCAGCGCCTCTCGGACGCAAGTTTCAAGGAGGCGGTGGCAACATTGGGCGAAACCGGGCTGACCGAGGTCATCGCCATCATCGGCTACTACACCTTGATCGGGAACACGCTAAACGTTTTCCAGGTAGCGGTACCTGAGGGAACAACCCTACCATTCCCGGAATAGACTACGCCGCCTGCGGCAGCCCTCGCTCGAGCAGGGAGGCGAGGCGGCGGGCGAAGGCCGGCGGATCCGGGAGCTGCTCGCCTTCGACGATCCTCGCCTGATCCAGAAGGAGCCAGGCGAATTCCGAAAGTTGGTCCGAAGCACCGGCCTCGCCGACCGTAGCAGCGAGCCGCTCGATCAGCTTGTGCCGCGGGTTGAGCTCCAGAATGCGTTTGGAGGCGGTATCGAGCTGGCGATGCTGCTTCAACAGCCGCTCGAGATGCATGTCCATGTCGCCCTCATCGGCGATGAGACAGACCGCGCTGTCGGTTAGACGCTCGGAACTCCGCACATCCTTGACCGCGTCGCCGAGCGCCAGTTTGAAGATGGCAATCAGACTGGCAAGTTTGGCGGGTGGCTCGGGCTCGTTCTCCTTGCGCTCCTCAGCCGGGGTTATCTTGTCGAGATCGACGCCGCCGCGGGTCGCCGATTTGAACGGTTTCTCCTTGTAGGTACCGATGGCTGACACCCAGAACTCGTCGATCGGGTCCGTCATCAACAGCACCTCGACACCGCGGGCGCGAAACCCCTCGAGCTGAGGGCTCCTCTTGATGAGGTCGAGGTTGTCGCCGTTGATCGTGTAGACCGTATCCTGCCCCGGCCTCATTGCCGCAACGTATTCGTCGAGCGAGACAAGCCCATCGCGGGCGGTCGAGCGAAATCGGACAAGCCCGAGCAACTCGTCGCGATGCTCGCGGTCCTCGTAGAGACCCTCCTTCAACACCGCACCGAAATTGTCCCAGAATTTGTCATATTCGTCCGCCGCCTCGCTCGCCTTCTTTGCGAGCTCGCTCAACACTCGCCTGGTCAATTGCTGGCGAATTCTTGTCGCCATCGGGTTCGACTGCAGCATCTCGCGGCTGACGTTGAGGGGCAGGTCCTCGCTGTCGACAATGCCGCGAAGGAACCGCAGGTAGGGAGGCAGGAGACCTGTCCCCTCGTCGGTGATGAAGACGCGTCTGACATAAAGCTTGAGCCGACTCTTTCGCTCCGGGTCGAACAAGTCGAATGGTTTTGTGGAGGGCACGAACAGAAGGCTGGTATATTCTAGGACACCCTCTGCCTTGTTGTGCAAGGTCAGCCATGGATCATCGAAGCTATGACCGACGTGGTGATAGAACTCCTTGTACTGCTCGGGGGTGATTTCCGACCTCGGACGCGTCCATAGAGCCGAGGCGGTGTTGATCGTCTCTTCCTTGCCGGTCGCGTTGAGCACGATCGGCAGCCCGATGTGGTCCGAGTAGGTGTTGACAATTCTGCGGAGCCGGGCCGGATCGAGATACTCATCCTCACCCTCGCGCAAATGCACGATGATCTTGGCTCCGCGAGTGGCTTCGGGCTGCGGCTCGATCGTGAACTCGCCCTTGCCGTCGGACACCCAGAGCCAGCCCGCGCTCTCACCCGCCTTGCGGCTCACCACCTCGACTTTTTCAGCGACCATGAAGGCTGAATAGAAGCCGACTCCGAATTGCCCGATCACGCTCATATCCTTGCGGGCATCGCCTGACAGCTGGTTCACGAACGCAGCGGTTCCGGACCGGGCGATCGTGCCGAGATTTTCAATCAGCTCCTCGCGGTTCATGCCGACGCCGTTGTCGGCCACGGTCAACGTGCGGGCGGATTTGTCGGGAGCAAGTACGACCCGGAAGCCGGTGTCGCCGTCGGTGAGCGCCGGCTCGGTCAGCGCGGCATAGCGCAGCCGGTCGCAAGCATCCGAAGCGTTCGAGATCAGCTCACGCAGGAAGATCTCCTTTTCGCTGTACAGCGAGTGCGCGACTATATCGAGTAGGCGGCTGACTTCCGCCTGGAAGCTTCTTGTTTCCTGGGTCATGGCTGCCGTCGCGAGTTGGCGGGACGCGCCGAGGATATGTGCTGAAAATCTTTCCCGCGCAAGACCATCGGCGACAGATCGAATGACGCCGCTATCGGATGCCGCGTCGCCAACGCTCGACGGTGTGCTCGACGAGCGAGCCGTCGCGCTCCTTCGACCAGGCGCCCGTGAAAGACGCGGTGGCGCTCTTTGGGCGTCGTCCTTCCGGCGGTGCTGTAAAGCATATCCGCATCGGCATCGACACACCTTCGCCGACGGCGATCGCCTCGCCGTTGCGTAACGCCGGCAAGAAGTTCATCAGGCCATGAGAGGCCTCGGGAACGGCGCCCCGCACGATATCCTGGTCCTCCTGACTGGTCATACGGAAAGCAAAGAGGGTGTTGCATTCCGACAGCAGCCCCGGCGCCAGATCCGAGGGCCGCTGGCTGATCACGCACAGCGAGAGCCCGTATTTGCGCCCTTCCTTGGCGATACGGAACAGAGCCCGCTTTGCCGCCTCAAACCCCAGTTGTTTATCGCGCGGGGCGTAACGGTACGCCTCTTCGCAAATAATCGTTATCGGGACCGGTGTCTCGTTCCACAGGGCAAAATCGAAGGCGAGCCGGCACAGGACGGAGACCACGACGTTCACCACTTCCGAGGGGATCCCGGAGAGGTCGAGAATTGTGACTGGCTTGCCATCGACCGGAATCCGCAGGAGCTGGGCGAGGATGTCCGAGAGCTCGTCCCGAACGGTCAATCGACTGCCGAACACAAAGCCATAGCGAGCGTCGTTCTGGAGAGCGAGTATCCTTCCCTTGATGGATTGATGGATGGCGACTCTGTCGGGGCGGCTCAGACTGCCCATTGCAGTATCAAGGAAGCGAAGCGCGTCCGACATGCGATAGGGAGCCGGCGTGTCGACTGTTCCGAACTTGTCGAGGCCCGACTTGGAGAAATAGGATTGCTTAGCGGCCAGGATCGCTTCCCCTAGAACCTTAGCTTGCTCGGAGCTGCGATCCGGTCCGATTACGATCTCTGCGAGTTCTTCAAAGTTGAACAGCCAATAGGGCAAATACAAGCCCGCCGCCGTACTCAGCACGGCAGCGCTATCTCCAAAGGCACTGGCATATTCGTTATGGGGGTCGAGCAGTATCACATGAGCGTTCGGATTACGCTCAATGACGACATTCAAGATGGTGGCAACACCGCAAGATTTTCCCGACCCGGTGGTGCCGACAATGCTGAAATGCTTGCCGAATAGTTCGTCGATCAGAACATAGGCCGGGACGGTCTTGTCCTGATGGATGGTGCCGACTCGAGCCGTCTCGACCTTAGGGCGCGCATATACCTGCGCAAGGTCCGCAGCTGAGGCGAAGTAAACCGGCTCATCCAGTGACGGATAGGCGGACACCCCACGCTCAAAGGAACCGGTACCGCCATCTGTGTTTCGGATTTCGCCGGCGAGTTCGAGCTCGACGAGCTTCAGATCCTTGTCGGAAGGCTCCAAACTTGGCAACGGAACCCTGAGTGCAGTGACCATGCCATAGACGATTGAGATGCGCGTGTGCATCTTGACCAAAGTACCCATTTCGAGGGGCAGAACGCCGGTCGAAAGGGCTGCATCCGGCCGTTCGAGCAGGACGATCGCTTGAGAGGCTGATACGGCGATGACGCGCCCTAGATGGAGGTCGCCGCGTTCTCTGGCATCGCTATCGTCCATGTGTGTCCTGTGGGCAGGCGATAGGGATAGGCTGTTGCTGCCGGCCCGTCGCCGCGGAGCTCGGCGGGAAACCGTTCATGTTGTTCGTCAGGCCGCAGATGATTTGACGCAATGAACGCGGTCACGCGGCAGCCGCAGCATCGCGGTCGTACCCACGCCGAGCTCGCTGCTCAGAACCAGCTCGCCGCCGTGCAGCGCGATCAAAGCCTTTGCGATCGGCAGGCCGAGGCCGGTGCCTGCATTCTCGCGGGTCAAGTGATCTGCAACCTGCTCGAAGGGTTCGAGCACTTTTTCTACCTGCTCCGGCGGAATGCCGACCCCGGTATCGCTGATCGAAAGTACCAGGTCTCCGCTGTAGTGGAGAACCGAGCTGATCTGTATGCGGCCTCGCGGTTCCGTGAATTTCACGCCATTGGAGAGCAAATTCAAAATGACCTGTTTTAATTTAGTCGGATCGACGTAAATCATCATTTGGGGTTCCCCGAAATTGCAATCAATGTGTATTGACTTTCTTTGGGAAATAGGGCGAATCGTGGTAATCGCTGATTGCACGAGCGCATCAAAGGCGACGAGTTCTTCCTGAAGTTCGACCCTGCCCGCTTCAATTCGAGCGAGATCAAGAATACCATTGATAATGGCAAGCAAGAGGATGCCGGCATCATGTATATCTCCGGCGTATTCTGGATAACGCTCTCTTGCCTGAATATTGTCGAGCTTGATGACCTCCGAAAAGCCGATGATCGCATTGAGCGGGGTGCGCAACTCGTGAGCCATGTTAGCAAGAAATGTGCTTTTGGCGCGATCGGCCGCCTTCGCCTTCAGCATTGCTTCGTTCGCCAGCGTGGCGGCCTTTTCGGCCTGCTGTTTCGCCTCGAGCAGCGCGAGCCCAGAATACCGGCGGTCGAGCAACACGCCGAGCCGAGAACAGTAATTCTCGAGCAGACTTCCGTTTTGCTCCTGGTGAGCATCGGCCATCGCGCCCGCCCTCCATCGCGGGATGCCAATTTGAGCCGAACTCGCTAAACATCCGGTTAATCGGCGCCGGCGAAACCGGACCAAAACCGCTGACGTAGCGCCGCACCGAGCGGTCTTCGGTCGGTTTCCCCTTGCCCTGGCGCCGGTTCCACCCGATACCTTTAGGGCATGGCCATGTTTCGCCCCGCTCCGCGGCTCGTCGCGGTCCTCGGGCCGACCAATACCGGCAAGACCCATCTCGCCATCGAGCGCATGCTCGGCCATCGCAGTGGCATGATCGGGTTCCCGTTGCGCCTGCTCGCCCGGGAGAATTACGACCGGATCGTCAAGTTGAGGGGCGCGCGCTCGGTCGCCCTGATTACCGGCGAAGAGAAGATCCTGCCGCCAAACCCGGCGTATTTCGTCTGCACGGTCGAATCGATGCCGCTCGATCGCGCCGTCGATTTCCTGGCGGTCGACGAGATTCAGCTATGCGCGGATCCCGAGCGTGGTCATGTCTTTACCGCGCGTCTGCTGCACGCGCGCGGTGTACACGAGACAATGTTTCTCGGGGCTGACACGATCAAGCCGTTGATGCGGCGGCTCGTCCCCGAGGTCGAGTATGTGAGCCGGCCGCGCTTCTCGACGCTCTCCTATACCGGCTTCAGGAAAGTGACGCGGTTGCCGCCGCGCAGCGCCGTCGTAGCCTTTGCGATCTCGGACGTATTCTCGCTTGCCGAGCTCATCCGCCGTCAGCGGGGGGGCACGGCGATCGTGCTCGGCGCATTGAGCCCCCGTGCACGCAACGCGCAGGTCGGGATGTTCCAGGCCGGTGAGGTCGACTATCTCGTCGCCACCGATGCGATCGGCATGGGTCTGAACATGGACCTCGACCACGTCGCCTTCGCCCGCACCGGCAAATTCGACGGCCGCGGCCCGCGCCGCCTCACCGCTGCCGAAATGGCCCAGATCGCGGGCCGCGCGGGTCGGCACATGAGCGACGGCACTTTCGGCACCACCGCCGAGCAGGGGCCGCTCGATCCTGAGATCGTCGAAGGGATCGAAGCGCATCGCTTCGATCCGCTGACGCGCCTCAATTGGCGCAATACCCGGCTGCGTTTCGAGTCGATCGCCGCGTTGCTGAAAAGCCTCGACGAGAGGCCATCGGTCCCCGGTCTCGTCCAGGCCCGCGAAGCCGATGACCACCGCTCATTGCAAGTGCTCGCGCGCAATCAGGAGATCGCCGAGCTCGCCACCCATCCCGGTACCGTCCGGCTGCTCTGGGAAGTGTGTCAAATCCCGGATTTCCGGAAAGTCATGCACGAGAGCCATACTCGGCTGCTCGCTCACTGCTTTCACCATCTTGCCGGGCCCGACGAGCGGCTGCCGATCGCCTGGGTTGCCGGGCAGATGGCAAATCTCGACCGCGTCGATGGTGACATCGACACCTTGATGGCGCGCATCGCCCACATCCGCACCTGGACCTACATCACCCATCGCGGCGACTGGGTGGAAGATTCGGCGGCATGGCAGGAGCGTGCCCGCGGCATCGAGGATCGGCTTTCGGACGCGCTGCACGCGAGCATCACGCAGCGTTTTGTCGATCGGCGGTCGGCTTTTCTGGTGCGCCAGCTGGCATCCGAAGGCGAGCTCATTGCGGCCGTAGCGAAGACGGGCGAGGTTCTTATCGAAGGCGCCCATGTCGGCCGCCTCGACGGGCTGCGCTTTGTTCCCGATTCGGTGGACGGCGTCGAGACACGGATGCTGATCGCTGCCGCCAGTCGGGTGCTCCGCAGCGAGGTCGCAGCCCGCACGCGGCTTCTCAGCGCAGACCCGGACGATGCCTTCACGATCGATGAAGCAGGAATGTTGCACTGGCGGGGCGGTTGCGTCGGCCGTTTGGCGGCCGGCGGGCACGTGCTGACTCCAAGGACCGAAGCGATTGGTGGCGATTTCTTGGAGGGAGAGGCGCGCGAGAAGGTGCGCAAGCGCCTCCAGGAGTTCGTGCGCGCCGAAATCGAGCGCCGGCTGCATCCGCTTTTCGCCGCGCGCGCCTTGCCGCTGGGAGCCGTCGGGCGTGGGCTCGTCTTTCAGCTTGTCGACGCGCTCGGATGCCTACCTGTGGTCGAGGTCGGGCGCCAGAACGCTGCGCTCGGCCGGCCGGAGCGGGCTTCCCTCAGCCGGCTCGGCGTCCGCTTCGGCACCGAGAGCATTTATTTCGACCCGCTGTTGCGCGCCGATACGATGCGCTTCAGGGCGCTTCTCTGGGCCGTGCGGAACGGACGGCCCGTGCCGCCGTTGCCGTCCGCTCGCCGTCTTGCCAAACCCCTGGAGACCGATCCGGTGCTGCCGCTTTCATTCTATTCCGCGATCGGCCTTCGCGAACTCGGCGGTCTGGCATTGCGTCCCGACCGATTGGAGCGGCTCGCCGCCGCGGCGCGGCGGCTCGCTCGTCACGGCCGCTTTGCCGCCGGCGCCGAACTTGCCGCGATCGCGGGTGTCGAACCACTGGCGCTGCGCCGGCTGCTCACTGGGCTCGGCTATCGGGCGGTCATCGATGCCGGTCAAGAAATTTTCATGGCGCGACCGCAGCGCCAACGCGCGACCGACAAGAGCCGCCGTCAACGCGCGCCCTTCGGCGAAGGACATCCATTCGCCAAACTTCGGGAGCTCAAACTCGCTTGAGCGGGGGCAACGCCTCCTCTGCGTCGGCGAGCCGGCGGCTCGATCAATGGCTGTGGTTCGCGCGATTCGTCAGGAGTCGCTCGCTCGCCGCGCGGCTCTGCACTGCCGGAGCCGTCACCGTCAACGGGCTGCCCGTCAGCAAGGCCAACCACGTGATCCGGATCGGTGACGTCATTACCCTGCCGCAGGGCGCGTTCTGCCGAACGGTTCGAGTGCTGGCACTCGGCGCGCGGCGCGGCCCGGCGATGGAGGCGCGAGGATTGTATGAGGAAGCCGCTCCTCCCGTGCGTTTGTCCGAACTCGCCCCGGCGTGGACGCCGCTGCTCGCCGCCGACGAGCCGCGCAACGATGTTCCCTGATGGGCCCGCAAGGCTCGGGGCATCACCAATGATGAGGTATTGACCGGCATTCCTCAGGTTATTTTGGTCAGGCGCGTCGCACAGCCTTGAAACCTGTAAAGCGAGCCGACGCCTGGGACCACCGCGGGTTTTAGTCGCGCAACCGGGATGTCCCTCTAACTTATTGATTCGAAATGTCAGACCCCGAGCTGACGTGGAGGCATGGGCCCACGCGCCTGTCGAATTTCTTTACAGTTCAAACCATGTACCAACACGGTTAACAAGAATTAATCTTGTATTTAGAGAGATTACATCTCTTTGCACACTTATTACGACTGGGTGATAGTTCCACCAAACGCACATGAAAGAAGTGAAATGATGCTAGGACGGATGAAACGGCCCCGCCTCGGGGTCGCGGTGCTCGCGATCACCGGCGGTCTGGCGGGCGTTCTCGGCGCAAGCCCTGCCAATGCGGATCTTATCGAAACCATTAACCAGCCGAATTCGGCGCTGAGTGGGTTTACGCCAGGGTATGTGAGCCTGGTTATCCACTTGAGCGATTCCACCCATGCCACTGCGACGTTTACTTCGCTCTCAAGCGGCACCACCCTCTACCGGATCGGAGATGGCAGTTCCGCCGATCTCAATGTAGCCGGAAGCTTTAGTGCTGCCCTGGATTCGGAGTCGGGCACCGCAACCGGGTTTACACCAACTTTTAGCGCCTTCAGCTCTGGCCAGGTTGATGGATGGGGAAACTTCAATCTCACCCTCGACAACTTTGACGGGTACGGGGATAGCGCAACCCAAATCGTGATCAATCTGACAGCGACGGCTGGTAATACGTGGGTGGACGCACAGCCCACGTGCTCACAAACAACGCCAATGGCGCCAACGCAGCCGCTCACGTTTTCCCGTGTGCTGAGCAGGCAGGCGGCAATTGCGACGCAAGCATCAACACCTTCGCCAATAACACGGGCTCTGCGTCGAATGGCGGCACCAATATACCGGTTCCGGAACCCGCCAGCCTGGTGTTGCTCGGCTCCTCTCTGGTCGGGCTTGGCTTCTTCGCGCGCCGCCGCAAGAGCGTGTAAAGGAAACCGACAGCCCTCGAAACAACCGGCGCCTCCCGGCGCCGGATTTTTTGCCGGCTCCCTGCCGCTTAACCGCGGATAGATCGCCCTGCGGCCCTGCGGCCGCGGCAAGGCTCCTACAACTGGCTGGCGACGTAGCTGAAGGTGTTGCTGAGGTCGGTACCTACCAAGGTAAACGCCGCAATGGCCGCGACTGCAATCAATGCGGCAATCAGCGCATATTCGATAGCCGTGACACCGCGGATATCCTCGATCAGTCGTGAAATAATTTGGTACTTTACACCAGTCATCGACCGGAATCCGCAATGCCACCAAATCCGCATCATTACCTCCACTACTAATTGGTGCCTCGGAAGTTAGGTCATAAATCTTGCTGAATTCTTAAGTTGAAATTAGTTTGTATCCCTATCCAGCTAGAGCAGGTTCTGCAACTGCCGCGGGAGGCCGCCGGACGCGGTTGGCACCGCCGGGCATGGTGCCGGCGGTGAGCTGATCATAGGTGATGGTGGCGCATTCGACGGCGCGCCGGATGAGATAGCTGTCCAAACCATCGGGCAGGTTGCGGCGATTGAACCGGTAGGACCACTCCCGCAGGTAGCGCGGGAGGTGCTTCGCGCTGACACCGTGATGGGTGCCGATAAGCCAGGCTTTGATGTTGCTGAACAGCGTATGGATGATCGGGAAGAACTCGCCGGCGTTGGCGCCCTCGTCTTGGATCACCGGGGTATGCCTGAGGTGCTCGCCAAGGGCGGCATCGCGACCGCGATAGCCCGCGAACCCGTCGGTCAGGAGGTGCGACTTGGCCTCGACATTCGCCTTGAGGAAGGCGCCGAGTTCGGCGCCCGTCGCGGCCGGCAGCACGGCGATCCGCGCGTCGCCGGCAAAGAAGCCGTGCTGACGCTTGACGGCGTGCCCGTGTTTTCCATTCTTGTTCTTCGGCGCCGGCACCTTCTCGACGGCGGCGACGACCAAGCTCTTGTCGGGGTTGGCCGTGCTTCGTCCGCGACTTGTCGGATTGCCCCGGCCGCCGATGAAGGTCTCGTCCGCCTCGAGGAAGCCGCGCAGCCGACGGGCCGGGTCCTCGTTCAGCCCATGGCGCAGCTTGTGAGCAATGGTCCAGGCCGTCTGGTCCGCCACCCCCAGTTCGCGCTGCAGAAACTTGGCCGAGACGCCGCGCTTGTCGCGGCCCATCAGGTAGGCGGCGAGAAACCACTTCGCGAGATCCGTCCGCGTCCGATGAAACACTGTACCGGCGGTGACCGATTCCTGCCGGTGGCACTTGCCGCACTCGTAAACCCGTGGACGGGCCTTCAGCCGCCATGCCTCCCGTTCGCCGCACCCGGCACACACAAAGCCGCCGGGCCAGCGAAGTCCGGCCAAGTGCTCGATGCACCGCTCCTCCGTCCCGAACCGCGCCGCAAACTCCAGAAGCCCGCCCATCCGACCCCTCCAGACCGATTGGCTATGCTACCGTAGGGCGAGACGACGAACAAGAACATTAAGAGAACCTGTGCTACCTAGATAGGGAGATCGCTCTGTTTCGTCGAAATGCGATAAGACACAAATCCGGCAGACGCTTCGTACCCCGAAACTTGGTTCTTCGTAAGGCAGACCCGCTGCGCGAAATTTTCATGACGGGTCCAAGCCTTAATGTCCCATGGCAATGACGGTTGTCGCGCTGAGATACTCGGATGCCCGCAATGGAGCTCCTCCCTCGACATTCCGACCAACAGGCATCGGGCGAAACAATTAGCGAACATGCTGCGTTCATCTGCCGGGAGATCGAGATGATCCACCAACTACGAATCTACGAGATTTTCGAGGAGAATAAAGCCGTCTTCCACGCGCGATTCCGAGACCACGCCGCCCGCATTATGCAGCGGCACGGCTTGCAGATCATCGCGATGTGGGAGGCCAAAACGGAGAAGCGAACCGAGTTCGTCTACCTACTCAGATGGCCGGATGAGCAGACGCAGACCGTTGCCTGGGCGGCGTTCATGGCCGATCAGGAATGGGCGGAAATCAAACGGGCTACACGCGATCATGGGAGCCTCGTCGGCGAGATCGAGGATCGGCTTCTCGTGCTGACCGACTACTCGCCCGAACTACCCATTTTCGGTCATTTTTCCTTCGGCGTTTGGGATTTGGGGCGCGCGATCGCGTTCTACGACGCCGCGCTCACCCCGGCCTGACGCGCGTATGGACGAAGCCACACGCGGTTGGCTATGGCTATCCTGGTGCGCGCGGCGAGCTTTTGGCTCTCAAGAAGCAGTCATCTCAGGTTCGGCCTCCTGGTCCCGGATTTCACGTTGCTTTCAATGCCTTGTCGCACGCTGCGGTGGACGATTTCCATTCCGAAGCCTTGCGGGCTGGGGGGACTGATAATGGGCATCCTGACCTTCGGCCCCATTATGGGCCAACCTATTACGCCGCCTTCGTGATCGACCCCGATGGACATCCGGCCAACGGACGGGCACGTGAGCAAACACCAGATTTCGGAGAGAAGGTATTGGATGCAATGCCACAACGCGCCTGGGTCTTGTTGAAGTCAGGGCGTCGTATCAACCTGCTCGAGCCAACGGCCACCGATTGGGACGATGAAGATCTTGCTCTCGGGTTGGCGCGCACCTACAGGTGGGGCGGACATTCGGCTTGGGATCTCCCGTTGTCAGTCGCTCAACACAGTCTGACCGTATTGGCGCTCCGACGAGCGACGGAGGCGAAACCGCTGACGAACGCGGAGGCGCGGCGCGAACTGCTGCATGATGCCGAAGAAGGTTTCTTGTCCTGGGACCCGATCGCGCCAATCAAGCCCTACCTCGGAGGGCAATTCCACTCGCTGGTGCGCACCCTGGAAGAAGTAATCGCCGAACGGTATCGGCTGCCGCCGTGGACAGCCGAAGCGTATGCCGCCCACAAGTATGCGGACCGGCTCGCTGCCGCAAGCGAAGCCTTTCACGTTGTGGGCTGGAGCCTCACCGAGATCCGAGATTACCTCGAAATCGACCTGGATCCGGTGCGGGATGATCCAGTCAGCCCTCCTGATGGTCGCCGTCCTTGGGAACCTTGGCCTCCCCACTTGGCGGTCTCGGTTTTCCTCGACGCCCTCAAGGCGCTCAATTCGTCCCCATCGCGCTGACCGAGTGATGTGGCGCGGCGGCACCTGAGTCCGCAGAAAACTCGATCGTCGGTGGATACCCTACACGATCCAATGACTCCTGCGATTTTCGTAATTCAACCAAGTCCAGGCAGTCGTGGCTGCGGTGCTGGCGCAAATAGCTGCGATGATCAGGAACGTGTCCGACATGCCAACCGTATCAGCCAATGTCCCGGCTAATGGAGCGCCGACTAGGGCACTGCCGAGGATCCCAATACTGTACATGGCCATCACGCGTCCGCGCACATCATCACGCGCTCTGAGTTGTAGGGTGCTGGTGACTGTAACGTTGAAAAAACCGCAGGAAACACCCAGCAAAAACGTGCCGGCAAGCGCGAAATAAACCCCAAACGGCAAAGCCAGCCAAATATGAAAGATGCTCAGTAACCCGCACCATACGGCGACCATCATCACTCCCGGTTTCACCCATGAAGCAATCAGTAAGGAACCGGTTACGGCGCCCAGACCTAGGGACGACATCACAATGCCATAGAGTTCGCTCGACCCACCCAGCATTCGGGATGCTAAGAGCGGTACCAAAACCTGGAAGTTATAAGCCGTAACGAAGACCACGGACATGGCGATCACGGTCAGCCTCAGAACACGGTCTTGCCGAATATAAGACAAGCCTTCGCGCACAGGGCCTGGCTTCCGTTCCGCAGGTTTAGTCACATGAAGATTTGCGACGTCAAGTATGATCAGAACGAGGACGACAAGCCCGAAACTGATGGCGTTGACGAAAAAACTCGGGGCCATGCCGAAGGACGCGATTAGAAGCCCACTGATCACGGGGCCGATCATCCGTCCGGACGAAATCACTGCATTGTTCAAAGCAACCGCGTTGGGCAAATCCGCTTCGCCGACAAGGTCTTTGACGAAGGCGAGCAGCGCAGGTTTGTCGATGGACATGATCAAGCCGAGCAACAGAGCTGCCACCCAGATCATCCATAACTGGATCAGATGAGTGGCGACCAACAACCCAATTGCGGCAGCCAGCAATGCCAGCGCGCTCTGCGTTATAATCAGCAAACGGCGGCGGTCGAACCGGTCGGCAACGACGCCGCCATAAAGGCCGAAAAACACAAGTGGCCCAAATTGAAGTGCGTTGGTGATGCCAAGGGCCAAGCCGGAATCGGTCAACTGCAGGACCAGCCAATTCTCGGCCGTGATCTGGATCCAAGCACCAATGTTGGATCCGATCTGCGCCGCGAAATAGATCCGAAAATTGGGATTCCGCAGACTAACAAATGTTGCGTGGAGACTATGCAGCAGGATTTGACAGCACTCCGGTTCTCACATGCGCGTCTCGTTATTGCGCCAACGTATCAGTTGAGACAACCCGTGACGGCTTCCAGCTCGGCAACGGTCCTCCGCTTGCCAGATAGGCGCCGCCAGAGATCAGGACGATGCCGACCCAATCCGTTGCGTTTGGCCACTCCCCGAGGAGTGGTATTGCAAACAATCCCGAAAGCGCCGGTACCAAAGCTCCAAAGGCCGCGCCGCGTGATGCACCGAGGATGGCAACCACCCGACCATACAGAAAAAGGGCAACAATGGTCACCAGAACGCCCTGGAAAATCGCCTGAACTGTAATCTCGGCGAGCTGTAGCTGCGCGAGGCGGGTTCCGTACAATGCGAGGTAGATCGGCAAATAGATTACCAGCGATCCGGTTGAGACAAGTGCTGCCGCGTGAAGCGGCTCGAGTTTCGCTTGTTGCATGACCACGGTGCCGCATGCCGACAAGAATGCCGCGAAGAGAAAAAGCGCATCACCGAGAGTGCGCGAGTTGCTCCAGGCTGCGCTCCAGGCGACGATGATGACAGCGCCAGACAGTGTCAGCGAGAGCCCCAGCTTTCGCGGAGTCGAAATCGTCTCTCCCAGAACGATCGCGGCGATCAGAGCGACGAACAGCGGCATGCAACCCGGATTGAGCGCGCCCTGGTCGCGAGCCGGTGCAAAGTGTAGCCCGCCCGCCGCCACCAGTGCATAAGGCGCGCCTAGCCCCGCAATGATCGCGACCAGTCCAAGCCATCCAAGGCGGTCGCGGGCGAGGCCTCGCCGCAGAAGGACCGGCGACAGGAGGACACCCGCCACGCCGAAGCGCAGCGCCGCGATGTCCCATGCATCGAGGCTCGTCGTAACGGCCAGCCGCGTGATAACGCTCCAGCTCGCCCAGATCGATACTGCAGCAAGGCCGAACGCGGCCCCCTTTGGGTAGCTCGATCTCGCTGGCTGCATCACCACCCCCAGTCCGTAACCGGGGTGACTTTGACGGCTTGCGGGAACCGCCAGATCGGTCCGCTTCGACCGAGGAGGTAGGGGCGCTCGGCCACTGTTATCGAGGCGCGGCCCATGTCATGCCGAATGACGTACCGCCGACCCTGTTGGGAACGGCCGAACCCGACACGAGGCGAAACCCGATACGCTCGTAGAGGCGGCGCGCCGGATTGTCGTGCCGGACATTCAGGCACAGGCCGACGCCGCGCCGCGCCGCCTCGGCCATCAGTGCGCTCAGCAGCCTTCCTCCCACGCCCTCGCCGCGGGCAGCCCCGCTTACCGCGATGGTGACCTCTGGGGTGCGGCCGTCGACATAAAACGCCGGTTGCTCGTCGGGCGAGAATTGCCGCGCCCAGACGGCGCCGAGGGCCTCTGCGTCCCGTTCCGCGATGAACCCGAAATCCTCAGACCGCTGCCAGCCCTCGAGATGCGCGGCGACAAACGGCACGGACTTTGCTGACGCGACGTCCGCTTGGTAAGCCGCGATCACCAGGAAATCCCAGAGAACGGCGAGGTCATCCTGGGTCGCGGGGCGGATCAAGATCCCGTTCATGCGATCGCTCCTTGCCGGCGAGGAAAGCCTCCACGGGGCGAGATCCACCACCTCCAACGACACGATCTCGTCCCGCTCGCCGCGGTAGATCACGAGGCTCACCGTTTCGCTTCCGATGAAGGCGCCGTGCGGCTGGCCTTTGGGGTTCAGCGTGTAGCCGCCAGAAGAGCGCGCAGGTTGCCCGGCCTTCGTTACCTTGCCGCCCTCGAGATTGAACACATGTTCATCCGAGAGCGCGGTAGCGACGATCTTTATGAGCTTGCCGGGAGGCGGCGAGAACCTGGCGAGCCAGGCAATGCCGCCGCCCTCCTGCCGGCGATCGCTGAGGATCTTGAGCTGGACGATGTTTTTCCCCTCGTAGACGGCCGCCGGCCCATAGAACGGAATGCCGGAAGTCCACTCGGCTTGCTCGATGTCGACATGGGTCGAAACCATTCATTCCTCGTTCCAAGCGTTGCGCCGTCAGGTTAACAGGGCCATACTGACAGCGTTCTGTCAGGAGCCGACGGCAAGTAATGCGCCGCGCCGACCGTCTGTTCGACATCATTCAGAATTTGCGCATGGCCCCGCATCCGGTTACGGCAGCGGCGCTTGCCGAAAAGCTCGAAGTGACGGTTCGCACGATCTATCGCGACATCGCAGCCTTGCAGGGAAGCCGGGTGCCGATCGAGGGTGCGCCCGGGCTCGGCTATGTTCTGCGCCGGGGCTTTGATCTGCCGCCCTTGATGTTCACGATCGAGGAGACCGACGCCATCGCGATCGGCGTGCGGCTCCTGCGGCGGCTTCGTGATCCAAAGCTCGAAGCCGCGGCGGAAAGCGTGCTCGGCAAACTGTCTGCCGTGGTCCCCCAGCCATTGCAATCGCAACTCGTCGCAACGCCGCTTTATGTGTCCGAGGGCAGCGCACCGGCGGTCACCGGGATCGACCTTTCGCAGCTGCGCAACGCCATCCGCGAGACCCGTAAGCTCGCCATCACCTATGCCAACGAAGAAGGCCGCCGCACCGAGAGGACCATTTGGCCGATCGCCATGGCCTATTACGTCGACGTGACCCTCATTGGTGCGTGGTGCGAACTGAGGAACGACTTTCGCCATTTCCGCGTCGACCGCATCCTGACCTCGCAACTACTGGACGAACGGTTTTCGCTCGATAGCGGCAGGCTTACGGCCGAGTGGCTGGCGCTGAGAAAAGACCGGCCTCACCCCCGGCTTGATCAGATCAACCCCTAGCACTCCTTCCCCGCGTACGGCGGTCGGCCCCTGGGCGGAGCGGTCCCGCGCTAAAAGGCAGCTGGCGTCACGGGTCGGTGGCGGCGGGGAAATTGCGCTGCCACACCGCGGCCAGGTTCGGCTGCGCATCGGTACGCAGTGCGATCGCATGCAACCGGCCGCAATGTTCCGCAAACCAGGCACGCCGCGGCCGCCACCGCGTCATGGCCCCGATATAGATGTCCAATGCCGAGAACCTCTGGCCCAAGAACCAGACGCCCGCCGTCTCCTCTTCCATAATGCCCCACAGCTGCCCGGCATAGCGGTCCACGCTTTCGCGGAACGCCGCCTGTGCGGCCTCGCCGGTCACAAAGCGCGCCGGGTCGTCCGCATAGGTGAAGGTCGGATAGATGTTGGCGACCAGAAACACCAGCCAGCGCAGGAACCGGGGCCTAAGCGTATCGCCCGGTGCCGGTACCAGCGCGTCGCTACCGGCAACATCGCAGCGTGATCGCCGCGCTCTCCGTCATCGCGCTGCCGTCGGGCAGCAGCAGCGTGGGCACTTGTGCCACCGGATTGATCGGCCCCAGCTGCGCGCGCGCCGCGGCCGAGGCGAACAGGTCGTCCACCTCCTCGACTGTGAACGGCAATCCGTACCAAGCCAATTGCGCCTCGACGAGCACCGAACCCCAACCACGGCGACCAAACAGCTTGTACATCGCTCTTGCTTCCACTGGGGCTCTTCCGGCATGGGCAGGGGAAGGCCCAGGACCGGCTTCAGCCCTAGCCGGGGGTGCGGCGGATGTTGGCGCTTTGCTCGGGGATGCCGGTTTCCTCGAAGCAGACGCGGGCGAACGCCGCGACGCCGTCGCGGATGACGTCCTTTGACGGCAGGGCGAAGCAGAGCCGCAGGTGCGATTTGGTTTGGCCCGGGTTGCACGACCATTCCGGGCCGGGGTTGAAGGCGATCCCGGCCTTGGCGGCGGGCGCCACGAGCTTGGTCACGTCGACCCGGTCGGGGAGCTTCAGCCACAGAAAGATGCCGCCCTTGGGCTTCCACATCTTTTCGACCGCGGTGCCGAACTCGCGCTCCACCGCCTCGACCATCGTGTCGAGCTTGTCGTGGAGGGTTTGGGTCAGCCCGCCGACGTGGCCCCCGAAGTTCTGCGAGAAGTACTCGGCGACGACCATCTGATCGAGGGCGCCGGTGCCGCTGTCGGCCTCGCGCTTGCAGGCGACGAGCCGGCCCGTGACCTGCCAGTCGGCGACGACATAGCCCAGGCGCAAAGACGGCGCCAATGTCTTCGAGAACGAGCCGATGTGGATGACCTGTTGCGGATCCATCGCGTACAAGGCAGGCGGGCCATCGCCGTCCCAGGTCAGCCGGTCGGGTTCTGCACTGTCGGGATCGTGTAGATGTATTTCGGAACGGTCCCCTTCTGCCCGAGATCCTCGAGGATGCGGGCGAGCGCGTCGATCCTCAGGCCCTCGTCATCCAGTGGCGCGCCGATCGCGTTGACGCCGAGCCGCTTGAGCTTGGTGAGCGCGCCGCCATAGGTGAACTCTTCGAGAATGACCGTGTCTTCCCGCTCGAGCAGGAGCTGGTTGACGAGATCGATCCCCTGCCCGGAACCGGAGGTGATCAGCACGTCATCCGCCGAGCATTTGATGGCGGGCCGGTGCGAGACCTTGTCGACGACAAATTCGCGCAGCCCGCGGTAACCCTGCGGGCCGTCAAAATTGTAGAGGGCCAAATCGGCCCCGCGGCGGCGCAATACCGCGGTCGCAGCGGCGGCCAGCGCTTCGGCCGGGACCCGCACCGGGTCATTGTGGCCGCCGATGAAATTGTATTTGGGAAACCCGGTCCAACGCGGCGCCGGCGGCGGGAGATCCTTGGTGAAGAGATAGCTGTAGGCAAAGCCGGCGTCGCTCATGATCCTTCCTTCCAGATGATAATAATCGCCCGCCGGTTTGGGGCGTGTCCGACCCGGCGGGCGGTCCTTAGCTGCCGACCCGAAACGATCCCGTATTACTCAACGGCCGACTCGTCACCCCCGCGAAAGCGGGGGTCCAGGGGTACCAAGGTGGCGGCCAGTGGCCCTGGATTCCCGCTTTCGCGCAGGGCTGTCCGGGGAATCGAACTCGGTTGCGAGTTAACGCTTGTGTGCAACCAAAGAGTATCCCCATGGCCGGGCTTGACCCGGCCACCCACGCCTTCATTGCGCACATTACGGCTGCGTCAAGACGTGGATGCCCGGGACAAGCCCGGGCAAGGGGCTTTTGGAGGCGAAACTGGGAGCCGAACTCACCACAAGACCGCGGTCCAATTTTTCCCGGACAGCCCTGCGCTTTCGCGGAAATGACGAACTCAAGCGGGTTTACGAAACCGTTTCGAGGCAGACTGCTTCCATCAGCGCGCTGCGGGCGCGTATTTGCCGGTCTTTTGCGGCGTGATGTCCGGATAGTTGCCGGGTGTCTTCTGCGCCGCCTTCTCGTGCATCTGAAGCCGCGTCTCGCGTCCCCAGGTGCGCTTCAGCTCGTCCTTGACCTTGAAGCCGAGCCGCCCGAGACCGTCGATCTCGAGCTCGACCTCGTCGCCGTCCTGGAAGGAATTTAGCCCGCGGTGGTTGGTGCCGGTAGCGATGATGTCGCCCGGCTCCAAGGTGTGGATCGATGTCAGCCACTCGATGCAGCGCGGGATCTTGTGCGCCATGTCGCTGGTATTGAAGTTCTGCATCAAGGTGCCGTTGTTCCACAGCCGGATCTGCAGCTTGTTCACATCCGGGATCTCGTCCGCGGTCACCAGGTACGGCCCTATAGGCGCAAAGGTGTCGCGCGACTTCATCTGAAAGAAGACGTTGCCCGCCGGCGGCAGGCCACGGGCTGAGCCGTCGATGAAGTTGGTGTAGCCGAAGACGTAATCCATCGCGTCGGCGGCTTTGACATGGCTCGCGCGCTTGCCGATGACCACCGCCAGCTCGGCTTCGCCCTCGAAGATCGTGGCGGGCACGTCGGGCAGCACCATCGTGTCGCCGGGTCCGATCACCGCGCTCGCCGATTTGTTGAAGGCGTTGATCGGCGCCGGCTCCTTGCGCGTGCCGTCTTCCATGTAGTTGACCGCCATCGCGTCGATATTGGCGGGCTTGGGCAATGGCGGGCGAATCCTGACCGACGACAGCGGAACGCCTTGGCCGCTGGCCGCCGCGTCCTCCAGCTTCCCGCGATATTGGGCAAAGCGCTCGATCAGCCCGTTGATCAGGTCGCCCGGGCCGGTATGCGGGATGTCGCGCACGACCGCCGACACATCGACGACGTTGTTGCCCTTCACCACGCCCAGTTTGTAGTCGTCAAAATAAAGCAGCTTCATGGTGGCGCTCCCTTACTCGATGGGTACGAAGATGCAGTTGCGGATCTTGTTGTCGACCGCCTTGGAGAGGTGCCCCTTGCCGGTCGTATCCTCGACGAGGATCACCTCGCCGGCGCCGATCTTGCGGCTCTCGCCGTCGCTGGCCGTGATCTGCACGCCGGCGTCGAGATTGATGATGTATTGCCGCCGCGGCGCCGGATGCCAATCGAGGTCATAGGTCGGTGGGACTTCGCGGAAGATGATGCCGGTCGCCGGCAGGCGCTTGGAGAGCCTGCCCCCGCGCGTCTCCTCGGCCCATTCGACCTCGATGTCTCGGAAATGGGACTGGCCGCTCGTGTCGGTGTAGAGGTTGTGTATCCGCATCGGCGTGCTCCCTCGCAATTGGCTTCGGAGCGCCATACTAGCGGGGGAGCAAAGCTCGGCGCCAGTCCTCTCGACTACGCCTGCTGTGCCACCCGAGTGTAGACCGCGGCTGCTCGCCGCGAGCCCGGCTTGAGGCGGAGCATCGGCCGTTCGACGAGGTGCCACGACAGGAACGCGAGCACCGAGGCCGCGGGCAACGCGATCAGGAAGACCTGCCACCACGCAGCACGACCGCCGGAGAGCCACATCACGGCCTCCTCGACCGGCCAGCCATAGATGTAGAGGCCATAGGAGAGATCGCCGAAGCGCGCCGCCGGGATGACCGGCAAACGCGGATTGAGGGCGAGCCAGAGCGCCAGATAGCAGCCGAATATCGGGAACAGCAGGATGAATTGGCGCAGCGGGATGCTGAGAGCGAGGCCGACGAGCGCAACGAGTGCGACGCGACCGTCTAAGATCCGGGTGTCACGCAGCTTGTAGAGGACCATACCCGCGGCGAAAAAGCCGACGAGCCAGCCCCATCCGCTGAGCACCTGGAAGAACCAGCCCCATTTTTCAAATTCGTCGAGCATATTGGAGTGCAGGCAAACCATGCCAAACGCCAACAGCAGAAGCCCCACCCGCACGGTCAACAACCGCAGCACGCCGAACACGAGGACCATGAGATACATCACGAACTCGCATCGCAAGGTCCACAGCGACCCGTTGATCTCGAGCCCGACCGGATTGTCTACGAACGATACCCCGGGCAGCTCATGCACGGTCTGATCGAGCAGGGTATTGCCTACGACATACTGGTAGGGTTCCGGGCGGCTTAAATAGGCGCCCAACGGCAGAGCGGTGACGAGCGGCCCCAAGACGAAGGCCGACACCAAGGTGACGATGAAGAGGCCGGGGAAGATGCGCAATGCCCGCTTAGCGAGGTAATGCAGCGGGTTGGCGGTCTGTTCGAAGCTCTGTGTCACCAGGAAACCGCTGATGGCAAAGAACACGAACACCCCGGCCAGCCCGAGGATAGACTGGTTCCCGGTCAACAGGATCAGCAGCTCGTTATTCTGAGTACCCTCTGCGATCAGAAAAGAATGCGAGAAGATGACCGAAATTGCGGCGACCAGGCGCAGCGCATCGAAATTGTTCTGTCGGGCCGGCATTCATATCCTCAACGGATGTCGGACGGCCGTCATTCCGGACAACTACCCCGCTGTCAAAAACTGATAAGCTGGGCGACGCATTCGCGGTGCCAGGTGGCGTCGCCGAGGGCGACCTCGGAGGCTTTGGCGCGCTTGAAGTAGAGCTGCAGATCGTGCTCCCAGGTCATGCCGATGCCGCCATGTAGTTGGATACCGGTGCCGGCGACCTTGCGGTACATGTCGGAAGCGGCGGCCTTGGCCATCGATACGGCGAGCGGCGCCTCGTCGAGACCCTGATCGACTGCCCAGGCCGCGTAATAGGTTAGCGACTTGGCGTTCTCGATCGCCACCAGCATGTCGGCGGCCTGGTGCTTGACTCCCTGATAGCTGCCGATCGACTTGCCGAAGGTAATGCGGATCTTGGCGTAGGCCACGGTCATGTCGAGGACTTGCTGGGCGCCGCCACACATCTCGGCTGCCAGCGCCACGGTTGCCCGTGCGACGACCCGCGACAAGGGCCCCCAGCCTTCATGCTTGTCGCCGAGCAATGCGCCAGCCGGCAGCGCGACATTATCGAGCCTGACCTCGCACAACTTCCGCGTTTCGTCGATCGTCGGCAATACGGTAATAGCGAGCCCGGGCGTGTCCTTCGGCACCAGGAACAGGCTGACGCCATCCTCCATTGTGCTGCCGTCACGCGTGCGCGCCGCAACAACGAGAATGTCGGCGAGATGCGCATCGCTGACAAAGAGCTTGGTGCCCGAGAGGGTGAATCCGTCTGCCAACTCGCGCGCCGTCAATGTGATACCGGAGGCATCCCAGCGCAAATTAGGCTCGGTCCAGGCGAGCGCCGCCTTGGCTTTGCCAGCGGCGATCCGCGGCAGCCACTTCCGGCGCTGCGCCGGCGACCCGGCTTCGTCGACTACGGCGCCCCCGAGCACCACCGTCGAGAGAAAGGGGCCGGGCATGACGGCGCGCCCCATCTCCTCCATCAATACGACGAGATCGACGAGCCCGAGCCCGCTGCCGCCCTCCTCTTCCGGGTAGACAATGCCGAGCCAGCCTTGCTCGGCGAGCTTTCGCCAGAATTCGTCGGTGACGGCCGCCGGCTCGGCCATGCGCCGGCGCACAAATTGAGTACTGCACTCGCTCTCGAGAAAGCGCCGCGCCGTGTCGCGCAGCAGCTCCTGTTCCTCGGTGAACCCGATATCCACCTACGGGCACCCGGCTCGAAATAAGAGCGATGTCCACCGAGGACCACAATCGCTCCCTCTCCCGTCATTGCCGGGCTCGACCCGGCAATCCATAACGCAGTTCGGGTTGTTGGGACATTGCGTGGATGCCCGGGTCAAGCCCGGGCATGACGACAAGGGTGTCATGTACTACCCCTTCGGCAGGCCGAGCACGCGCTCGCCGATGATGTTGCGCTGGATCTCGCTGGTGCCGCCGGCGATCGTGTATTGCCGGGCGCCGAGCACGCGGTGATGCCAGCGTGCGGCGTCGGGTACCGCCTCGGTCGGCGCATTGACCGTCGCGTACGGGCCGAGCAGGGTCGAGGAGAAATCGGCGATGCGCAAGGCCAGCTCCGAGCCGAACAATTTGAGGATCGACCCTTCTGGGCCCGGCGGCTCGCCACGCAACCGGCGGGTCAGCCCGCGCAGCCGGGTCACCTGCAATGCTTTGACATCGATCACCAGTTGCGCCAGCTGCTGGCGGATATGGCTCTCGCGCCAGGCCGGCTCCTGACGGCTCGGGAAGTGTTTTGCCAGCTCCGCCAGGCGAGCGATTTGCGCGGCATGATCGCGCCCGCCTGCGCCGCTGCGCTCGAACATCAGAGTCGTGATCGCGACTTTCCAGCCCTGGTTCAGCGGCCCAACCAGATTCTCCTTCGGAACTGCCACGTCCTCGAAGAATACCTCGTTGAAGTGCCGGTGGCCGTTGAGCAAGACGAGCGGGCGCACGGTGATGCCCGGCGTCTTCATGTCGACCAAGAGATAGCTGATGCCTTGATGTTTCGGCGCGTCGGGGTCGGTGCGCACCAAGAGAAAGCACCAATCGGCGAAATGCGCGCCCGACGTCCATACCTTCTGCCCGTTGACGACGAAGTGCTCGCCAGTATCGACTGCGCGGGTTCGGAGGCTGGCGAGATCGCCGCCCGCGTCGGGCTCGGAATAGCCCTGGCACCACAGCTCGTCGGCGCTGAGTATCCGCGGCAGGTGGCGCTTCTTCTGCTCTTCGGTCCCCCAGTGGATCAGGGTCGGACCCAACAGGTTCAGCGCGCTCGCGGTCGGCAGTACCGGGGCTCGGGCGCGGAAATATTCCTCGTCAAAGATGACCTGCTGCATAAAGCTGGCGCCCCGCCCGCCATATTCCTCGGGCCACGAGATCCCGACCCAGCCGGCAGCGTGCATCGTCTTCTGCCAAGCGATGCGTTTTTCGAGCGTCTCGCGGTCCGACGCCACGCGCTGGTCGGCGGCATCGTCGACGCAGATCTCCGAGGGCAAATTCGTCTCGAGCCAATGGCGGAATTCGGTGCGGAATGCAGCGTGCTCGGGGCTGTCGGCGAAGTCCATGGGTCTGGCCCTAACGCTGCTCTTGAGAAGGCACCCGTGCATTTGTCATTCCCGCGAAAGCGGGAATCCAGGAGGGCCGGGGTCCCGACGGTTGCTCTGGACCCCCGCTTTCGCGGGGGTGACGGTTCTTTTTTCTGGGATGGGGTGTCATTTCGCGTAGCCGGTTATTGGTCGAAGATGTCGAGCGGCAGGAATGCGCTGACGACCATGTTCGGCACGTCGACCAGTTCGCTCAATTTGAGGTCGACGGCGACACTGCAGATGGCATAGGCCTGCTGACGGCTCCAGCCGCGCTCGACCAAGAGGTCGATCATTGCCAAGAGGGCATTGCGCGCGCTCAGTGTCGCGTCCTCGCTCTCGTTGGTGCCGTCCTCGCGGATCGACAGCCCGGTCGTCGCGAGAAAGCGTTTGGGAGCGGCGAGCTCGGGCGGGAAATAGTAGTCGTCGCGGGCAAAGCGCGGAAAGCGGATGCCGCGGCGCTCGGCGTCGCCCTTGTGCACGGTGAAGCGCACGACAATTGCGCCGGCCATCTCGATCGCCGTGCCGCAAGCCTCACCGTCGCCTTGCGCGAAATGGGCGTCGCCGACCGAGAACAGCGCGCCCTCGACGAAGACCGGCAGCAGCAGGCGGGCGCCTTTGCTCAGCTGCTTGATATCGAGATTGCCGCCGTTCTCGCGCGGCGGGATCGTGCGCAGCGCCTCCGAGGCGATCGGCTCAGCTGCCGGCACCGCCCCTTGCGTCTCGGGCGGCAATACCATGCCGCCGCGTCCGAGGAGGCTCGCTTCCCGGCGCTGGATGGTCTCACGCAGCGCCTTCGAGGGAGCGACGCCGATAACCCCGACAAACGAACCGTCGGGGATGCGCACACCGGGCAGATCGGCCGACTCTGCAAAGCCGTCCTTGATCGTCCACTTGGCGATGTAAGGCTCCGGGAATGCATCGCGCAGAAAACCGAACCCCGGCACCTGCACGGTGTAGCCAAAACCCGCCGGCTTCATATCGCAGATCTCGACCTCGAGGAGATCGCCCGGTGCGGCGCCGGCGACAAAGACCGGGCCGGTCAGCGGGTGAACGAGATTGAGGTCGCACCGGCGCAGATCCTCGGCGGTGGTCGCCGAGTTGATCTGGCCATCGAAGGCATCGCGCGTCTGGATCTCGACCTCTTCGCCCACGCCGACTTCCATCACTGGCGCAATCGCCTCGTGCCAGCGATTGTGCCCCTTCCCCGGCTCGTCGGCGAGGCGCTTGCCGTAATCGACTGTGATACTCTTCATGCCGCCCTCCGATGCAAAGGGAGGCTAGCACAAGAGGCCGTTGTAGCAAGCGCGGAGCGATTTCGAAGAGCTCACCCGTAACGGTATCTCGCCTGCCAATTGCCCGTGCCACCAGGCAACAGATCGAAGATGTGCCACAGGGCGCAGAAATCGTCGCCAGGGCTGAAGCCGGTGTCCGACACACGCAGGATCCGGTTGGCCTCGCTTCGGAACGCGGAAACGCCTGGCAGCCAGCCATCGGTCTGAGAATGGAAAGCCATCGAGTAGTTTTCAGAGATCAGTGGCGCACGGTAGCTGCAAAGATCGGCCCGGCAACGAGGCTGCATCGACTGATACGGCCCGTCCGTTCCTTCCGGACGAGACCGGCCCGTACCAGCACCTGAATGTGCCGGGAGACAGCCTGCAGCGAAATGTCGAAGGGGGCGGCCAGCTCGGAAACGAGCAACGCTTCCTCGCCGAGCCGCTCCAGAATCGCTCGCCGCACCGGATCTGAAAGCGCAGAGAAGACACGGTCGAGAAAGCCCTCCTCGGCGTTGTCGGCGACATCGATCAACTCGGTCATCCGCCCAGACCCCGACCCGAAATGGTTCTCGTCAAATCAAGGCGTTATGCCTTCAACTCGTCATTCCCGAGAACGTGGGTATCCAGAAGTCGTAGGTCCTGCGGCTGATGCCTGGACCCCCGCTTCCGCGGGGGTGACGATCAGACATTGAGATGTCTTGGTTCATTTAGGGTCAGGTTCTTTAGCCAAATCACCTGTGGCGACCAGCCATCCAGTAGGCTTCGCTCGAGACAGTCGCTGTCGAGCGCGACGATCGTGAGCCGCATATTCCCGGATTACGCGATCATCCACGCAGGCCGGGTCGACATCGCGTACATGACGCGAGTTAGAAATCTCGCTGGACGAAAGGCCGAGCCAGTCGCCGAAGATCTCCGTGTTGTGCTAGCCGATGGTCGGTCTCGGCCGAGAGATCGTCCGCGTGTGAGTGAGGTCTACAGCCCTAGCCACACCCCCCAGCGCCCCGCGACATTTCTATCGGTGAGAGACACGCCGCTCCGGTTGACGGCAACGGCGCTGTATCCACCCTCTCTAAACCCGGGCTCGAAGGGTCTGTCGCAACCGCCCCGCTGATGGCCTCACTTAACCGGAAGCATAAGATGCTCGTAAGGTGATCCCGGCCACATCACATACGGTTTCGTCGGGTCGGCATCGGCCGTTCGGGGGTAGCCCGCCATCGTCTTGGCGGCAGGACCGACGATCATCACGTGAGCGCCCGTCTTGATCCAGTGATTGCCGGGCTCGGATTTCGTCGCCCACGGATCGGTGTTGCTCGCCCCCGTGTCACCGTTGAGCATGTAGATAAATCCGACTTTGTCGGGCGGGGGAGCGTGGGTCTGCCAAGCATGCGCCCATTCCATGGCATTGGGATCCATGCACATCGGCGTGCCATTGTCCTCCATGCAGGTGAAATCGTTGGTCCCCTTCTTCAGGGTCCGCATGGCGCCGTTCACCGTGCGCACAACGGTCGCATCACGAGCGATCTGCGCCGGAGCCGCGGTCATCACCGTCGCCGTGTATTCGGCATCCGTTGGCGCAGCGGGCTGGGCATCGGCCTTGCCCGCGACCAAGATGAGCGGTAGGCCGATCGCTAGGTTCACGAAAATATGACGTGCATGCATCATTTCCCTCCCTGGCGCTCGATCGAGCGCCGACACTTTTTCGGATGGAGATACCGAAGCTCTATCCTGCGCCGATGTTACACATTCTCGGAAACCGTTAGCCACCGGCTTGTCGGCGAGAAGTGGCGAGAAGCCCTGCCGGCAGGGAAGCGCGCCCGCATCGGGCGGCCTGCGGCGGCGCGATTCAGTGCGGCCAGGCGACGGTGTTGAAATCGTCGAGCAAGGCGGCGATGCGGCCGCTGTCTGACTGGTCCATGATCGCTCGGGCGCGGCGGGTGGCGGCGACCATGTCGAGGTTGCGGATGCGCTGCTTGACGCGCGGGATGTTGCGCGGCGCCATCGATAGATCGCGCAGCCCGAGACCGAGCAGCAGGGCGGCGAAACGCGGGTCGCCAGCCATTTCGCCACAGACGCTGATCGGCATGCCGCGGCGCAGCGCGGCCTCGATGGCGAACTGGATCAGCCGCAGCACCGCCGGGTAGCCCGGCGGCACCACGGGCCCTTCCGCGCGGGTAGCGACCTCAGGAAAGTGGCTGCGGATATGTCATCCCGAATACGGCGTCTGCCAACCAGCGCTTGAAGCTTGGATTGTCGCTGAACAGCCGGAACAGATCGGTGTCGTCCTTCATCAGCCCGACGATGACGCGCCGGAGGGCCTCGTCGTGCTCGATGCGGGCATTCTGCTTGTCCGAGTATTTCCTTGCATTCTGGTAGGCGGGATCAACTGCGACCTTTTGCGGGATTTCCTCGGCGATCAAACGGCGTACGCGATCGCCGTCCGACCAAGCGATGTTTCCCCACTGATCGTTGAACGTTCTCAGGATGTTGGAGAGAAGGTCGAGTTCGGGCTCGGGTTTGCTTCCACCGCCGTCGGCCGGCAGCGGATCGATCGTCGCATCTGCATCGGCGAGCTGGATTTGCTGCACGGCGCGTTTCTCGGCGCGGTAGCTGTCCATGTCGATCGCTTCGAGCATGCCCTTCGACAAATCCTCCTCCTTGGGCGCCGGCAGCTTCGGAACGAGGAAGTTCAAAAAAATCGACAGCCTCTCCCAGTCCGCGTCAGTGTAAGGCAGGATTGCGGCGAGAAAGCTGTAGGTCCGCGTGAACGCCTTCGCCTTTCCTTTGAAATCGACCTGCGCGTCTTCGTCGAGCGCTTCCTTGTAGACCGCGACGCAGGCATCGAGGATCGGGTCGAGACGATCCCGATCGGCGCCCGCGAGGTAGAGCTCGGCGAATTCGGCGACTTGCGCCCGATCGTAGACCTGATGGCCATCGAGCGCCGCAGCGAGATCGTGGAGTTTGTTCGGGTCGGTCTCGTCGCTGAGGATCGTCGTCCGGTAATAAGTGTCGAAGGCCGCGCGGATCGTCTCGGTGTCGTTGATGAAGTCGAGCACGAAGACGTCGTGCTTCTTCGGGTGCGCGCGGTTGAGCCGCGACAAGGTCTGCACCGCTTTGATGCCCGAGAGCGGCTTGTCGACATACATCGTGTGCAGCAGCGGCTGGTCATAGCCGGTCTGGAACTTGTCGGCGCAAATCAAGAACCGGTAGGGGTCGGTTTCGAACATGTCGGGAATGTCCCGGGACGGAAACCTGTTGAGCGTCGCCTCGGTGACCTTGGCGCCGTCGTATTCGTGCTCGCCCGAGAAGGCGACGATCGCGCGATAGGGGCTCCTGCGCTCGCCGAGGTAGTCGCGGATCGCATGGAAGTACCGGATCGCGCGCTCGATCCCGGAGGTGACGACCATGGCCCGGGCCTGCCCGCCGATCTTGCCGAGGCCGATCACCTGCTCGTGGAAATGGTCGACCATGATCTCGGCTTTGAGCCGGATCGCATGGTCATGGCTCTCGACATAACGGCGCAGCTTTTTCTTCGCTCGCTTGGTGTCGAATTCGGGGTCGGCTTCCACCGTCTTGACCAGGCGATAGTAACTTTCGACTGGGGTGTAGCTGCTCAGCACATCGAGGATGAACCCCTCCTGGGTCGCCTGCTTTATCGTGTAACTGTGGAAGGCGTGGTGCTCGGTGCGGCCGTCCTGCGGGACGGGGTCGCCGAAAATCTCCAGGGTCTTGCTCTTCGGCGTCGCGGTGAACGCGAAGTAGCTCGCGTTCGGCAGCAGCTTGCGCGCCTCCATGATGCGGTTGATTCGGTCTTCCGGGGTCTCCTCTTCGCCTTCCTCGCCGGCGGTGGAAAGCGCCATGTTCACAGCGGCGGAGGCTTTGCCGCCCTGGCTCGAATGCGCCTCGTCGATGATGATCGCGAAACGGCAGTCGCGGTGCAGGCTGCCGATATCATCGAGGATGAACGGGAATTTCTGGACGGTAGTAATGATGATCTTCTTGCCGCTCTCGATGAAGCGGCGCAGATCGCCCGAATGCTCGGCGTGCCCGACCGTTGCGCCGATCTGGGCGAATTGCCGGATCGCGTCGCGGATCTGCTGGTCGAGGATGCGCCGATCGGTCACGACGATGATCGAATCGAAGACCGGCCTCTCATCCGCCGTCAGGACGATCAGCTGGTGAGCGAGCCAGGCGATCGAATTCGATTTCCCCGATCCTGCAGAATGCTGGATGAGATACCGGCGGCCCACGCCGTGCGCGCCGGCATGTGCCAGCAGCTTGCGCACGACGTCGAGCTGATGATAGCGCGGGAACAGCTGCTCGCGTTTAACGCGACCTGTTTTGGGGTCTTTCTTCGCGACGATCTGGGCGTAATTCTCGATGATGTCCGCGAGGCCGAGGGGTGTCAGAATCTCCTTCCATAAATAGTCAGTGGCGAGGCCGGTGGGATTCGGTGGATTTCCCGCGCCGTCGTTCCAGCCCTTGTTAAACGGCAGGAACCAAGAGCTTTTGCCCTGGAGATGGGTGCAGAACCGCACCTCATGGTCGTCGACAGCGAAATGGGCGATGCACCGGCCGAACTCGAACAATTTCTCGCGCGGATCGCGGTCGCGCTTGTACTGCTCGATCGCGTCCTCGACGGTCTGCTTGGTGAGGCTGTTCTTCAGCTCGAATGTGGCGATCGGCAGACCGTTGACGAAGAGCGCGAGGTCGAGCGCGTTGGCGTTGGCCTCGCTGTAACGCAGCTGCCGAGTCACAGAGAACCGGTTCTGCGCGAAACGCTCGGTTGCTCTCCGGTTGCCGGGTGAGGGAGAGGGATAGAACAGCGCGATATCATGGGGCCCGTGCTTGAGGCCACTGCGCAAAATATCGATGACCCCGCGCTTGGCGATCTCACCTTGGAGCCGGGCAAGGAATTTCTCCCGGGTCGGCGAATCCGTGTCGAGATCCAAGGCCGGCGAGAGCAGGGGCTGCGTCGCTGCCAAGAAGGCCGTTAGCTGGGCGACGTCGACCGTCCAGGCACGGTCATAGTCCCTCGGGTCGCCGAGCACCCAGTTATCCAGTCCGACAAACGGTTCGGGCTCGTCTGCAAACCCGCCAATCTCGGGCGGCGCCACCGGCCGGCCCGTCATCTGCGCTACGATCAGCGCTTCGAGCCCCTTCTCCGAGGTGTCGGTTTTCATATCACCTCGATCAAGGCCTCGCCGCGTTCCAACGCCGACAGAACATCCGGCAGCACGCTTTCGAACCGTGCGAGAAGTTCCGGTCGACGCGTGTTCGGCAGTCTGATCCAGATCACGGCTGGACCCGTATCGCTCAGCGTCTTGCGCTGTGCGAAGTCTTCGTCCTTTGTGATGATCGCAGCAGCTTCCTGCAATGCGCAGTCCCAGATCGCAGCATCGGACGCGGCTTCCATTTGTCGGTCGGCAACATGCTCAGCCGTATGCCCGTTGGCCACAAGCCACCTGGCAAGAGCCGGCGGAAGCTGCGCGTCCACGAGGAAACGCATCAGGCGACGTGCAGCACCGGATGATCGCTCTGCCGCGCCGCGTATTCGAGCGCGGCGGTAATGTCTCCGGCTTCGAGCAAGGGGTAATCTTCGAGAATTTCCTCGCGGCTGGCGCCGGCGGCCAAGAGGTCGAGCACGTCTTTGACGCGGATGCGCAAGCCCCGGAGGCAGGGACGCCCGCCGCATTGGCTCGGATCGACCGTTATGCGGCGCAGTTCGCTCATTCTGGACCCTCTAGAGTAATCATCCGTTTATCTCATCGTGCACAGCATATTGGAGGGGAACGGGAATGGTCAGGCGGCGACCTCCTCTTTCTCGACATCGTCAAACGCCTCTTCGAAGCCTTCGCCGCCGGTCGGTTCGTCGATGGGCTCGAATTCGGTAATCTCGGGCAGCGCTGAAGCCGCCTGGCGCACGTCGAGCTGGCCGGTCACCACATCGGCAACTAGACGCGAGCGGAATTCCAGAACGAGCCTAATTTCCTGCTGAATGCAGTCAATGGCCTCGGTCAACTCTCGGCTTTCGGCGTCAATCACGTTGGCAATTGGCGTTTGTTCTGCAACATCGTTCGGCGTGACTACAAGCCGATTATAGGCGTCTTCGCGTGCAAGCCCTGGGATAGCAGAATCCTTAGATAGGTCGTCCAACCGCAACCAGACAAGCATGTGGTAGAGCCATCGAAGGTTCGAGACGGATACCATTTCGTCAATGAAATATGTGGTATCAATTGCAAAAACAGCTTGATCAGACCAATTTATCTTTCCGAACGAGCCTTTACGTCCAATTATAATGCATGGTCCCCGAGTATTCGCAAGCGTGTGTGTTCCTACATTTCCGTTTGACCCGAACACGTTAACATTACCGCGAGCTCTTACCTGACTGGGCAGAGAGTCGCCGTAAACGAACCTGCAAATTGCTTTCAAGCGCTTGACTTCCCAGCTTTCGGGGATATCGCCGAGCCAGGGAATGCCGGAGGGTTTGAGACGAGCGTTCGGGTCGAGGCCGCGAGTGAGCGCGCGATGGATGATCGCCTGCTTTTGCTCTTCGAGGAGCTTGATCAGTCGCTGCTTCGCGCGGATTAGCCGGGCTGTCAGCGCACCGTGGGCGTCGAGAAACCGCGCAATCAACCTCTGCTCTTCGATAGGCGGCTGTACGAACGGAATCCCCAGAAAATCCTCGGGATAAAGCCGGAGCCGGGACGTGGTAATACCGCGGGACGCTCGCACGTACTCGGCCCTGTAAGCCTCGGTTCGCAGTAGGTAATCGAGGAACCGTGGCATGAAGCTGCTGGGGACACGCGGGCGATAGACGCCGTAGGAAGGGCTCACAATGCCTACTTGACGGCTCACGCCGACTGCTGCCATCCAGGCCCACATCGTGTTCACGACGAGATCAGCCGGCCGGCACAGCTTGTGGCCCTCATAGCTCTCAGCCATGAACATCGTGACGTTCTTCTGATTACGAGGCGTTACGCCGGTGATGTGCGACACCGACAGTAGTTCTTCATCGCCGCGTACGGACCGCTCATCGACTTCGCAAAAAGTGCGCTTAGCACGGTGGAATTCCCAATGCGCGGGAATTGCCGTCAACCAATTCTGACCCGTGAGCTTTGTCTCCCGATAGCGCCTTAACCCATCGATCATTATGCGTCCACACCTAGGATCGCGGCCATCAGGCCTTCGGTTTCCTTCTCTAACGCAAGGATGTCAGTGCGGATCTCGGCGAGGGACCGGAGCGGCTGCGGTTTATAGAAATATCGCGCGAAGCTGATCTCGTAGCCGATCGTGGTCTTGGCTTCGTCGATCCAGGCGTCGGGGGCGTGCGGCAGCACCTCGCGCCGGATGAAGGCCGCGATGCCGCCGGGCTCGGTCAGCGGCACCGTCTCGGCGTCGCGCAGCTCGCTGTCGGGCTCGTATTCGACCACGCAGGCCTGGTTGCCGATAAGAGCGGGGAAGCGCCCGTACAGCGGATCGGCCTCGGCCTTGCCTCCCTTGTGGATACGGCGGACGACGGGCGCACCGCCCTCGGCGATCCGGCCGCTGTCCTTGAGGGCCTTGATTTCCTTCGGGCTATAGGCGCGATCCGGCTCGATGCCGTATGCACGCAATGGCCGCTCGACCGTTACCTTCCAATACCCGAACTCGGCATTGTCAAATATCTTCGACTGCTCGGTCTCCTCGAATTTCAGGAACTCATCGCAGATGCGGGTGATGTCGTCCTCGGACAATTCGCAGTTTTTCTTGCCGAGGTTTTTACGCAATGGCCGGAACCAAGGGGTCGCGTCGATCAGCTGGACCTTGCCCTTGCGGTGCGCTGGCTTGCGGTTGGTCAGCACCCAGACATACGTCGCGATGCCGGTGTTGTAGAACATGTTGAGCGGCAGCGCGACGATGGCTTCGAGCCAATCGTTCTCGATGACCCAGCGGCGGATGTTGCTCTCGCCTTGGCCGGCATCGCCGGTGAACAGCGACGAGCCGTTGTGCACCTCGGCGAGGCGGCTGCCGAAGGCGGTGCCGTGTTTCATCTTGGACAGCATGTTCGCCAGGAACATCATCTGCCCGTCGCTGGAGCGGGTGATCAGGCCGTACTCCGGGTCGTCGGCGTGCGCGATCACGAAGCGCGGGTCGCGGATGCCGGCCTTGCCGCCCATGCGCTCCTGGTCGCTCTTCCAGCTTTTGCCGTAGGGCGGGTTGGACAGCATGAAGTCGAACTCGCGCGACGGGAACGCGTCATGCGCCAGGGTCGACCATTCCGGGCCGCCGACCAGGTTGTCGGCCGCCTCGCCCTCGCCTTTGAGTAGAAAGTCGGCCTTGGCGATGGCGTAGGTCTCGGCGTTGACCTCCTGGCCGTAAAGATGCGTCGCGACTTGCTTGCCGCGCGCCGCGGCGAGGTCTTTCAGGGTTTCCTCGGCGACCGTGAGCATGCCGCCGGAGCCGCAGGCGCCGTCATAGACGAGATACGTTCCCGACTCGATCCGGTCGGCGACCGGCAGCAGCACCAGCCGAGCCATCAGCTTGACGGCGTCGCGCGGCGTCCAGTGCTCGCCCGCCTCCTCGTTGTTCTCCTCGTTGAACCGGCGCAGCAGCTCCTCGAAAATCGTCCCCATCGCGTGGTTGTCGAGGCCCCCAAGCCTGACCGACCCGTCCGCATTCTTCACGGGGTCCGGGCCGAGATTGATCGAGGGGTCGAGGAACTTCTCGATCAGCGCGCCGAGCGCGTCGGCCCGCGACAGCCTCGTGAGCTGATTGCGGAACTCGAAGCACTCGAGGATCTCCTGCACGTTTGGCGAGAAGCCGTCGAGATAAGCCTCGAAGTCAGCCTTGAGCTGCTGCTGGCTCGCCCGGGCGCGCAGGTCGCGCAGCGTAAAGCGCGACGTGTTGTAGAAAGCCTGACCTGCGGCTTGCCGAAGCGCCGCATCCTGGTTGGTGATCCGCGCCTGATCGAGCGCCGCCTTCATCTCGATGACCGCCGTCTTTTTCGGCTCCAATACCGCGTCGAGCCGCCGCAGGACGGTCATCGGCAGGATCACATCCCGATACTTGCCGCGCACGTAGAGGTCACGCAGCACATCGTCGGCGATACCCCATATAAAATTCGTCATCCAGCCGAGGTCGCTGTTGCTCACGCCGTTCTGCTCCCGCCACGCGCGTATGAATCAGCCGCGCAAATCCTTAATTTCTTCCTCACAGGTTCCGTATAGCACCGCCGAGGCGTCCGAGAGGCAGCGAACTCCTCACGCAACGCCATTACCCTGGCATTCCGGTCTCGGCAATCGCAATCTCGCGCCGCCCCCAAGCGGCGAGCGAAGTGTCGGCGACCTCGTAATCGGAAACTCTGGCGTATTCGAGTTCTTCCCGACAGCGCTGCTGCGACTCAAACGCACCCGAACTTTCCCATTCCCTGGTGCTTCCCTGTTCGGCGGATTCGGGTCCCTGTTCCGCCGATTTAATTCCCTGTTCGGTTGCTTAGGGAATTTACCCGACAGTTTCCTGAAATATCAATGACTTGGGCTCGCCGGTTTGGTCCCGGAACGGCGCTAAATCGGAGTTTTCCCGCTATTTTCCCGGGGACCAGGGAACCGGCTCGGTTCAGTGCGGCCAGGCGACGGCGTTGAAATCGTCGAGCAAGGCGGCGATGCGGCCGCTGTCTGACTGGTCCATGATCGCGCGGGCGCGGCGGGTGGCGGCGACCATGTCGAGGTTGCGGATGCGCTGCTTGACGCGCGGGATGTTGCGCGGCGCCATCGACAAATTGCGCAGGCCGAGACCGAGCAGCAGGGCGGCAAAACGCGGGTCGCCGGCCATCTCGCCGCAGACGCTGATCGGCATGCCGCGGCGCAGCGCCGCCTCGATGGCGAACTGGATCAGCCGGAGCACCGCCGGATGCAGCGGGTTGTAAAGATGGGCGACCTGCTCGTCGCTGCGGTCGATCGCGAGGGTATATTGGATGAGGTCGTTGGTGCCGATTGCGAAGAAATCCGCCTCCGCCGCGAGTGCGTCGGCGGCGAGAGCGGCACCCGGCACCTCGATCATCGCGCCGAGCGGCGGCAGCGCCTTGGGAAGCCTCACCCCGCGCCTTCTGAGGCGCCGCGCAACCTGCTCCACCGCTTCGCGAACCCGGCGGATTTCGCCCGCGGTCGAGATCATCGGTAAGAGGATGCGGAGCGGCCCGTCACTCGCTGCCCGCAGCATCGCCGCGAGCTGCGGGTCCAACAGCCGGCGATCCTGCAGCGAGAGGCGGATCGCCCTGAGGCCCAGAGCCGGGTTGGTCGGTTCCGCCCTGTGGTCTGAAAGCGACCGAGCGATCTTTTCGCCGCCGAGGTCGAAGGTTCGCACCGTAACGGGCTTGCCATCCATGCCGCGCACCAGTGCCGAGAAAACCGCGTACTGTTCTTCCTCGCCCGGCAGGTCGTCGCGGTTCATGTAGAGGAACTCGGAGCGTACAAGGCCGAGGCCCATCGCCCCATTGCTCAATGCCTGATCGAGCTCGATGGGCAGTTCGAGATTGGCATCGAGTGTGATCTCGACCCCGTCGCGGGTCACGGCAGGAAGCCGACGCAGCCGTGCGAGGCCGCGCCGTTCGCGCGCGAGAACGTCGCGTCGCGCCTCGTATTCGCGGACCGTTTCGGC
>WNFR01000212.1_pt1 | contig 58559 bp, 44 predicted proteins | sample 5400221 | NCBI WGS metagenome assembly WNFR01 (sample SAMN13153357, study PRJNA577476) | soil metagenome | isolation source: 40 cm soil under Madrone tree | place: USA:California | collected 2016-06-14
CTGCCATCAGCGGATTGGCACGATTGACCTCAAACAAGTCCCTCGAGATCATTGACAATGTGTTTACCATGTCTCCGAACACCCGTTTACGATCTCCCCGGTCTATACAGGCGAAGGCGTGTAGCCCAGGGCGAGTCCGCGAGCCCTGGGACCGCGCCGGTGTTCACGCTCTAGCCCGCGTAGCGGGCGACAGAAGTTGCGCAATCGCTTGTTGCTGTCGCCCACTACGTGGGCTCGCCGTATTCTTCTCGCACGCTAACCCAGGGCTCGCCGACTCGCCCTGGGCAACATGCCTTCGTCTGCGTGGGCTCAAGTGTCCAAACTCCAGCCGACAAACTGAAGTTTGTCGGACCTAAAGTTTGTCGGACCCTTTCAGGGGGTTATCTGTGGAACCTTGATGATGAATACATCTCTACGGGTCGCACTGCCCCAGTTGCTTGTGAAGGCGATGAATTTCCCGTCCCGGCTGATGTCTGCTCTCGGAGTGTCCCAGTAATCGCGATATGTTGAATGGTGATGCGCCAACCTTCTCACTTTCTGGGTTCCATCGGTCGAGGCCTGAAAGATCTCGTTCCGAAATGGACCAACAGGGGCGTTGCCCGCCGTGTAGTTGCTTATGACACACCAGGCTTCGTTGTCCGCGAGCATCGACACGTGATTCGCCTGAGACCAATCGTTGGCAAATCCGATCACCGTCTGAAACTGATGCGGCGTGGTTAGCTTCCGAATCGTAAATTGGTTGTTCCAGTTGTCGTAGCCAACGACGACCTGCCGTCCGTTGTCGCTGTGCCCCGGCGAAAAGTCCGGCGCCGGATCGGTCAGGTTTTCGACGCTTCCAGTCTGCAAGTCAATCACTTGCACGTCGACGGTCCGGTCAAACTTAGCTTTCACCGTTATGAAGCGCCCCGACTTGTCCACCTGAACCTCATCGAAGTTCAGTAGGTTAGTGTTGCGAAGTATCTTGTTTTGATCTCGTCGCCATACAAGGAAGCCAAGAGGCTTGTAGTTGCTATCCTTCTTCGTAAACGCAAATACATTGTCATCCAGGCTCTTGCTCATCTGGCCGAGATAACCCGCGAGTTCCGGGCTGAAGTCTCTGATCAGTGTGTACGTCTTCGAAGCAACGTCATAAGAATAAAGTTTTAGCCCGGTATATCCGTACAGCTCGTTAGCGCTAGTTCCACTCCATATCGCATCTTCGGCGGAAAGGTAACCACTGCCTTGCGGGGGCCGATCAAAAAGCGGTTCCTTGCCGGCAATCTTGAAATTGTTCGGGTCCATCCTGTAGAGCTTGGGGCTTGTGTCACACGCGATGAACAACCGCGTGCTGTCCAGATTGAAAGTCTGCCAATACGAATAGAAGTTGCTGCAACTTGTGCCGTCGCTTTCGTCAGTGACTCGAAGTATCGTCGTGCCGAAGGTCGAATCAGCAAAAGTTCCTCCCGCGCGGGGCAGGGCCGGAGGCGTTCCCTCGTCATAGATCCGATGGTCGGTGGTGACGGCTGAGCGAGCCGCAGGAGGGGATACGGCTTTCCTGGTTTGAGCCGAATCGATGTTTGCGACGCTGAAGACCAGCATCACCGCGATGAAAACGTGTTTGTTCATATTTGTTTGCCCAACAACCGGATGTCGAGACTCTTTGCGAGCCTTGCGGTCCCTTGGCGAGCTTTGCGTGAAAGTATGCTTTCTTGATCTCAGAAATTCGTTTAACGCAAAGCTCGCCAAGGACCGCGAAGCTCGCAAAGAATCTAATCCTCACTCTCAGGAAATGACCAAGGGTTCAGAATTTCTAGAAGATGCCGGGGACTGGCCCGATTCTAAGTGAGTCCCCGGTTGGCTTCAATAGTTGCTTGCTGAAGTCGCGGTCTGCGTCTGGAAGTCGAGGGTCTTTGGGACTTTTCTGAGGTAAGAACAATTTTCGGATACTGAGGGGCATATGATCGGTTGGAACAATACACAGCGATTGCGGATCTTTGTAGTCCTTGGCTTGTCTCTGTCGTTGCTTTGGATGAAATCACCAATGCCATCGAACACCAGGGCCCTGGCTCAAGGATCAACCTGCGAAGGCGGAGTCGGAGGCCGGATTTTCTCAGCTGGCGGGGAAGTCGTAGTGGAGATCGTTCCAGCCATTGCGGGATTCACAAGCGAGCTGAGTCTGGTTTCACCGGGATCGACGCGATTCATCGCAACCAATCGCGACGCTGGTACAGTGGTAAGCCTCGGTTCATTTCCGGCGGGCGTTGAGCTGGTCTTCAGCATCCATGTTCGCGAAACTGACCGCACCTTCTATACCGGCTCGGGCTCTCTAAACCCGGACGGGATTGGGCACTGCGATGTGACCTGTTTGAGCAAAGTAAAATCGAGGATCGGCTTCGAAGATCAGTTTGGAGGCGGCGATCGAAACTACGCCGATCTGATTTGTGAAGTAAGACAACCGCTGGCAGGGTGCACTTATACGATGTCGCCTTCGAGCCAATCGTTTGACTCCGGCGGCGGCAGCGGTGCGGTGGACATTATCTCGGGAACCGGTTGTAGTTGGAGCGCATCCGCTAATAATGGCTGGATCTCCATCGTTTCAGGCGGTTCGGGCAGCGCCAGCGGCACGATCAGATACTCTGTCTCACCCAACCCAGGTTCCGATTCGAGATCCAGCTCGATCTCGGTTCAAGGTAATACGTTCACGGTTTTTCAGGACGGCGCCGGCACGGCACCCGTGATTACAAGCACCGCGCGCAGTGGTAAACACCTCATAGTCTACGGCATTAACTTTGACAGCGGATCAGTGGTTCTGCTCAATGGCGAGAAGATAAAGGCACTGCCCGATAATTCAAGCCCAAAAACGATGGTGATCGGGAAGAAGCTTTACAAGTGGGCGGTACCCGGCGACAAGTTGCAAGTCAGAACGTCAACGGGCGCCCTGTCAGCGGAGTATACGTATGCTCCGTAGACCTGACGCCCGTCATATTGGGGAATTCGGGGCTAGCTTGAAAGAGCACCTCGCCCCGCTCGCGGCATGAGTCCAACAACACTCATGCGATCACGGTCGGACTCCTCAAAGATTGCCAACTCCCTGCGATCGACAACAACATAGCCAGTGCGGCTACTACTCGATCCAAAAGCCAGTGAACCTCCCGAGCTCGAACCGACAATGGCGTTGTTAACGGTGCCGCTCAGGTTGATGAACACAGCGTCCGCTCGCAGCGGGTAAGACGGCGCTCTTCCGCTTGTATAAAAGACCGCGCCGTTCTTGTAGTACTTCACGACGCCGCCCTGGATCGCGATTCGAAAGACATCGCTCGCAGTGTAAGTCGTCTCGCCTTGATACGAGTTGTTCTCGCGAATCTCGGCTACGCCGCTTTCGTTCAGCTTGATTGCAAAGTCGATCGCATAAAAATCAGGGCCCGAAGGACTGTGCGTCAAGCCACAGAATCGAATCTTCCCGGTGGTACCCGCGGTGAATTCAAGGTACCCGTCTCCCGATGCGATCTGCTGCTGTGAAGTACCCGCGGCATCCGGCGTATCGCCAAGCCCGGAGGTCTTCTGCAGAGAGTTACCTGTCGCCGTGCAGTTGACTGTACCCGTCCAAACAACGTTTTGAGTAACGCCGCCGCCTCCACCGCCGCCGCCTCCACTGCCGGCAGCAGTCGTGAAGGTGAAGTCTCCGGAGACCGCCAGATTGCCGGCCGCGTCTCTAGACCGCACTCGGTAGTGATACCCGGTCGTTGCTGCAAGGCCGCTCAATGTCCCGTTGTGACTGGTGGTCATCGAGGTGTTCAACGTCGTAGCACTGCCATACGCCGCGCTCGTTCCGTACTCGACCTGTGAGTCACTTGCTTCGTTGGTCGCCCAATTGACGCTCGCGCCTGAAGCGGTAACCGAAGAAGAATTCACACCGGAGATCACCGGAGGCGTCGTGTCTCCGCCGCCGCCGCCACTCCCCGAACCTTGCGGAACTTTGATGATGAACACGTCCCTGCGAGTGGTGCTGCCCCAGTTGCTCGTGAATGCAACGAATCTCCCTGATCGGCTTACGTCGGCTCGAGGGGTGTCCCAGTAGTCTCGATAGACCGAGTGATGATGCGCCAGCCTTCTAACGCTCTGGGTTCCATCGGTCGACGCCTGGAATATTTCCTGACGGAACGGGCCAACTGGAGAGGCGCCGTTGGTGAAGTTGCTGATCAGGCACCAGCTCTCGTTGTCTCCGAGCATTGACAGATGGTTCGCCTGCGACCAGTCGCCTCCAAAGCTGATCACTCTTTGAAACTGATGCGGATTCGCCAGGCTTCTGACCGTGTACTGATTGTTCCAGTCGTCGTAGCCGACCACGATATTCCGCCCGTTGTCGCTGTGACCGGGTGAATAGTCAGGCGCCGGATCGGTAAGTCCCTGTGTGCCGCCCGTCTGAAGATCAACAACCTGGAAATCAACGCCCGCTCCGAACAGCGCTTTCACCACGAGATAGCGTCCGGTCTTGTCGAGCTCGACTTCGTCGAAGTTCGAGAGAGAGACGTCGCGAACTATTCTGTTCTGGTCTCTCTGCCAAACCATGTAGCCGGTTGGCGCGTAGTTCGGATCCTTCAAGGTGAAAGCAAACATATTGTCGTCGAGGCTTCTGCTCATCTGGCCGAGGTAGCCGTTGGGCACCAGGCCTGTGAAGTCTTTGATCAGAATGTAGGTCCTCGCCGAGACATCAAACGCCCACAGCTTCAGTCCATAGTAGCCGTACAACAGGTTTGGGTTAGTCCCGCTCCACTCGGCGTCTTCGGTGGACATGTATCCGCCGCCCGGAAGCACCTGGTCGAACAGCGGTCCCTTGCTGATGATTCGAAATCCGGCCGGGTCAAACCGATAAAGCATCGGGCTGTTGTCACAAGCCACGAAGAACTTGGTGTCATCGAGGTTGAACGTGGGCCAGTAAGAGTAATAGTTGAAGTTCGACTGGCCGTCGTGCTCGTCAGTCACTCGCATGATCGTCGTTCCGAAAGTCGGGTCGACGAATGTGCCTCCCGCAGCCGGCAACGCGGGCGGTGCTGGCTCAGGATAGACGTTGTGGTCGGTGATCACACCACCGCCGCCGGGATCGGGAGGAGGCGGCGGCGCCGAAGCCGTCGTGAAGGTGAAGTCTCCAGTCGCGGCAAGATTGCCGGCCGCGTCTCTGGACTTCGCGCGGTAGTGATACACCGTGCTCGCTGAGAGCCCGCTCGCAAAGGCACTGTGAGACGTAACAAGCGAATTGTTTAGTGCGCTCGAGCTTCCATAGGACGTGGTCGTTCCGTAGTCGACCTGTGTGTCACTCGCTTCGTTGGTGGTCCATGCTACCGTTGCGCTGCTTGTAGTGACGCTCGCTGAAACGCCGCTGATAACCGGCGGTGTCGTGTCCCCGCCTCCCTGGGTTGTAAAGCTGAAGTCCCCGGAAACTGCTTGATTGCCTGCGGCGTCTTTCGACCTTGCCCGGTAGTGGTAAAGAGTCGCGGGAGCGAGCCCGCCGAACGCCACGCTGTGCGACGTTACCATCGCGGAGTTCCTCGTCGAGCTACTTCCGTAGGCAGTGCTCGTGCCGTACTCGACCTGGGTATCGCTCGGCTCATCGGTGTTCCAGTTGATTGCGACTCCGGTTGCAGTGATGTTTGAAGAACTGACCGAGCTGATGACCGGCGGAGTCACATCCGCGCCTGAGGTTACCATTACAGTCGCCGAAGCGCTGATGTTCGGGTTGGACGTGAACGAAGCTTTCACTGTGTACGTACCGACTGCGTTCGGCGCCGTGTAAAAGCCGCCCGAAGTAATCGAGCCGCCGGTAGCCGACCATGTGATGTTGGTGTCGACACCACCCGTGACAAGCGCGGTGAATTGAAGGGTTGCTCCTCCGATCAGACTGGCCTTGGCTGGGCTTATCGAGATAACGGCGCCCATTTGCGCGGCGGACACCATGACATTGTCGACACTGGCCATTGTGTTGACAAGCGACGCATTGACCAGCAACGGATAAACGGGCGCGGCCGTGCTCGTATAGAAAACCGAGCCGTTCCTGTAGTAGTTCACAACACCCGACTCGACCGCGACCCGAAAAACATTTCCAGCCTTGTACTTGACCTTGGCCTTCACCACGCCGTTTTCGACGACGTTTGCTTTTTTCGCGCTGGTCAACTTGATCCCAAAGTTGATATCGCCGGTGGACTGATGAATCTCATTGCTGTTGTTCAAGCCGCACGATCGTTCCGTGTCTGACTGTTGAGCGGTGAAATCGACATAGGCATCGCCCGATAAGGCCGCCTGGGTTGATGTCGCGCGGGCGTCATCGGCCATGTCGACGCCGCCAGTCTTTTGAAGAGAGTTCGCGACCGCGGAGCAGTTGACCATATGCGCCCAGGTGATGCTTGAAGCGGTTACGTTGATGTTAACGGCCGCTATGTAAACGTCCGGCCGCGAACCGCCGGCGCTCGATGGGAAGATCGAAAGACGCCCGTCGGGCGAAACATCGCTATGCGGCAGCTCAGAAGGATGATTGATCGAGGCTAACACATCGAACGAATCACTTTGCTGCGACTCGGCTTTCAGGCCGCGCGCGCCGGTATCCTCGATTTGCACGGAATCCGCCTGCGTAGTCGTTCTATAGCGCCACACTCTAGTCGTTTCGCCGTTCACGATAAGGGCCTCGCCGGCCCTGTCGAGATGCGCTTCTGAGAAACCCGACACTCCGCCAAACGGATCGTTGAGGTAGAACACAAACGTGCTGTCGGCAGCTCGATCCCAAACAACCACAAGGCTGGGATTTGAACCTCGTTCGCCCCAGCTGAACGCAAAATGATTGTCATCCATCGCCGACTTGGTGAGCTGATGAGCTACGCCGTTTCCGAGGCTGCCTGAAAAATCCTTCAACACCGTCCTGCTTCCGCTGCGCGTGTCGTAAGAAAAGATGATTGCGGAATCCGCGGATTCGAGTCCGATGATCGTGCTCGCGTCAACCGCCGACCAATGTAAGCCCTCGGCTTGAACTGCGCTCGTCCCAAACAACATTCCCTGCTTATGAATCTCGAGACTTGTTGGCTCGATCGCGTAGAGCATCGGCGTGCCGTCAAGGTTCACGATAAAGCGCGACGAATCCAAATTGAAGCTAGAGCCGCTAGATGCCAGCGTTGCCTGGCCATCACGCTTATCGGTTACACGAACTATTTTTGACCCGGACTTCGAGTCGATAAAAACGCTGCCCGCTTCCGACAACTTTGAATCAGAAACATGCGCGGCCGCAATCGGCTGCGCAGAGATTCGAGCAAAAGCGCTCTGCTGAACCAGAAGCGCGAGGATGATTGTCCACGCTGCAAGCAAACTCTGTTTTCGCGCGAAGGCGCGTAAGACTCCCTTGAACCAAATAGGCAGAGAAAGGTCGGGTGTTCGATTGGTCATCTCATACTCCAGGCGTCCGTCGGATCGAGATGACCTGGACCGCTTCGTTTAGCGAGCAGTCTCGTCAGTCATCGCTTCCGCGTCGCTCTGTCCCACGCTTTTCGGAGTTAAGGCCGTCAGGCGTAAGGAAAAAACCACCGAGGGCAAACAAATTGTGGAATGAGATGGACCTGAAGGTAGGCGTCATCTCACTTCGGCAGCCAGTCATCCTTTAGGAAATTCTGAACGCTGAGTGATGAATGATGAACAGTTCATCATTCATCGTTTCGCGTTCATCGTTCCGCTAAAGGCCTTGGCTTTGCGACCCAGGATCACTCCTGGTGTGCCTTTATCGGTGAAACGGCGCGTGCTTATCACACGCGACTCGGTTAGATCGGTTACAGAAGATGAAGCTCTTCGTTCGGGCTACGGGGTGCGTCGCGCAAACGATTCAACCGCGCTTCAACGGCTGCCGTCTCTCTAACCGTGCAAAGAACGATAGCGAACACTCGGCACGGCGATACTTGCTGCTGCATCTCCGCTCAAGTTGTAGACGTTCGCTGCCCGGCTAACTGCAAGCGTTGTTCCAATGCGAATTGATGGCTGTTCTTTAACTATTCGACGCCGCTGGAAGGCAGAGTGTGGTTGTTTCTTGTAAACCGCCGGTGAAAGGACTGGGTAAATTCACCACGATTGTTCGCGCGCCTCGCACGCCCCAATTCCGGTAGCGTTCGGATTCTGCGTTGCTTAATAAGCTCCGCGTGCTTTGCGGTCCTTTGCGCCTTTGCGTTGAGTATTGGGTCTTACTCCTTCGATACACAGCGCAAAGGCGCAGAGGACCGCAAAGCACGCGAAGGACTGACTACGCGTTACAAGTCAGCAACCCAATAACAAAGCTCAAGAGCAAGCTAAAGCTTGAACTCTAAACCTCAGGCTTCAGGAACCCTGACGCCAATAGACATTTATCTAGGTTATCGGTGAGGACCGCTCGACCGAGTCTTCAATATGCACATGCAGCCGAAGTCCAAGTCGTTAACGATAGACGCCGCCCGGCAACAGCGGTCACCCGCTTCGCGCACGATGACCGTTGTTTTCATCAAGAACTTCGAAATGCTTGAGGACTACCGTCAAGCCTGGGAAGATCTGGCGGCTGATGCGCTGGAACCAAATGCTTTTTACGAGCCGTGGATGTTGATGCCCGCGCTGGCCGGCCTTGCAAAAGGATTCGAGGTGGGTGTTGCTCTGGTCCTCACTGTCGAGCAGGGCGAGCCTGTCCTTTGCGGCGTTTTCCCGCTTGAAAGACGAGCCCGCTACAAGGGCCTTCCTGTCGCGGCTTACAGTCTGTGGCGCCATGTTTATTGCGCGCTGTGCACGCCGCTGATTCGACGCGGCGCTGCCCGCGAGTGCCTGGATGCTTTTCTTGACTGGATTGATTCCGAGCCCGACTGCTCGCTGATGGGTTTTGATCTGGTTTCCGGAGAAGGCCCGTTTCACGAGCTTCTTAAAGACTGCCTGGCGGCTCGCGGCCGGTCAGTCCTTATCACCGAGCGTCACGCTCGAGCGATCCTCCGGCCCCAGGAAAACTCTGAGCTATACATGCGTGCGGCATTGCGCCGAGATCACAGAAAGGACTGCCGTCGAAAGACCCGGCGGCTGTCGGAACGCGGAAAGCTTGAATTCGATTCGCTCGAATTCGAAGACGATGTAGGCGCCTGGATCGAGGAATTTCTCAAACTCGAGGCAAGCGGATGGAAGGGCCGAGAAGGCAGCGCATTCGCCTGCAATGAAAACACCAGGAACTACTTTGAAGCGATAGCCAGGGCGGCCTTTGAAGGCGACAGACTCGAGATGCTCGCGCTTCGACTCGATGGCAAACCGGTGGCGATGAAATGCAACTTCAGCTCGATGCCGGGATCATTCGCGTTCAAGATCGCTTTTGATGAGGCTTATGCCGATTACTCGCCCGGATTCCTGCTCGAGATCGAGAACGTCAGATGGTTTCACGCTCAACGTCGCTTCCACTGGATGGACTCCTGCGCCGTTCCCGACCACTCGATGATCGACCGTCTGTGGTTTGATCGATTGGAAATTCAAAGCGTGCTGGTTCCTGCCGGGATGGCTGGAAAGTCCGTGGTTGCTGCGCTGCCTCTTATGAGATCGCTCAATCGAAGGCTCCGCAGGTTAGCTGGACGCAGGTTAGCTGGAGGAGTCAGTCAATGAGTTCAGTTAGACTTTCAAGGCCTGTGATCCCTATGCCGGCTATGCAACCTCACCCCGAGCGCAGTCTGCTGCAAATAGACACGGACGGCTTTCAAAAGAGCTTTGATCGCCGGCCCTTCACGATAAAGCACAGTCTTGTCAATCATCCGTTGCTGACGCTTCCAAGCCTTATCGAACTTTCGCGGCGTCTGCCGGAGAGTAACATCAGATACAACCGCGGCGACATCCCGGCGGGCCAGCAGATCTACACTGCTCCTAAAACGGATTTGTCCATCGAAGAAACCATTCGACAGATAGAACAATGCCGCTCCTGGATGGTTATAAGGTTCGTCGAGCAGGACGCGATATATCGCGACTTGCTGGATCAGTGTCTGGATGAGATTCAGCCGCTGTCGGAATCAATCACGCCCGGGATGTTCAAACGCGAGGGCTTCATCTTCATCACCTCGCCCGGAAGCATCACGCCTTTCCACGCCGATCCGGAACACAACTTTCTGCTTCAAATCCGCGGAACGAAGACCGCGAGCCTTTTTGATGTTTCCGATCGCACGATCGTCTCAGAGCAAGCGCTGGAGAATTATCTAAGCGGCGAGCCTTTCAAGGGAGAGTTCAAGGACGAGTTTCAGCAGAAGGCGTTCGTGTTCGATCTGAGCCCGGGAGACGGTTTGCACTTTCCGCAGAACTGGCCGCACTGGGTAAAGAACGGCGACGAGGTTTCGATCTCGTTCAGCATTACTTTCCGCAGCGCAAAGTCCGAGCGGACGAGCATCATCTACAGCATGAATTATGCGATGCGTAAGCGAGGCTTCAATCCCGTGCCTTATGGCAAGAGTCCACTTAGAGACACTGCCAAATTCCATGCCTTTCGCGCAGCACGCCGCGCGAAATCACTGTTCGGCATGTCGAAGGAAAAAAATTTGGAGAGGTACTGACCGGTCATTCGCGTGCTTTGCGGTCCTTTGCGTCTTTGCGCTGAGTATTGGGTCATGCGATACCCAGCGCAAAGTCGCAAAGGACCGCAAAGGACGCAGACGTTAGTTACAAATAAGATAACCACCAATCACGTCTTCGCTGCTTCACTCCAGCGAACCACTTGCACAGCGGATAGAGCAGAAGGACCCCGGCGATCCAGCATGCATAGACAACCGCCAGGTTGAATCCGATCCCCGGATGCGGCGTTGAAAACCACTGGACCGGCGTCTGAAATAGCCACGAGTAAGGCTTGCCAAAGGCGATGTGCAACAGAAGCGAAATTGTGTGAGCTGTCACCCACTGCAACAAGTAGAAGAAGAGCGGCACGCGCCCGTACGTGATGAAAAAATTCCGTATCCGACTCAAGATGGTTTGCGAGTTCGACTGTTCCGCCGTTCGATTGCCCAATTCAAACCAGGCGAGAGCAAGAATCGCCGGACCCAGCGTCATCAAAAGGAACAGGAGCGATGGCGGGTATTTCGTAGTGTTCACGAACGAAAGCATCGTGAAGACGACGTTCTTCTGGACAGCCCACGGAAAAGGTTCCCCGTAGCGGTCTATCGCGCGAATCACGACAAAGAGCGCCGTTGCAAGCCCACCGATGATCAGTAACATTCGTCGCCGGCTCACCGCGTCTTGCTTGTACAGCGTTCCGAAACAATAGCCAACGGCCATGACTCCAATCCAGGGAATCAACGGATACAAAACCAGGACAGTCGGACTCTGGTCGCCATCGATGCGAAACAGTCCGGGCTGGTGTAAGAGCATCCAGACCTTCGTTCCCGGTCCCGGTGCTGCGTTCGGCCCCATGGCTACCACTTGAAACTTATCCAGCAGGTTATGGAGGAAGATCATTGCCAGCCCGAACGCGGCGATCGCTTTGACGGGCAAATAAATCAGCCCGGCCAGGACGATCATTGAGACGCCAATCACCCAGATAACCTGAGGCATGCCCAGGAATCCAGGATCGATATTGAACAACGCTGCCACTCGAACGGCCGTGAACTCGAGCAGGATCAGCCACAGCCCGCGGCTGATCAGAAAGCGTGACAACTCTCGCTTGCTTCGACCGCGAGCGATGCGCAGATACGCTCCGACTCCCGCGAGAAACACAAATACCGGAGCGCAGTAATGTGTGATCCACCGAGTCAGAAACAGCAGCGTATGGGTTTGACTCAGATCAAGCGGGTTGAAACTCAGAGCGCCATAGTGGACGTACTCGCGCGTGTGATCCAACATCATGATCACCATCACGATGCCGCGCAGCAGGTCTATCGAATCTGTCCGCGCGCGCTTTCGGTTTAGGGACTCATCCGGCATTTGTGCACCTGATATTACATCCGCTCTTGGTTTCCGAACTCGAGATAGACTCCAAGCTTCAAGCCTCTAAGTTCTTTTCTCAGTTTGCGGAGAGTATAGACACTAACGGCGATAGCGATCTATCACTTTGACGCGAGGTGTGTGATTTCGGCTTAAGCTGCGACAGCATGGAATAAGTTGTCGCGGCCGAATGCGACTGAGCGTTCACGCGCTCTCCGAAGACTTTGGTAGCTTAATCTGGCAATTGCGTCACGAAGACTCGATCCATATCCTGGTCTGCTTCGGTAAAGTGCCATGACTGGGCGGCGATCAACTCATCAAGTTGCGGATCGTCGTTCTCGACCGCCACCTGAAAGCCTCGCTCTTCCCGCCCGATGAACCCGTGCCGACGAAGCCTGCGGGCCAACGCGCTGTCCTGTGTAGTGCTCATCTCGAGCGCGGAACACCCCGCCGCTCCAGCGTAGTCGATCGCAAGTTGGAGAATCGCATCCATCTGTTTGGCATCGGGTGCGCTGAACAAATCAGCTATTGCGGCAAACTCACCGGCCCGTTCAACCGCGACGAAGCCTATCAACTCACCGCTATGCCTGACTGCTAACGGGGTCTGCCGGTGAGCCGGCGCATCGAGATATCTCCACGCCAGGTAGTCACGCCTTCGAACGCAAGCAACCTTGTGCTGCGCCGCCGCGCGTTCAAACATCGCGTCGAACTCGACGCCGAAGTCGTAGACCTCTTCAACGGTGAATCCCCTCGCGTCAGACTTCGTCAGTCGATCGAAGACCATTATCGGTATGTGTGCGAGCTGCGCCTGACCCTTTGTAGGCACTCGCGAGAAAGCGGCTCGATAGGCGCCTCGGCTTGTGAGCGGGCGCACCCATCTCTTGTAGTTGGTCACCAGATGTGATCCTGCTTTCACCAGCGCGCCAAGGTTGTTGGGAGTCGGCGGCCCGTACATGAAATCAACTCCTCGCTCGCGCATCTGAGCGAAGCTTACCGCGTGCAGCGCAGTAGCCAGGCCTTGTCGTCTCACTCGAGGCTCGATGAAGCAATCGCCGCCGATGCCGCCAACACGCTCGCGGCTGTCGACCATCACCCTGCGCGGGAAGATCGAAGTACACCCGACCGCCTCGCCGCTTTCGCGTTCGATCGCTATCCAAGTCAGAGCATCACCGTGAGGGTTGTTTTCATACAGCCAGCCGTAGCGCTGGCGCATATCGCCAGGATACACCTTCCCCATCAGCCGGATTACGTGCTCTCGATCGCGGTGATTTGCTGGTGTTATCTCAAACTTTTCCATCGCGTTGTTCGACAAACTTCAGTTTGTCGCCTACTTTCAGATCAAAACTTATTAGACCGTTCTCGACAAACTGAACTTTGTCGGACTTCTGGTCGAACCCTCATTTGTAATGCCTGTGAGTGATGAGCCGATGACCGGCTAGCCTGATTGGTCCGGGGATCGTGACGCGCAGAAGCGACTTTCCCATCTCCTTGGCCAGCTCGATGCCTTTGTAAGCAGCCGATCTTGTGCCTGGCCGATCGAGAGCCAGACAAACACTCTCCCTGAAATTCTTGGTCCAGGCTTCCTTGTACTGCGAGTTACCGCCCATCAAATCGTACTCGTGGATTCGTTCGTCTTCGATGCAGGCGCGAATGCATAAGCCGTTCATCACGCTTCCCAGCCCTTGATTTGCGTGAGTGGGATCGTAGCCGGCTTGAAAAGCATGCGCTCTGTGATTATCGATGAAGTCGAGCCGCACCGCGGCAGCCGTGCCGTCGACTTCGAGAGTGGTGAGGCAGAGCCGCCCTTCAGCGAGACTTGCGCGCATCACCTCCTTCAAAAACTCTTCGAGGTTGGGGAGGGCGAAGGTGCCGGGCTCGCCTCTGGACTGCCATCGCAACTGATGCAGTCTGACAAGGCCATCCATAGCCGGCTCGAGTTCTTGCGCCGTCTCCACCCGCTTAAGTCGGCAGGCGTGTGAATTAAACAACCTGCGCGTGCGCCGAAGAACGTTGTTTCGCGCGGAACTGCTGAGACCACTGACGAAAGTCTCCCAATCTTGAGTCGTGTCCATCCAGTAGGAACGGCTCGCCACGTCAATCTGCGTCTGTTCCCCCAGCGCCCGCAATAGATGGCCTAGCATTAGCGAATTAGCGGGAACATCCTGAAGGCAGAGCCGGTCCCAATCGCTGCTGTGTTGAAGGTATGCGACGACCGTTTCGGCTACGCTGAATTCGTATCCGCGTCGCGCAACGATGTCCAGATATTCACTGGTTTGGGCATAGATTCCGGTGCCCAGAAATAATAGCTCCCTTACGTGAGGAATGCCTGCGGTGTGCCGTTGTCTCAAGTAGAACGGAGCGAGTCCGACGAGTTCGTTTTGGGCATTGCGGCAAGTGACGATGAATAGCTGGCTGTCAGCCGGCCTCATAATCCGCCACCAGAGCCGGTTCCACGACCATCTTAGAAAAAAGACGTGCTGATCGCTTTCTTCCAACAGCTCGTCCCACTCGCGACCGATAGCGTCAAACGCAGCGTCGCGTGTCAATACTGACGCTTTGATCGGACCTGATCTTTTCTCGCCGAAGGTGTCGATCATTCATTTGCCAATGTAGGAGCGGCACTCCGTGGCCGCCCCTCTTCTGCTAATGACATCCGTGATTGCCATCGAGGGGGCGGCCACGGAGTGCCGCCCCTACAGCTAACTAAATGGCTTTTGCCGTGGGATTTCCACATCAATGGCGGGTAAAGCTCGAGCACCAAGACTTATGGAAAATCCCTTCGATTGCGAATTTACCACTCGTGAGGGATTAAAGCGTGCGGCGATGAGCCTTTGCTTGCAGAATGCTCGCAGCCAAGAGCGGTTGAAGAGGTGAATATGGGAAGCTTCAGACCCCGAGGTCTTGCCGAATGTCTCCAGATACTCTGGCGGCGAAAATCGTTGATCCTGGTCATAACAGCGGTCGTCCTGCTTGCTGCCGGCGCCGTCATCCTCCGGATGCCAAGGCTGTATGAATCTCGCGCCCTGATTGTCGTATCGGGCTCGATTTACGATAAGACCGCAAACGGTGCTCAGGTGGCTGCGGTCACCGAGCAGATCACCAGCCGGGCCAACCTCCAGGCGCTTGTCGAACGCTACAATTTGTTCGCGCCGGTAACCAAGATGGACGCCACCGTCGCGCAATTCCAGAAAGAGATTAAGTTCGAAACCAAGTATCGCAGCGATTCAGCCGGTTTCCCCGAGTCGTTCACCGTGTCTTATCGGCACACTGATCCGTTGATTGCGAAGCAAGTGGTCACCGATCTCGTAGCTGTTTTTGATCAGGCAAACAAGACGCTCGAAAAACAAGCCGCCGAAGAGGCACAGAGAATAAGGGGCGAGATTTCGGGCCTCGAAGCGAAGCTCGGTCACGCTAGTTCGCAGCGCATGGCGAGCGCCGCCCGTAGCACTGCCGCAAGCCGCGCGGCCGGAGCGATCGAGCGTCAGCGTTCCGAGCGCAACGCGGTGGCTTCGACCCTTGAAGCACTCAAGGATCGGCAGTTCGCTCTCGACGCGCAGATCGCCGATCAGCGGCGGTTGGTCGCTCAACAGCAGGAGGTCGTCAGGACCTCTCCACCGCCGCCCGATGATATCAGAGCCAATAATTCATACGGCGCGCTTCTCAAACGCAAGGCCGATCTCGAAGGGCAGATCCAAGATTACTCTTCCAAGTTCACCGACAAATACCCTAAACTCGTGCAGGCTCGTGAACAGCTTGCAGAGATCAATCAGCGTATAGCCGAGGCCGGAAATGGTGGCGAGTCGGCTCGAGCATCGGCGAGTTCACCTGCGGCGATGGAGCTTCGCAACCTCCAACGCGAGCTTACGCGAATGGAAACCGAGCTCGCGATCGTGAAGCGTGAGATCGATCGCAAGCAACAAGCGGCCTCCGGCATCCCCTCGAGTGCAGTTGCCCCTTCTTACAGCCCCGCCCCGACAGTTTCAATGATCGACCCCGGCAACGTATCCGGTGACTATGGATCTGAAGGTTTGCGAGAACGGTATACGTCGCTGCTTCGTCGGGAAGACGCACTACGCGAGTTTCAACCGTCGACTGCCGGTCCGGCCACGCCGTTTTTTCAAATGGTCGATCATCCCAATATCCCTGAATCCCCCGCTGCCCCAATTCGCTCGAGGCTGATGCTGATCGCGCTGGTAATTGCTTTGATCGCATCGGTGGTGGGCGCTGCCGCTGTCGAGGCAAGAAGATTCTCGATGATCTACGACGAGCGCGATATCAACTACTATCTCGGCGTCCCGGTCGTCGCGATGATTCCGGAAACGTTGACGGTCCCGGAGCGGTCGAGGATTAACCAGCGACTGTTCGCGCGGCGGCTTGTTTATCTCGCGGTCGCCGTCGTTGCAATTCCGGTGCTTGCGTTGCTGCTTGACGCGACGAAGTTATTTCAGATTTTAGGAAGCAAATAGGTTGAGAGTTCAACCTTCAGGTTGCGGTTGTGTGAGATACGCGACGCAACCTGAAGCGTGAACTCCAAACTCGGATCCGAAAGGTTCGCTCGATGGGAAAAGTATACGAAGCGCTTAGCAGGGCACAGAACAACGACGACGATCTCGATATTACTGACGATCTTACTGACAAGTTTACTGCCGAGCTTACCGAAGAGCTTGGCGACGAAGACTACATTCTGGGAGAGATGGACGAGCCGCAAGAGCGCGAGCAGGGGCATGAGCAGGCGCTCCAGCGAGTGCCGGCCTCCGAGAAATTCAGCTTCATGCGCTATTCGATGGGTGCTACCGCCCTGGTCACCGAAGACCGCGCGCGTCAAGGTACTGCGCGTCAAGGTGCTGCAGTTCAAAGCACGGGCGCAAACAAAGCCCTGGCGCCTCGGTCGCTCACAAAGCCAAGTCACGAAATGACCGTAGTTCCCGAGCGCATCGATCCGCATTTGGTTGCGTTCCATAACTTCGACCGGCCCGCTTCTCAGGAATACAACAAGCTGGCTCTGTCGCTGATCTCCAGGGCGGCCGAGCGTGGATTCAAACGAGTCCTGGTCGCATCGGCGCAGGAAGGCGAAGGTCGCACCTGCGTTACGCTCAACCTGGCTTGCGCGCTAGTTCGAGCCCGTCAGCGAGTGCTGGTGGTCGATTGCGATTTGACTAACCCCTCAGTGATGAAGCGGCTTGGGCTTCAAGCCGAGATCGGAATGTACGAAGCGTTCGATCGCGGAATGCCTCCGGCGTCGGCGGCTGTTTCAATTCGTCCCTACGGCTTCACAGTGCTCCCAACCATTCATGCTCTCGAGAATCCGGCCGAGCTGCTGGCGATGCCCGGCTTCTGGAAAATGCTCCAGGCGTTTGACGCCGATTACGACTTTATCCTCTTTGACTCTTCGGCTCTTGGCAGCGGAAACGATTCGAGCCTGCTCGTGCGGTTCACAGATACGACATTGCTCGTCGTTCGCGCGGGACATACCAGCTCCGCGCAGATGGCGAAGGCGCTCACACCGCTTGGCCAGGATGACATTGTAGGAGTCGTAATCAATCGAGCGAGCAAGTGATCAAACGCAAGTGATTAAGCACCCTGTTAGGTAATCCAGCTTTGGGAAAACGGGAAATGGCAACCGGGCCCGCAAACGGGAACACAGATTCGATGAAGCAGACACTGGTAAGCTTGATGCACGGCGCCGGCGCGTTCGCCCCGTTCCGAATGATGAATCGCCACAAAGCGCTGATCCTCATGTATCATCGCTTCCGCGAGACGGCAGACGGCGTATCAACTTCGGCGCGGTGTTTTGCCGAACAGTTGGACTATCTCAGCGAGCACTATCGAATCGTCCCACTCTCCGAGCTTGCCGGTTACCTGATAAGCGGGCGTCCGGTGCCGCCGGGACTTGCGGTCATCACCATCGACGATGGCTACCGTGACTGCTACGACATTGCGTTTCCCATCTTACGAGAACGAAAGATACCTGCGACTACCTTCGTAGTCACCGACTTCGTCGACCAGGCAACGTGGCTGTGGACCGACAAGGTTCGGTATCTGACGGCGAGCGCGGCCGGATCGGTTCTCGAAGCAACGATAAAGGATCACCCGCTCAGAATCGCTCTCGACGGTCGATACTCGCGACTGAAGGGGGCTGAGCGCGTAAACACGGAACTCAAGCTGATCTCCGACGAAGCGAAAGAGGATGCGATTTGCGAGATCGCGGAAACACTCGGCGTGAAGCTGCCGAACGTGCCGCCGCCTGAGTTCCTGCCGCTGACCTGGGAACAGATCCGAGAGTTGGATTCATCGGGAGTCGAAGTGGGGTCGCACACGGTGACCCATCCGATATTGACACGAATCAGCGGCGACAAGCTGCGTTACGAGCTCCGCGAATCCCGCGCGCGACTCGAACACGTGCTGGGTCACAAGGTCGAGCTGCTGGGTTATCCGAACGGCGATCACAATTCGTCGGTGCAACACGAGGCCGCGCGCGCGGGTTATACCTGCGCGGTGACCGCTGACTACGGGTTGAACAACGGGCGCAGCAATCTGCTCGCACTCAGGCGCATTCACACCGAGCACGACATCGCTCACTTTGTGAAGAGCACGAGCGGATTCGAGCAGTTCAAAAACACATTGATTCACTATGGCGGCGAGGCCGCGGCGCTCGGCATCGATCAATCGACAAACTACTAATGGCAGTAACCGAAACAACAAAAGGCGGTAATAATCTGACCAAGCGGGCGGCGTGGCTTGCGTCGGCGAGGATTCTCGCGTTTGCGATGACAATCCCGCTGCCTCTGGTGCTTGTGCGCACGCTGAACCAGTCAGACTTCGGGCTATATAAACAAGTCTTTCAGATAATGATGACCGTCCTCGCGCTGTCGGGACTGTCGGTCAACATGAGCGTGTTGTATTTCCTGCCGCGCAATCCGGACAAGAAGCCTCAAATCGCATTGAACGTCCTGGCTTTCTATGGAGTGGTCGGCTCATTCGTCGCGCTGTTCTTCGCGATCTTTCCGGGTTCGGTGACGTTGATCTTCAAAGGCGACGGGCTTGTGCCGCACATGCCGTTGCTTGGAGTCGCGATACTGCTGTGGCTTCTGTCGACCGTTCTGGAAGTGGTCGCGGTCGCCGATAACGATATCCGCTCAGCCAGCTTGTTCATAGTAGTCATTCAGCTCACCAAGAGCGCGCTGATGATGTTGGCCGCGGTGCTGTTTGGCAGCGTTCACGCGGTGGTCGTCGCAGCGGTGCTCCAGGGAGTGCTGCAATGCGCGATCATGTTCGGCTACCTGCACAAACGCTTCGGCCGATTCTGGACGGCGTTTGACTGGCCGCTGTTCAAGTCGCAGCTTGCCAACGCGCTTCCTTTTGGAATCGGCGGGCTCGCTTACGCGACGCAAGGCGACCTCCATAATTACTTCGTATCGCATTATTTTGACCCGGATCAGTTTGCCATTTACGCGGTCGGATGCTTTCAGTTGCCGTTGTTGGGAATGCTGTTGGACTCTGTGATCAGCGTGCTGCTTCCTGAAGTCGCACGCCGCGAAGCCGCCGCCGATTACCAGGGCATCATCCAGCTGTGGGCCGCCGCGATTCGCAAGCTCTCTCTCTTTTTCATTCCGGTTTACATGCTGCTTTTTGTTGTGCGGCATGAGTTCATCACTGTTCTCTTCACAAACCGTTATGCAGGCGCGGCGCCGATATTCGCAATCAATCTACTGAACATCCTTTTGTACATATGCGTGCCGACATCGATACTCCGCTCATTCGATGAGCTGAAGTTCCTGCGTTTGAAGCTCTCGCTGGCAATGGTCCCGCTCGGCGCGATCGCGTTGTACGTTGGAATTCGCTCCGCGGGTTTGGTAGGCGCAATTACAGCCGTCGTAATCGTTCAGACGATCGACCTCGCAATATTGGTTTTGGCCATCGCGCGCAAACTGAAGATGACGCCAAAGGATCTTCGACGGTTCGCGCCGGTGCTGAGGACGCTTGCAGCCGCGTCAATCGCCGCGGCGGCAACATACGGCGTCAAGTTGCTGGTCACCAGTTGGAGCGCGTTCATCGCGCTGGCGGTGTGTTCGACCGTATTCGTCACGGTGTGTCTGACGGCGGCGTTCGTCACCGGCGCGCTCAACGCATCCGAGAAACTCGAGATGCGCGGCACCCTGCTGAAATTCTATCGCGTTGGCTCGAAGAGGCTCGGATTGTCGACGGCCGAGGTTGAGGACCAGGTAGCATGATCGCTGACCGCACCAAATTGAACCCGGGGGCGCTGTTCGAGCGGCACGCCGAAAGTGTGCTGCTCAAACCGGCCGCGCCCGAGGAGAAGAAGGAACGCGCGGAGGCTGGTTCGCACCCGCTGGCGTTCGCCGGTCTGTTCGTCTTCACGCTGCTGCTCTACGTCAGGCCCAATGAACTCTTTCCCGACATCTTCGGCACTTTCCCGATCATGAAGATCGTAGCTATTCTCACGCTGATCGTTTACATCGGAGGCAAGCTTGGTCACGGGGAACGGCTGTCGACTTGGCCGCTCGAGATGTCGATGCTCGCGGTCATTATTCTGCTTGGAATAATTCTCACGCCAATATCCGCTGCCCCAAGCGCCAGCATCGATCTGCTGACTGACACGTTTTTCAAAGTGACCGTGATCTTTGTGCTGATGATCAACCTCGTCGATACGCAGAGGCGGCTGCGATTGATCATGAAGCTCGTGGTGATCTGCGGCACCGGGATCTCGGCGGGCAGCATTGCGAAGTTTGCAGAGGGCAAGTTCACTGCGACCGTTCAGGGCGTCGGCGTCCGCATCGAAGGAACGGTCGGTGGCATCTTTGGCAACCCGAACGACCTCGCGATGGCGCTGGATCTGCTGTTGCCGCTCGCGATTGTTCTTGCGTTCACCAGCAAGCCCGTGGGCCGGGTGCTCTATTTGATTTGCGCGTTTATCCTGGCGATTGGAACGGTAGTTACTTTCTCGCGAGGAGGCTTTCTCGGGCTCGCGGCGGCGGGAGGTATTCTGCTTTGGAAGCTCGGCCGCAATAACAAGCTGATGATGGGAATGGCTGCCTTAGCGGCGTGTCTGGTGCTCGCGATGTCCATGCCCGCTGGTTACACCGACCGTCTGTTCACGATCATCCACACCGAGCAGGACACCACCAATTCCGCCCAGGAGCGCCAGGGCGAAATGAAACAGGCGCTCGACATCGCGTTGCGCCATCCGTTCATCGGAATCGGAATGGGCAACTACCCGTTCTATTCCAATCACGCGATCAGAGCGCACAACGCATATGTTGAAGTCGCCGGCGAGCTTGGAATCGCAGGACTCATTGCCTATATGGTTCTCATCTTCGCTCCGCTGCGAAGCTTGAAGCGAATCGAACGCGAGACGTCTGGAAAAAGCGAGCCCCGAAAACGCGAACTCCATCTTCTGAGCGCTGGTGTGCACGCGGCCATCATGAGCTACGTCGTGTGCGCCGTTTTTTCCTCAGCCCAGTATCAGTGGTACCTCTTCTACGTTGTCGGATACGCGCTGTCGCTGCGGAAGCTACACGCGACGGAAAAAGCCGATAAGGTTGAGGCCGTTGCAATAGAACCGGTGCGAGCGGACGAGGACGGAATCCTTTGGAGAGGAGAAGCGGTACGAGGTTGAGTTGTCCGACAAACTTCAGTTTGTCGATCTGTGTGCATATTTCGACAAACTGAAGTTTGTCGGCCACCGCCGAGGTTGATTACTTATGTGTGGCATTGCCGGAATGTTCGGACCTGAAGGATCGATGAGCGCGGAGCGGCGGCGCGGGTTGCTGGCGCAGATGTGCCGTGTCATCGAGCACCGCGGACCCGATGATGAAGGCTTCCACATCGACGGCGGACTGGCTATGGGCATGCGCCGGCTCTCGATCATCGATCTGTTCACCGGCCGCCAGCCGATCACCAACGAAGACGGCTCGATCTGGATCGTGTTCAACGGAGAGATTTACAACTTCAAGGAGCTTCGCGACGATCTGCTGCGACGCGGCCACACATTCGAAACCGGCACCGATACCGAGGTGATCGTTCACCTTTATGAAGACGAAGGCGACCGTTGCGTCGAGCGTCTTCGCGGGATGTTTGTTTTTGCGATTTGGGACAAACGCGAACGCAAGCTGTTCATCGCGCGAGATCGGGTTGGCGTCAAGCCGCTTCACTATTGCGTCGCCGGCGACACACTGGTCTTCGCGTCCGAGATCAAGTCGATACTTCAACACCCCGGCGTCACGCGAGACGTAAACCTCGAAGCGATCTCCGACTTTCTGACTTTTGGCTACGTGCCCGATCCCGCGAGCGCGTTCCGGGGAATATTCAAGCTCGAGCCCGGTCACACGCTGACCTTCAAGGACGGACGACTTACCACAAAGCAATATTGGGATTTCGATTACCGTCAGAACGGAAATGGCGGCGCGGACGAGCCGGCGCGCGACGAGAGCTACTACACCGAACGTATTCGCGAGCTCATCGCCGAATCGGTCAAGCTCAGATTAGTAAGCGATGTTCCGCTCGGTGCGTTTCTTTCGGGGGGAATCGATTCCAGCACCGTAGTCGCGATGATGGCTCGCGAGATGGATCGCCCGGTTAAGACTTTTTCAATCGGCTTCACCGAATCAAGCTTCGACGAGCTTCATTACGCGCGAATCACCGCGCGGCACTTCAACACAGAGCATCACGAATTCATCGTCACACCGGATGTATGCAAGCTGGTCGACGAAATCATCTGGCATCACGACGAACCCTTCGCCGACGTCTCGAGCATACCAACTTACATCGTGTCGAAAATGGCTCGAGAACACGTAACGGTCGTGCTTTCAGGAGACGGCGGCGACGAATTGTTTGGCGGCTACGATCGCTATCTGGTGGATCGCAAGCGGGCAATGTTTGGGCACATACCGGGTTTCCTGCGCCGAAACCTGATGCTGCGCGCGAGCCGCGCGATTCCGCGAGCGATGTACGGGAAGAACTTCCTTCGCAATGCGGCGCTCGATTCGGACGCGCGCTACGTCGATAGCATTTCTTACTTCGATGAGGACTCCAAGCGACACTTGCTATCTCGCGAAGTCCGCGGCTGGCTCAATGGGCGCGACTCGTCATGCGAGTTCAGGCGATTGTTGGCGGTGCCTCAATCTCTGGAGCGGCTCGACCATTTGCTATATCTCGACAGCAAGACTTATTTGCCGGGGGACATTCTGACAAAGGTCGATCGCATGAGCATGGCCCACTCCGTCGAGGCGCGCGAGCCGTTGCTGGATCACAAGCTGATTGAATTTGTTCAAACGATACCTGCGTCGCTCAAGCTTCGCGGTTCGGTCGGAAAACATATATTGAAGTCCGCGGTTCGAGGACTGATTCCTGATGAGATCATCAATCGGCCAAAGCAGGGGTTTGGCGTTCCGATCCGCCGGTGGTTCAACAATGAATTGCGAGAGCTGCTCTATGACACATTGACCGATGCTCGAACCCGGCAACGCGGCTACTTCAATCAAAGCGTCGTCGAGGAGATTTTGGATGAGCATCGCCGAGACCGTCGCGATAACTCAACACATCTCTGGGGGCTTCTGACATTGGAGCTGTGGCATCGAGCCTTCATCGATCGATGTCCCGATCAGAACTTCGAAGGCGCAAAGCGAATCGATCTCGATCGGTTGAGCGTAGCTCCGGCTGGGGTTGCAGAAGGGTGCGCACAATGAGCGTGGCGATAACCGAAGCATCCGTGGCCAGACACATCGCGAAGGTTAGTGAATCTTCACGTCGCCGCCCGTGTGTGCTTCATCTCATTACCAGCTTCGAGATCGGCGGCACCGAGCGGCAAGCCGTCGAGCTTTTAAAGCGGCTCAATGGGGAACGCTACGATGTGCGCGTTGCGGTGCTTCGCAACGAAGGACCGTTCTACAGCGAGATAGAGGCGCGCTTCCCCGACGTGCCCGAGTTTCCGCTGACCAGCTTTTACGATCCTAACGCGGTGAAGCAGCTCGCGCGTCTCCGCCGGCTCATGCTGCATGACAAGATAGACATTCTGCACGCGCACGACTTCTACAGCAGCTTCATAGGCGCCGCGGCCGCGCGTCTCTGCGGAGTTCGAGTCATCGCTTCGCAGCGTCACCTGAAGCTGTCGGATCGGCGCGCTCACAAGTGGGGAACACGGCTGATTCATCGTTTGGCTACTAGGATTCTTGTGAACTCAGACGCCATCCGCGAACACATCGTCAATAACGAGGGCGCGCAAACGCACAAGATCGTCGTCGTGAAGAACGGAGTCGTGCCGGTGACTTCGTCCGCGCAAAATCGCGTTCGGCTTTGCAAAGAACTGGTAGTCGATACCGGCGTGACGCTTGTCGGCATGGTCGCGAGACTCCAGACAGTGAAGGGCCATCGGTTTTTCATTGAAGCCGCGGCGGAAGTCTTGCGCAGACGGACCGATGCTCACTTTGTTCTTGTTGGCGAGGGGCCGTTGAGAGCGGAGATCGAAAATCAAGCGGCCGAGCTTGGCATCACCGATCAGGTCCACCTGTTGGGCGATCGAGCCGATGTATCGCCTCTGGTTTCAGCTTTCGACTTGCTCGTGCTCGCGTCGTTGCACGAGGGCTTGCCCAACGCAGTGATGGAAGCGATGGCGGCAGGTGTTCCGGTAGTCGCGACCGCAGTCGGCGGAACTAAAGAATTGATCACCGACGGCGAAACAGGCTACCTGGCGCCGTCCGCAAATTCGGCGGCGCTCGCGGAGAGAATTCTATTCGCGCTCTGCGATGAAATTCATCGCGATGAAATCGTTTCAGCCGCGCGTCGTAGGATCACGAGCGCATTCGGGATCGAAAGAATGGTTGAGTCGGTAGAAGCGTTGTACGACGAAGTTATGGAAGTCATGTAGGGGCGGCCCTCGGTGGGCGCACCTGTTTACCTTCGGCGGTTCCTGGACGGAGGAGGGGCGGCCACAGAGGGCCGCCCCTACATGATCGAAAACTAAGTGCCGCGCATATAAGAAGATGACGAAGGACAAGAACATCAAGGTAGCCATTGTGGTCGCGTCGATCGACATTCTCGGCGGGCAGGCGATCCAGGCTTTGCAGCTTATGGAAGGCCTGCGCGCGGAGCCGGGAATCGACGCCGAGTTGCTGCCGATCAATCCGCGATTACCGAAGCCCCTGCGATGGCTGCAACGAATCAAATATATTCGAACTCTCGTCACTTCGATCGCTTACATTGCAAGCCTGCTTGTGAGATTGCCGCGCTTCGACGTCGTGCATGTTTTCTCGGCTTCATACTTTTCGTTCTTGCTGGCGCCGACGCCTGCGGTTCTCATAAGCAAACTCTACGGCAAGCCTGTGCTGTTGAATTATCACAGCGGCGAAGCCGAAGACCACTTGCGACGCTGGCCTCGAACTGCGCTGCCGATACTCAGGCTCGCCGACCGCGTCGTCGTGCCGTCAGGTTACCTGGTGAAGGTCTTTGCAGGATTCGGCGTGAAGGCGGAGGCAGTGTTCAACACTGTAGACTCGTCGCGCTTCAGGTTTCACGAGCTCCGGCCGCTGAAGCCCTTGCTTCTCTCGAATCGCAATCTGGAGCCGCACTACAACGTCGCGTGCACGCTGCGAGCTTTCGCAATGATCCAGACGCAAGTTGCTGAAGCTCGCCTGATCGTTGCCGGCGATGGAAGCGAGCGTCGTTCTCTTCGGGAGCTCGCAAGGGAACTTGAGCTCAACAATGTCGATTTTGTCGGAGCGGTTCCACCCAGCGAGATGCCGGCTTTGTATAACGATGCTGAGATATTCGTTAACGCTTCGAACATAGACAATCAGCCGCTTTCGATCATCGAAGCGTTTGCCTCAGGATTGCCGGTCGTGACTACCGGCGCCGGCGGCATACGCGACATGGTCAGCGACGGAATAACAGGACTCATGGTCAGGTGCGATGATCACGCCGCATTGGCCGATCGAGTGCTCAGCTTGCTAAGCGATGATGAACTTGCATCACGCATAGCAAGCCGCGCGCGCGAAGAATGCAACAACTATTCGTGGGCCGCTGTGCGAAATCAGTGGCTTACGATTTATCGTGAGCTAGCCCCCGCGAACGATGCCCTGAGATGCAAACCGGTGCAACACGCGGAAAGCTCAGGGAGGATGTGATGGTTGAGGTGCGATCAGATTTAACAGTAGGCCTGCATCGACGTGAAGTAGCGGCAGGCGCGCGGTTCGAGTTCGGAAAGAACTGGGAACGCTTTCTTGCGCTCGTCGACGAAGATCGAATCGGCAGGGCCGCAAACTCGTTGAAACTCTGGCTCGAGGTCGAAGATCTCGAGGGAAAGAGCTTCCTGGACATAGGCTCGGGAAGCGGGCTCTACAGCCTCGGCGCGAGACGGCTCGGCGCGCGAGTCCATTCATTCGACTACGACCCGCACTCGGTAGCATGCACCGCCGAGTTGAGAAGGCGCTATTTCAGCAGTGATCCTGGCTGGACGGTTGAAGAAGGCTCGGCGCTCGATGCGGATTACTTGAAGTCTCTTGGTGAGTTCGACGTCGTCTACTCGTGGGGAGTGCTTCATCACACCGGAAAGATGTGGCAGGCGCTCGACAACGTACACGGTTCGGTTGCGCCGGGCGGAAAACTGTTTATCGCGATTTACAACGACATGGGTTCGCAGAGCACTCGCTGGAGAGCGATCAAGCGAACGTATAACAAGTTACCGAAGCCGTTCAGGCTCCCGTTTGCGGTCCTCGTGATGGCGCCCTCGGAGACGAAGTCGCTTCTGCGCGCGCTCGCGACTTTTCGAATGGGCGAGTACTTGCGCTCCTGGACCGAGCCGCGTCCCGAGAGAGGCATGAGCCGCTGGCGCGACATCGTCGACTGGGTAGGCGGCTATCCTTACCAGGTAGCCAAGCCGGAAGAGATATTCGATTTCTACCGGGCGCGAGGCTTCACGCTGACAAAAATGAATTGTGGCGGCGTCGGGCTCGGGTGCGACCAATTCGTGTTTATGAAGGAGGCGACGACACGTGCTTAGCAACAGTGTAAGCAGCAACATCAGGCAGATGTCTTACAACTTTTATGACTCGGCGCGGAAGGTAATCGCGCCGAGCCTTCTTCATTCGCAATCGCTCTACGAGAACGTTCTCGAGTCGCACGTCGACGCCAAAACGCGATGGCTTGATCTCGGGTGCGGCCACCAGATCCTGCCGAGCTGGCGTTTGGAACAGGAAGAGAAACTGGTCGGCCGATGCCGCGCGGTCGTCGGACTTGATTACGATTCAGGGTCGCTGCTGGCTCACAAGACCATCACCGAGCGAGTGCGCGGGAGCATCACCGAGCTTCCTTTCGCAAGCAGCTACTTCGATCTGGTAACCGCTAACATGGTCGTCGAACATCTGGATAACCCCGATATTCAGTTCAGGGAAGTCTACAGGGTGCTGAAACCCGGGGGCCTGTTCATCTTTCATACTCCGAACGCCCTCGGTTACCTCACGATCGGCGCGAGAATGGTGCCTGACCGTTTCAAAGACCGGCTCGTATATCTGCTCGACGGCAGAAGCGAGAATGATGTGTTCGAGACTCATTACAAGGCAAACACGCGGAAGAAGATCGCCGAGCTTGCCGAGTCAGCCGGATTCGATCTGCTGAAAATCAAGATGCTGGTTTCAGAAGCCGGCTTCATGTTTGTGCCTCCCCTCGCGGTCCCCGAACTGGTCTGGATAAGACTCCTGATGACCAAGAGCCTCGAGCCCCTGCGAACGACCATCATCGCGATACTGAAGAAAGCGGCTTGAGTCCTGCCCCTTCCGATTCTGGTGAAATCGGTCAAATAGACATTTCGCTTACATGTAAGGGCGGCCCTCTGTGGCCGCCCCTCACTGGTAATTCGGAGGCCCTCGCAAAAGAGGGGCGGCCACAGAGGGCCGCCCTTACAGGTTGAAAAACTTCACTTCAATGAAGAATCGCCTTACAAAACTCGAGAAGCTGCGAGGGAAGAGCCTTCGAGAGCTTCGCGTTCGCGGCGCGCAGGAACTCGCCAAGCTGAACGAGCGGGTTTTCGGCGCGGGGGAGCTGACCGACGACGAGCTGTTTCGTCAGATCGATCCTCGCTCGCGGAACGGAAACGGCGAAGGCTCCGCGATGCTCATACTCGAGCGCATCCGATCTTCGACCGTTGGCGCTTCAACCAGTGGGTTGCGCTTTTTCTCTGCCCTGGCTTGTCGCGATGAGGTGTCCTCGATCATCAAACACCGCTTTCCTGAAGAGCGACGCGCCTTGCTTGAACTCGCCGAGCGAGCGATCAAGGGCCGTTTCGATTTGCTCGGCTTCGATGATTTGAGCTTTGGCGATCCGATCGACTGGCATCTCGAGCCGGCCAGCGGCAAACGATCCGGCCTCGTTCACTGGAGCCGAATAGATTACCTCGACCCGGCGGTGGCTGGAGACAAGAAAGTAACGTGGGAGCTTAACCGGCACGGTCATTTCGTCACGCTCGGGCAGGCTTATTGGCTTACCGGCGATGAACGCTTTGCTGAAGCCTTTGTCGGACAAGCCTCGGCGTGGATGAACTCAAACCCGCCGAAGCTCGGTATCAACTGGGCAAGCAGCCTCGAGCTGGCCTTTCGCGTCATTGCGTGGACTTGGGCGATTCATCTGTTCGCCGATTCCGATCGGCTGACGCCAAAGTTCGTTACCCGGTTTTTGAAGTTCCTCGTCGCCCAGGGGCGTCACATTGAGAGTTATCTTTCACACTACTTCAGCCCGAACACGCATCTGACCGGCGAAGCTCTCGGCTTGTTTTATCTGGGCGCAACTATGCCGGAGCTTGCACGTGCGCGCCGTTGGAGAGACACGGGTCTCAATGTCTTGCTCGAACAACTGACGCGACATATCAGAAGTGATGGAACTTACTTCGAGCAGTCGTCTTACTATCACCGCTACACGGTGGATTTCTACACGCATCTGTTGGTGCTTGCTCGAGCGGCGGACATTGGCCTGCCTGCCGAATTGCTTTCGAACTTGAAGGACCGGCTCTCGCTCGCGCTCGATCACCTGATGTTCATCACCAGACCGGACGGCACTTCCCCGCTGTATGGTGACGATGATGGAGGCCGTTTGCTCAAGCTGAACGCGCGAGGCCCAAATGATTTTCGCGACACGCTGGCGACCGGCGCGGCGCTGTTTGATAGGAGCGATTGGAAATATGTTGCAGGCAGCGCGCCCATAGAGACACTCTGGATGCTGGGGCCTGAAGCGCTCGCCAACTACGACCGGCTGGAAGCACGCGAGCCCATCGAAACCAGTCGTGCGTTTTCCGAAGGCGGCTACGTCGTTATGCGAGACGGTTGGTCTGATCACTCGAATTATGCGCTGATTGACTGCGGCCCGCACGGTTCGGGGTCAAGCGCTCATGCGCATGCGGATGCGCTGGCTTTCGAATATGCGGCCGAGGGCCGGACCTGGCTAATCGATCCAGGCACGTTCACATATACCGGCGACGCGAGTCTCCGGGATCAGTTCCGCGCGAGCTCAGCTCACAACACAGTGACAGTTGACGGGCTGCCGCAATCGGTTCCCGCCGGACCCTTTGCGTGGGAGAGCGCCGCCGAATCTCGATCGAACGCTTTCTTTAGCGACAACACGTTTGACTATTTCGAAGGTTCACACAACGGGTATGAGCGGCTTACCGATCCGGTCACGCACGCGCGAACGCTTCTTTTTGTGAAGCCGGACCGAGAGCGCGACCTCCCATCGTTTATGGTCGTGCGCGATAAGTTCGATGCGCGCGAGCAGCATGGCTACGCGCTGCGCTATCACTTTTCACCCGAGTGTTCGGCTGCTGGCGATCAAGACTTCGTGACTGCAGTTGACCAGGCCGGCCTCGAGTTATTGATAACGACCTTAAGCCGCGTCGAAACAAAAGCGCACATTGAAGACGGTTGGGTATCGCGCTGCTACGGACAGCGTGACTCGGCTGCGGTAGCGCTGTTCGAAGGCGAGGGTCACGGACCGCAGGAATTCGTGAGTTTCATAACATCATGTAGGGGCGGCCCTCTGTGGCCGCCCCAGATGGAAGTCGCGAAAGGCGCCTCTCACCCAGAAGGGGCGGCCACGGAGGGCCGCCCCTACATGGCGCATTCCGAGGGCCGCCCTTACATGAGGGGCCGGCGCGGCGCGGTTTATTCGATGGTCACAGGACAAGCACGCGACTTGTTCCTGATGGCCGAGGGCCCCGGTGAAGGAAGAGATGAAATGTCGCATGAGCTGCTGGCTGCACAGGGCTCGATGGCGTGGGGCCGTTTCATTAACGGAGTATTCGAACGCGGTTGTTTGATCGGCGGCACTCGGTTTGAAGTCGCAAATCAGCTAAGGCTGATCTCTACGGAACCGATAGGCTGCTGCGCGGTTCAACTCGATAACGGCCGCATTGAAACTCCTATTCAAATTACTATTCAAATTACTATTCATGGTGCGACCCGGTTTGACTTATCCTTTGATATCCCCCCAGGCAGGATCGTGGTCAACACGTCTCGCTTCGATCCGTTGCCGGGCTCTAGCGTTCTCTCTTTTGCCCTCGAAGATTCAGGTTGGAAGCTCACTCAAGAGGATTAACTGTCGATGTGTGGAATCTGCGGCATTGCTATTCCAGAAGGAGTCAATCAAAGGGCTGACGCGACCACACTCGCGCGCATGCGTGACAGCCTCACGCATCGGGGACCCGACGACGGCGGTCTCTACATCGATGGGGGCATAGGCCTCGGACACAGGCGATTGTCGATCGTGGACCTCGCGGGCGGACATCAGCCGATGTCCAACGAAGACGGCTCGGTTTGGATCACCTACAACGGAGAGGTTTACAACCATCGCGACCTGCGTCCCTCGCTCGAAGCGCGCGGCCACGTCTATCAAACCAATTGCGACACAGAGACCATCATTCATCTCTACGAGGAAAAAGGGCCGCGCGCGGTCGAAGATCTGCGCGGCATGTTCTCTTTTGCGATATGGGATCGATCGCGGCGCAAGCTGGTGCTTGCGCGCGACCGGCTGGGAATAAAGCCGCTTTATTACACGCTTTCCGATGATGGCGTAATCTGCTTCGCGTCTGAGATCAAAGCTCTTATTGAAGCGCGCGCGGTGAGGGCCGAACTCAACTACGACGCGCTGGCGGATTACGCCGCCAACCGCTCAACCTCGGGCGAGGAGACCCTCTTTCACGGCGTCAAGCGGCTGCTTCCGGGCCACACGCTGGTGTGGACCGATGGAAGGATCGAGATCGAGCGCTACTGGGATGTGAGCTTCACTAAACCGGCCGAGGTGTTGAGTGATGATCAATACATCGACCAGTTCTCGGAGCTGTTCCGCGAATCGGTGCGGCTTCGACTGATGGCCGATGTGCCGTTGGGAATGTTTCTGTCAGGCGGCATCGATTCAAGCGCGATTGTTGCGGCGATGAGCGAGATGGTCTCCGAACCGATCAAGACTTTTTCAGTAGCATTCGACGAACGCGAGGCCAATGAGCTCGAGTACGCAAGGATGGCGGCTCGTGCTTTCGGGACCGATCATCACGAGATCATCGTCAGTCCTCAGCAGTTCTTCGACACGTTGCCGTCGCTGGTGTATCAGGAAGACGAGCCAATCGCTTTTACGTCGAGCATACCGCTGTACTTCGTCTCAAAGCTTGCAAGCGAGCATGTCAAAGTAGTGCTGACCGGCGAAGGGGCCGACGAATTGCTGGCCGGCTACGGCAAGTATCGCAAGACCGTTTTCAATCTCGCGCTCGGCCGCCGCTATCGGGGCGTAGTGCCTGCGTCGATACGACGCGCGGTCCAACGAGCGATTCTAAATCTCAATGGCAGTTCGCGAATTCGACAGAAACTGTCGCGCACATTCCTATGTCTCTCGCCGGAGATTGAAGACATCTACTTCGACAACTTTTCAGTGTTCTCGCGAGCGATGCAGCAGGATCTTTTCACCGCTGAAGCTCGCGATCGCATGCCTGAACGTGATCCCTATCACACTCTGCTGTCTCTGATTCAAGAGTCCGATTCACAAGACTTATTGGATCAACTGCTCGCCGTTGATCTGAAGACTTATCTTCACGAGCTTCTGATGAAGCAGGATCAGATGAGTATGGCGGCCTCAATCGAAAGCCGCGTGCCGTTCCTCGATCACAAGCTTGTGGAGTTCGCGGCCCGCTTGCCCGTTCACATGAAATTGCGCGGGCTTACGACGAAATACATTTTGCGAAAGTCAATGGCGGATCGGCTGCCAACAGAGATTCTTACGAGGAGCAAGATGGGATTTCCAGTTCCAATCGGGTCGTGGTTGCGTGGACAATTCAGCCACGTGGTTGACGAATACGTCCTGAACTCGCGCACGCTTGAACGAAACGTATTTAATCCCGGCTTCGTTCGCGAACTGGTCGCGCGGCATCGCGCGGGCGAGAATCATTCTGAGAGATTGTGGGCATTGATCAACTTCGAAATCTGGCAGCGGCGCTTTTTAGATGGTGAAGCGGAAACCTCGGAGACTGGTCGCACGCCCGTATGGGCGTCCCTCCGTGGGCGCCCCTCGGTCGCGGCAGGTTCTTGAGCAAGTAAGGAGGGGCGCCCACGGAGGGACGCCCGTACAGGTATGAGAATCCTTTGGGTTAAAGCGGGCAAGCTGCTACCGGTCGATACCGGCGGAAAGATTCGCTCGTACAACATTCTTCGGCGACTTGGCGCGGGAAACGATCTGACTTTGCTGTCCTGCTACGGCGGGGCGCGAGACGTTGATTACGAAAAGCAAATCGCCGAGATGCTGCCCGGCACTTTGAGCGTCCATACCGGCGTGCCCGAATCCAGCAAGCTCGATTACCTGCGACACCTGTTCAGCTCCGCACCTTACGCGGTGACGAAATTCACATCACCCGAAGTTCAGAGCAAAGTGTCGACGTTTCTCAGCGATAGACGTTTCGATGTTGCGGTGTGTGATTTTCTTGCTGCCTCGCTGAGCTTCCCAAAAGTTCTTACGACTCCGACCGTGCTGTTCCAGCACAACGTCGAATCGGCGCTGTGGGAACGACAAGCTCGGCACGAAGCCAATCCGATTAATCGAATGGTCTACAAACTCGAGGCGGCTAAGATGCTTCGATACGAACGCGCAGCGGTCGCCAGGTTTCATCACGTTATCGCGGTTTCAGAGAACGACCGCAGGCTTATGAGTGTCATGACGAATGCCGCTCGCATCAGCGTGGTGCCCACAGGTGTGGACTTGAAACAATTCAGCTGCGCTACCGCAGAAGCGCCCAACACGACCGAGCCGATTCTAGTCTTTGTGGGCTCGATGGATTGGGAAGCGAACATTGATGCGGTCGATTATTTCTGCCGCGAAGTCTGGCCTACGGTACGGAACGCGGTTCCCCAGGCTCGATTCAGAATCGTCGGTCGCAACCCTCATCCGCGAGTACAAAGACTCGCAAGCGATTCAGTTGAAGTCACCGGAACCGTCGCGTCAGTCATTGAGCATTACCGGGAGGCCTCGGTCAACATCGTGCCGTTGCGAATAGGCGGCGGCACACGTTTGAAGATTTACGAAGCGATGGCGATGGGCAAGGCTACGGTGTCGACGTCGATTGGCGCTGAAGGATTGGACGTCAACGACAACAGCGACATCCTGCTTGCGGATTCACCGGATAAGTTCGCGGAGTCGCTGATAGCTTTGCTTACAGACAATCAGTTGCGTAAGCGGATTGAGATAGCTGCGGCGGAGCAAGCCGCGCGTTATGATTGGTCGGTGATTACCGAGCGATTTGAACAAGTGTTGGCTGGAGTCGCTTCACGATATGTAGGTGCGGCCCTCCGTGGCCGCCCGAGCGCTGGCAACGACAAGGTCGCTCAACGATCTGGGGCGGCCACGGAGGGCCGCCCCTACATGCAAGACGAAGGCGTCCACAACAACGCTCTCGCTCATCAAGGAGGGGCGGCCACAGAGGACCGCACGTACAGTCTATGAAACTAAGCATATTCGGTCTGGGTTATGTCGGGTGCGTATCGGCAGCGTGCTTCGCTGACCGTGGTCACGAAGTGACCGGCGTCGATGTGAACCCATTGAAGGTCCAAATAATCAATGACGGCAAGAGCCCGATAGTTGAACCGGGCATCGCCGAGTTGATAGCTCGAGCCGTAGAGAAGAAGACGCTCCGCGCGACGACCGATGCCAGCGAAGCAGTCGCGGCGACTGACGTTACCCTCGTGTGCATCGGCACGCCCGGGAATCACAACGGGAGTCTGGACCTCAGCTACATCAAACGCGCCTGTCAGCAAATTGGCGAAGCCCTGGCGCGGAAAACTCGATACCATATCGTGGCTATGCGCAGCACGATGCTGCCGGGCACGATCGAGCAAACCGTTATTCCGACGCTCGAGATTTTCTCCGGCAAGCTGGCGGGCCGTGACTTCGGCGTTGCGGTTAATCCGGAGTTTCTACGCGAAGGCAGCTCCATCTATGACTTCACTCATCCGCCGTTCACCCTGATTGGAGCCGATGATGAAGAGACATCGCTTCCATTGCAGAGGCTCTACGCCGGAACCGAAGCGGCGATGATCACGGTTGGCGTCAAGGAAGCGGAAATGGTCAAGTACGCCTGCAACAGCTTTCACGCATTGAAGGTCGCGTTCGCCAACGAGATCGGCAACGTGTCGAAGGCGCTCGGTGTGGACAGCCACGTCGTGATGGATGTTTTTTGTAAAGACACCAAGCTCAACTTGTCGCCTTACTATCTGAAACCGGGGTTCGCGTTTGGCGGCTCCTGTCTGCCAAAAGACATCCGTGCGATAACCTACAAAGCCAAGGAGCTGGACGTTGACGTCCCTCTGCTGAACTCAATCCTGTTGAGCAACCGCCAGCAGATCGAGCGCGCGATCGACACCGTTCTGCGAACCGGTTACAAAAACGTCGGAGTGCTCGGGCTGAGCTTCAAACCGGGAACCGACGACTTGCGAGAGAGCCCGATGGTTACGTTGATCGAGACGCTGATCGGAAAGGGGCTGAAGCTGACAATCTATGATCGCGACGTCGAGTTGGCGAGATTGTTCGGCGCAAACAAACAATACATCGAGCGTGAGATTCCGCACATTTCCTCCCTAATGAACGCCGATCTTAACTCGGTCATCGAAGGCTCCGAGGTCGTCATCATAGGAAAGAAGGAAGACGAGTTTCGCGTGCTTGCAGACAAGCTGAATAATGGACGAGTCATCGTCGATCTCGTCAGGCTCTTCGAAGTAGCCGATGCGCGCAAACAATACAAAGGTATCTGCTGGTAAGCCGATATGAGTGCAAGCAACAAAGTAGTCAGCATTGCCGGCCGGCGCCTGATCTCACACGCCGGGCACGACGTCGAGCGCGTTCGCCGTGCGCTTTCAGGCAGGTTCAACAATCTCGTGCCGCATGGGATAGCCGCTGACATTGAAAGTTACCTGGCTGGCGACGCGCGCGGCGAGACCGTTCATCTCAGGGTGCTTTCGGCTCACGCTGCCAGCGACGCACGTGAAATGTTGATTGACGAATTCCGAGCGGCGGCACGGCTGACGCATCCCAACATCGTCGCTAACAGTGAGATCGCGGAAATCCTCGGCGTTCAATTCTGTGTCGTTGAGCACAAGCAACAGGCTCAGACGCTCCATGAAATGCTGGCCAATGAAGGATGGCTCGACGTCGCGGGCGCCTCATACATCGCGGACCAGATTGCCGGAGCGCTCGATCACGCTCATCAGATTGGCGTACTTCATCTGCGGCTGGATCCTCAATCCGTTCTTGTCGAACCGGACGGCTGGGTAACAGTTAACGGCTTCGGCGCCGAAATCGGACGGCCGCGGCGCGCCGAGAATTACAAAGCACAATACGCGAGTCCCGAGCTTGTTGCGGGCGCGGCAGTCGATCAGCGCAGCGACCTCTATTCGGTGGGAGCGATGCTGTATGAAATGTTAACTGATCGAACGCCCTACGATTCTGACGATGCGGATCACATAAAGCACAAACAGATGAGCTATGCTCCTTCACCGCCGCATTTGATTTCGCTGGATGTTCCCGAATCGGTGTCAGCGGTAGTAATGAAACTTCTGGAGCTTGAACCTGAAAAACGGTTTCGCAGCGCCGCCGCGTTTCAAGCTGCGCTCGATGCGGCGGTAAATCGGTTATGATCCTGTAGATGCGGCACTCCGTGGCCGCCCTGCTGGACGGCGAAGCGCTCCGATGGAAAGAGGGGCGGTCACGGAGGGCCGCCCCTTACAAGTTGAGAGGATAATACGTGTACCTTGAGTTTTACGGACTGAAAGAAATGCCCTTCGGGTTGACGCCTGACCCGAAGTACATCTTCAAGACTGAGAGTCATCTCGAGGTGTTGGCAACGATCCGCTACGCCGTCGAGCACAACAAGGGACTCGTGGTGGTCACGGGCGAGGTCGGCACCGGCAAGACCACAACTCTGCGAGCGGCGATGCAGCAGTTCACCGATGAGGTTCAGTGCGTATACACCTTCAACCCGTTCCTGACCGCTCCTGAATTCTATGAGCAATTGGCGGACGAATTTGATCTTGGTCTGAAGCGGACCGCATCAAAACCCGAATTGCTGTCCGCGCTGGGACACACACTAGCGCTACGTCATTCAAAAGAGCTGCGAACGGTTCTCGTAGTCGATGAAGCGCACGGGCTGCCTTCCGCGTTGCTTGAAGAGATTCGCCTGCTGATGAACTTTGAGACTAACAGCGAAAAGCTGTTGCAGGTGATACTGTCGGGACAGCCCGAGTTGCAAGACGTGCTAAACCGGCCCGAGCTTCGACAGCTCAAGCAGCGAGTCTCGCTCCGTTGCGAAGTGAAGGCGCTCAGCCTGTTCGAGATCAACAAGTACATTCGCTTCCGTTTGAAACAGGCGGGCGCGCGTAACGTGAACCTCTTTGACAACGGCGCAATCGGTCTGATCGGCAATGTGTCGCAGGGAATCCCGCGCGTGGTGAACAACGTTTGCGACAACGCGCTTCTGTACGGCTACGCTGCCGGGGCCGAAATGATAAGCCGAGAAATAATTTCAGAAGTGATCGAGGCGCTTGACCTCTCGCCTGTCAATAGACCACACCGCTCATTCGCGTTTGACGATGAAGCAAGCTCGGGTTTGTGAGAACAATTCGAGTAATTCCTAAAAACAATGAATCCTGTAGGGGCGGCCCTCCGTGGCCGCCCCTGTTTGGTCAGTGAAAATGGTTGCGCTTGCTAAGAGGGGCGGCCACGGAGGGCCGCCCCTACATGTGGCGCTTACCGCAGTTTCGGTTAGAGGGACTGTTCACTCACTTCTGTTTTGTTCTCTCGCGCTCAGACCGGAATAAAACAAATCGTGCATCGCCCGCGTCGCCCCCTCCGCGAGATCGGCTTCGCGAACGATCTTCAGCCGCGAATCAAAAAGATTCTCCCGCGTAACGCTGATTCCCGGCTCTACTTCGATCTGGACCAGATCAGGGCCGCGATGGGCTTCGGGAGTGAACTCGCGGAGACCACGGCATTGCCAGCACACGCCGGTCTTGTTGATGAGTTGACACAACCCTTCGTAGGTGGAAATCATCGTCGCGCGAGCGGCGGACAATCGATGACGAAACACAGGTTCGGAGAGCTCCAGCATAGCCGCCGATTCCTGATTGCTGAACCCAAGCACTTCGCGAAGCATGATCGCAGCCTGTTGATCGGGTTCGAGAGTGCGGCCAATGCACGAAAAACAAAACGCAATGTGCTCGCGAACTTCGTAGAGGAAATCGGGACGCGCCAACACATCGGCAATCTGCTCGCGATACTCAGGGCTGGAGTCGGCCTCTCGCTCACCGTAGAGCTGGGCTTCCGTTCGCCAACGTTTCTTATTGCGCAGGTGATCGAGGCACACGTGAGTCGCGATGCCGAAGACCCATGTCTTGAATCTCGCTTCTCCACGAAATCGCGGCAGGCTTTCGAGCACGCGCACGAGCACATCCTGCAACAAGTCCTCGGCGTCCTGACGCAGCGTGACCATTCGATACATATAGGAAAAGAGCGGCTTGCGAAACGGTTCGACGAGTTCCGAAAAAGCCCCCTGGTCACCGTGAAGCGCGCGCTCAACCAGTTGAGATTCCTGCTCGATGGTGATTTGGTCCATCATAGTTGGCTCCGAGAATTATCAGAGATCGACAGCTCCGACAAGAGCGTGAGAATGACGCTGAGGATCGTTGCGAGGCGGGCCTCGCCCGCGCTCTCCGTTGTGTCAACATTCACAGGTGAGGAAGGTGGGCTTGCCCCCGCTTCTTGCAATCAGCACATCGGAAGCAAAGAGCGGGGGCAAGCCTTCCTTCCTGACCCGTCATTCTTCCCCAATGATCCTTTGACGGGAAGTTTCACGAATCACGAATCACTCATCACGAATCACTGCTCCATCAAAACCTGACACAGCTGCAACCGATTGCCGAACGGGTCGTGAAAGGTCGCGATGCGCACGACGCCCGGAACTTCCTGAACTTCACCTTCGAACTTGACGCCCTTCGCAGTGAGTTCATTCTGAGTTCGATCAAGATCATCCACCCTGAGCACGACCGTTGCGCCGGGCTCATCATCACCCTCGCGCATTCTATTCAATCCGATCGATGCGGCCCCATCGGCGTGGCTGTACTCGCACCAGCCTTCGATCTCGACCGTCTTCTTGAGGCCGAGCACTTCACCGTAAAACTTCTTCGCCGCGTCAAGGTCCTTCACGTGATACCACGAAAGATTCACTTCCATTTCGTATTCTCCTTATATCGACTTTCCCCTTCATGAACTTAGTCGTTTGGGCAACGCGCTTCCGCCAATTGTTGAAAACAAGAAGCCGCAACGTGTATGTTCGTAGTTCGGCCTTTAGGCGGAAGTTTGTCGTTCAGAGTTCAAGCTTCAGCTTGCCGACGAGGCTCAGCGTGATCGAATCAAGCAAGCTGAAGCTTGGACTCTGAACTCCTAAAGGCCGGAGTACGAACTTCTTCATTGGAGACTTAAATCATGGCGACACGAAACGGCAGCGCGGTTTGGGAAGGTACACTGAGAGAGGGCAAGGGCACCGTAAGGCTTGGGAGCGGAGCATTCGAAGGGCCTTATTCATTCGCTTCGAGATTCGAAGACGGCACGGGGACAAATCCTGAAGAGCTGATCGGAGCGGCTCACGCGGGATGCTTTTCAATGGCGCTCTCGGCAGGTTTGTCGAAAGCGGGCATTTCACCAAAGCGAATCGAGACGACGGCAAAGGTCCATCTGGGACAAGTTGAAGGTGGGTTCGCGATCACGTTGATTGAGCTCGACACAACCGCGGATGTTCCGGGCATCGATGAGAAGACTTTTCTCGAACACGCAGAGGGAGCTAAGAAGAACTGTCCTGTTTCGAAGGCGCTCGCCGGAACCGAGATCAAGCTGAATGCGAAGCTCTTAAGCTGAAACATCTCGCTAGGCCCAATCCATCTTTGGGTGCATCGTGTGCCACTTCGTCGCGCGCTCGTAAGCCAGCGCCACTCTCAACGGCGCGGCTTCATCGTACAGGCCGCCGGTGAACATGATCGATCTCGGGAGATTGTCGACGAAGCCGGCAGGCACGCACACTTGAGGATGTCCGGTGAGATTTGTCACCACCAAACTCGCGCTGCCCGGCGCCGGTGAAACGAACACATCCCACTTCGACATGAGCTTGTCCATCTCGCGCATCAACAGGGTCCTCGCGCGTTGTGCTCGAATGTACTCGACTGCCGGAATGAATCGCGACGTTCGAAATGAGTTTGGCCAGTCTTGCGGCGTTTGTCCCGAAAGCTGATTGACTCGCCCGTCGCGAGTGATGTCGTCGAAAGCCGCGGCGGCTTCGGCGTTGAGTATGATGCGCAGTGACTGAGTTGAAAACTGCGGCAACTCCATCGGTTCGAGATTGGCGCCCGCCGTCTTCAAAGCCGTCAGCGCCTCGTGGTGCAGCGCCTTAGTTTTCTCATCGCCCTGTTCAAACTCGGCCTTGAGATATCCGATGCGCATCTTTGAAAGTGGCACGTCGGGCGTCCAGTTGAAAGGCGCGTCTCCGACGGTGATGTCGCGCTGGTCCGGTCCGTAGATCGAAAACAGCACCGCCGAGAGATCCTCGACGCCTCGACAGATCGGTCCGATCTTGTCCATCGTCCAGCTCAACCCCATCGCGCCGTAGCGGCTCACCCGTCCGTAAGTCGGACGAAGCCCAGAGCAACCGCATCGCGACGCCGGCGAGACAATCGAGCCTAACGTTTCAGTTCCAATCGAGAAGCCAACCAACCCAGCAGCGGTCGCAGAAGCCGGACCCGCTGACGAGCCGCTCGATCCGATTCGATCTTCATCCACTTGCCAAGGATTGCGAGTCACTCCTGCAAACCATCGCCCACCCTGCGCCAGCGCGCCCATCGATAACTTTGCAACAAGCACAGCTCCTGCATTACGCAGCCGTTCGACGACTGTTGAATCGTAGTCGATCATCTGATCGCGAAACGGCTCAGCGCCCCAGGTAGTCTTGATTCCTTTGGTCGCGAACAGATCTTTTATCCCGCAAGGAATTCCGTGAAGCGGTCCGCGATACTTTCCTTGCTTGATCTCGGAATCGGCTTCCGCAGCCTGTTTCAAGGCGAGCTCTTCTGTCAGTGTCACAACGCAGAGCAGCTTCGGCCCGAAGCGTTTTAGCCGTCCGAGGTACATCTTTGTCAGATCCGTCGATGACACCTGCCTCGTTCGCACAAGTTCGGCAAGCTGCGTGGCGCTGAAGAAAGCAACTTCCTCGAGCGAGTTGTATTTGGGGATCTCCTGTTTCGTCAGCTTGAATTTTGTCGCCGCCGTGCCGAATTTCTTTCCAGGCAGCGCCGGATGAAACGCGGTAGCCGGTTCCGTATCAAGCGGCACGTCAATCTTGCGAAGCGCCTCGTAGCTTGCGAGGCTCCGATTAACGCCCGGCAGCGCCATCGCTTCCTGAGCATCGTTCAGCTCGATGCCGATCAATTGCTCGGCCGCGTGCATCATCTCCTTGGTCACGCGCTGCGGCGTTTGAGTTTGCTGCTGTTGCACGGCTTCAGCAAAAACGTCATCGAGACGAGGCGCGGCAAGGCCAGCTACACCGACGGCTGGAAGCATCTTCACAAAGGTGCGGCGGTCAACGCGTTGGTTCCGGCGAGCATCTGTTTGTCTGTTATCCGCTTTCCTCTTCATCAGTTCCCTCGTGATTGACAATTGCTGAGATTCGAGCGACCAATTCTGCGGGCCTCAGAATGTCTATGCCTTGGTAGTTGTTCAGGTTTAGCAAGTGGTGGTCTCCCGACACGATCACATCTGCTTGAGCGGCCATTGCGCAAGCCAGCACGTGATCATCATCGGGGTCTTCCCAAATCACCGGAGTTATTGTGACTGGCGAGACGAGCCTTCCGAGAGCTGCTAGCCCCGAACCAACTCGACAGGCGTGAGGCCGACAAGCTCGAGCCTATTAGAAAGTTTGTCCCGGCCTAACAGATCTTCCAACTCGGCAAGCAGGATACTGCTCGTGAATAACTGAATCTTTCCGGAGCGCGCGGTGTCAAGCAATTCGCGCGGCGAACCGTGCCATAGAAGGCCGGATACCACCGTATTGGTATCAGCGACCACTCGCATCAGGGGTGCGCCTCGCGTCGCGGACGGCTTGGATTTCGGCCTCAAGCTCAGCGTCGGTCAACGGCGGTAGATCAATAGTGGCCAACCGGTCGGCGGCATCGAACAGCCGCGAGATGCTCTTGCGACGCTGAAGTTCATTGCGTAGCAAAGCTTCAATCGCTTCAGGAGTCAGCAATCCATTGGCTTCGGCCTCGCGAGCAAGGTTATCGGGGATAAGCATCTTAAATTCAACCTGAGCCATTTCGGTTTCCTCAATACTCCTATGATAGAACGAAACCCAAATAAGCACCAAGATGATAGTGGGGATATGAGCACCCCTACAGCAAAAAGTCTTCTCAAGGACAAACATAAAACACCAGGGCACAAAAGAGATCTGAACCTCTTCGTGCCCTGGCGCCTTTGTGATTGAAAGTACGTTACTCTTTTCTTGCTTGTTGAGCCTTCGAGCCGATCTCCTTCAACAGCTCCTGCACCGCGACTTCGATTTGACGATCACGGCCCGCAAGGTTGTCTTCCGGAGAATTCTCTACCGGGATATCAGGCTTCACACCGTAGTTCTCCATGTTTGTCCGGTTCTTGTCGGCGAGATAAACTCCAACGCCCGGCGTGCGGACTGTCGACCCGTCAATCAACGAATAGCTGCCGGTCCCGATCACCGCGCCCATCGTGGGAGTGCCGATCACCTTACCCAAGCCCAGCGCCCGGAAGCCTGCCGGGAACATTTCAGAGTTGGAGGCGGAACGCCAGTTCTGCACGACGACCTTCGGGCCAAAGAACCCGGCAAACGGACGCCCGGTAGGCTCGGTTCCACGCGGCTGCCAGACTTGATACTCACGCTGCACCAGGATCGCCAGCAGCTCCTGTTCGATGTTACCGCCGCCGTTCCATCGCTCGTCGATGATCACAGCCTCTTTGTTATGGTTCTCACGAAGCTCCTTTTCAAAGCGCCTTAAAGAAGGTGGATTCATCGCCTGAATGTGCAGATATCCGATCCGCCCGGCGGAAAGCTTATCTACAAGCTCGCGGCGCGTCTTCACCCAGCGCTCGTACCGAAGCTGACTGTAGGCCTGCTGATTGACTGGTTCGATGCGTGCCTTCCACGCGCCTTCTTCCGAGGGTTTGTTGTTGAAAGTCACTTCGACTTTTCGATTCAGCCGGCTATTCAGGAGCTCCCAGTAATTGTCGCCTGCCTTGACCGGCTTGCCGTTGATCGCGATCAGATAGTCGCCGGCACTGACCTTTACCCAATCCTTGTCTGCCGGACCTTCTTCGTAAACGTGAGTGACTTTGTAGCGACCCGCCGAGTCATCCGCTTCAAGCTCGACTCCAAGGTGAGCAGTAGAGACTCCGCCGGCTTCGCGACCGCGCGGCGGCGGAGCGGCCCCGGTGTGTGAAGCGTTCAACTCGCCGATCATCTCGTTGACGATGTTCACAAGCTCCTGGCGATCGCCTACGAATTCGACGAGCGGCTGATACTTCGCGCGCGCGCCGTCCCAATCCTTGCCGTGCATCTGCGAATCGTAGAAGCGGTACTTCATCGTGCGCCACGCATCGTCGAACATCTCGGCCCACTCGGCTGACTTGTCGATCCTCACTTTGGCGGTGAAGTTAACTCGACGGCGTCCAGCTTCGCGGCCACCTGATGCCGACGCGGTTGCCGCTGCACCACCGAAACCGCCGGACGCGCTGGCTGCCGCCGGCATCGAGACCGAGTAGATCGAAGATCCTTCTTTGAAGAACAACGTGCGGCCGTCGCGCGAAATGTTCAGGCTGTTTATGCCGCCCCTAAAGCCGAACCCGCCGCCGCCACCGCCCGCGGCGTCCTCAGCAGGCGGCTCGCCGGCGATGATCCGAGTCAACCGCTTGCCGTCTTCCTGAATCGAGTAGACAACGGGAATCGAACGAAGGCCCGCCGGTTCGGTGGTGACGAACACTACAGTCCGATTATCGGGTGCGATCTCGTAGTTGAAAACCGCAAACGGCATTCGCGTAACTTGCCGAGTGCGATGCTTCAGCCCGGCCCAGTCAACGTTGATTTCCTTAGGCGGGGAGTTGCGCTGACCTCCAGCGACTCGCCGGACGACGCCGTCATTGGACTGATCCTGCAAGTCACCCTGCTCCGGGCGGTCTTCGGGATCGGCGGGATCGCGATCCTCCCTTTCGAGAGCGACCGAATAAATCTGCGCCGATCGCTGTTCGCCTGTATCGTCCGTCCGAACGAAGAACAGCTTGCGGCCGTCGTGAGCAAATACCGGGTTGACTTCGCTGAATGAATCGAACGTTACTTTTCTCTCTTCGCCTCCCGCGGAGGGGATCAGATAAATATCGGACGTCCGAACGTAATCAGGCTTCGAGAAAGCGATCCATTTGCCGTCCGGCGACCACACCGGAGACCCAATGTTGCCGTACCTGGATGATGAAAGCTCGACTGTTTGCTTTGTCTCGACCGTGTATTTACGAAGCTTGCTATCGGAGCCGGTGAAGGCAAGCTCTTTTGAGTTTGGCGACCACGCGAATGAAAACTTCAAGGTGTCTATGTCGGTCACCTTCTGCGGCTCGCCGGACCCGTCGGCTGCCGTAATGTAAATCTCTTCGCGGCCGCTCCGATCGCTGATAAAAGCGATCGACTTTCCGTCCGGCGAATAATCCGGCTCTTTGTCGCGAGCCGGGCTGTCGGTGATCTGGCGAAGGTCGCCTTCTTCTGTCGGCGCGGTGAAGATCTCGCCGTGAATCGAAAAGACGACGCGGCGGCTGGAGGGCGCCAGGGCGTAGTCGTCGGCCTGCGAGTTGAAGTCGCGAATTTCGGCGATGTTCTCCTGAGTTTCAGCGGCTATGTCCAGCTTGATCGGCGTAGCGCGCTTGCTTGCAACATCGAGCTTCCACACACCGAAGTCATGCTCGAAGACGATGACTTTTCCGTCGGAGCTGATGGAGGGGAAACGCACGTCGCCGGTCTTGAAGCCGGTCACGCGGTCGGCTTTTCCGCCGGCTTCGGGCACACGCCAGACGTTCGTGAGACCGTTGCCGTCGCGATCGCTCACAAAGTAGATGAACCCGTCAGTGCCCCACATCGGCCAGCTATCTTCTCCGTCGTAGTCCGTAACGTCCGTGAACTTTTTAGCGGCAATATCCATCACCGTCACGTCGGTCTGATACGCGCCGTGATAATACTTGCGCCAATAGACTTGTCCTTTGCGATTGATCGCGAGCTTCTTGCCGTCGGGCGAATAGCAAGCGTTGACGCCCATATCGGAACCGGCGCTCTTCTCCATACTACCGTCGACGGATACGGTGTACAGCTTGGACATGAAATCATCGCCCCGGCTCGAAGCAAACAACACCGCTCGGTTATCGGGCGTCCAACCCAGCACAGTATCGTCGGCTGAATTAAAGGTGAGCTGTTTGGCATTCCCGCCGTCGCTCGCAACGATGAACACGTCAAAGTTGCCGTTGCGGTCCGATGAAAAGGCGATCCACTTGCCGTCCGGAGAGAAGCGCGGATAGACATCGCGTGCTTTGTTTGCGGTGACTCGCCTGACGTTTTTGCCGTCCTCATCGGCGGTCCAGATATCGGCGAGGTAAGTAAACGCGATGCGTCCGTGGTTATAGCTCGGGTACCGAACCAGTTTGACTTCGCGGCCGAGGACAGCGGCGGGCGCGCAAGTAATCAATAGAAAGGCGAGAGTGTAGAGCTTTTTCATAGGGCCTCCATGCGAGAGCTTGAATGATTGGTGAGTGACAAAGACGCAATATCAGCCGCCGGGGTTACAAACTATGACGTCGAGCCACGACTGCCAATGCCGGACGAATTTCATCAGTTTGTCGCAGCCCGCGTAGCGGGCGAAGGAAGTTGCGCAATCGTCGGCCGCCGGTTGCTGCTGCCGCCCACTACGTGGGCTGTCGTCTTTGTCATCTGCTAACCCAGGGCTCGCGGACTCGCCCTGGGCTACAGGCCTTCGCCCGCTACTGCAGGCTAGCGCCAGGCTGAAGTTTGCGGGACATTCCCGTTTGAACTGCGAACTGCGCAGGCGCTATGATACTTCATCCATAGCGAATGAGTAATGCAGCATTTGCTCGTTCGGTGCCCGCTACCAGTGGTAATCAATTCAGATTTCGGAGGCGAAGTATGAAGCTATCAAATCGTATCTTGATTCTATCTGCGACTCTTGCGCTGATTGCCGTGCCCATCTCGCTATCGGCGCAATGGAATAAGAAACCTTACACCGAGTGGTCAGAGAAGGAGGCGACAAAGGTGTGGGAGAATTCACCCTGGGCCCAGACACAAGTGTTCAGCGACACTTCAAGCGAGTTCAAAACAGGGCCCGCTCGGGGCGCACTCGGAACCGGGGATAACTCCAGCGGTGACTACAGCGCTCACTCGCTGAGTATTCGAATGCGCTTGCTATCGGCGAAGCCCGTTCGGCAGGCATTCGCGCGGATTGTCGCGTTGACGCAAAAGGGTCAAATAACGCCTCAGATCGATGCCCGGCTCAAGGCGTTCGCCACACAGGACTTTCCGGACATCATAGTAATTTCTCTGGATTGCGATGCAAAAGAATCCAAAAGCGAATTCCGTGAGTTCAAGGCGTTGCTGGACAACCGCACGATCGCCGATCTGAAACACAACACTTACATTACAGGCAAGGGTGGTCAGCGGGTCTATATTGAAACATATCAGCCGCCGAAAAATGACAACCTCGGCGCGAAACTCATCTTCCCCAGGCTGGTCAACGGCGAACCGTTCATCACAGCCAGCACCGACGAGATTCACTTCTACTCGGAATTTTCAACCAAGTACGTTTTGAACATGCGTTACAAGGTCAAGGACATGACGGCTGATGGAAAACTGGAGTACTGAAGCTGGAATACTGAAACATGAACGTTGTAAATGATTCGGCAATTCCGTGGCGGCGCGCAATGATGGCCATCGCGGCGGTGTTCATCTGTTCCATCATCGCTTTCGGACAGTATGACAAGAAGCCTTACCTTGAATGGTCGGAAAACGAAGCGAACAAGATCATGAACGACTCGCCGTGGTCGCAGACGCACACGCTCCACCGACACATCAAAAGCGTTCAATACGTCCAGAGGTAGGCGAACGGCGGCTTCAACTGCGTCCAACGTGGTCACGGTCAACTTTCGAATTCGCTTCCTGTCTTCACACCCGGTGCGACAGGCGATCAGCCGGCTGGCTTTGCTGCACGATAACAAGATACCCGAGCAGATGCTTGGGCGGTTGAAGGCGCTGGCCGAAGCGCCCTTCCCGGACTATGTAGTCGTCAATAGCGGAGTGACGACCAGCGACACCGATAATGGATACGGGTTCACTCTCCACACCAGGTACAAGGTCAAGGAGATGATGTTCAACGGGAAGCTCGAGTATTGAGGCTGGATCTTCATATGAGAACGCATTCAGGGCTGAGGCGGATGGGCTTGGTTGTTCTCGCGTTGCTTTGCTTAGGCGCGGCGAAAACATTTGCGCTGCCCGGTGCTCGACAGCAAGCCCAGAAGCCGGCTTCCTCCGACGTGGACGCAGTCACGCGGCTCAACGAACAGGTTGTCCTGCTTGTTGACCACGGCAAGCTTGATGAGGCGTTGTCCGTCGGAAAGCAAGCACTCGATACTGCCGGTAAACGGCTGGGGTCCGAGCACAATCTTGTAGGTGTGGCCGCACACAATCTAGCGACTGTGTACTTTGCGAAGAAGCAGTACAGCGACGCGGCAAAACTTTATCAACGAAGCCTCTCCATCTTCGAGAAGACGCTTCGTCCTAATGATCCGAAACTCGCGGACGAGCTCTTTGGCCTGGCCTGGTCGAGCTATGCGCTCGGCGAAGTCAACAAGACCGAGTCATGCCTGTTACGCAGTTATTCCATTCGCGAAACGGCAAACGGAGCTGAAAGCACAGAGGCCGCCGAAGCACTCTATGTACTCGGTCAGTTCTATCAGAAGAGCGGCAATGGCAATAAGGCCGTCCAGTTCTACAAGCGTGCTATTCCAATCTTTGAAAAGAGACCTGGGGAAAACGAAACACGCCTTGGTGAGTTGCTGGAGAAGTGCTCTTGTGCTTTGCTACAAACCGGAAAGAAGCAGGAAGCCGCAAGCATGGAATTGCGTTCGCAGATCCTCTTGCATAAACGCTCACCCGACAGCGTTCTGGGACCGGTCCTGCAAGGCAAAGCGGTCTTTCGCGCAGAACCCGTCTACCCCTCTGCCGCGAAGCACGAGCGAGTTTATGGGACCGTAATCGTCGAGGTAATCGTAGACGAAACGGGCAAGGTCGTAACCTCACGACCACTGTGCGGCCCGGACCTTCTTGTTCCGGCATCCGTCGAGGCGGCCAGGAACTGGAGATTCACACCCACTACGCTAAGCGGAAAACCAGTCAAGGTAATAGGAACGATCACATTCAATTTCAATCTCTGAGATTGACGCTCACTGCGAATTCATCTCGTCTCAGGCGATAACCTTCTTCAGTAAGTAGAACCACCTTGGTCCGTCGCTGCCTTCGAAGCGGACAAAGTCTTCGGCAAAAAATCCGTCGTCCAGCGCCGCCAGAAAAGCCGCGCGCGTCGCTTCTCGCCATTCAACTCCCAACTTTGGCTCGCTCTCTTTTAGAGCGTTAATATTGTTAGGGATCTCAATAGAGCAGCCAGATGCCGATAGACCGCTGAAGTCACCAAGCAGCGGCCTCGAGCCTTCGCTGTAGATTAGCGCCGACCCAATCACCGCAGCTGCTTCGCTCGGAGTAAGCGAGATGCTTCCCGCACGTCGTGGCGCCTCAATCGCGCAGCGTTGCTTAACTCGATCACTGTTGAGGAGCCATCTCACCCACAGCCTGTCGGTGCCAAAGCCGCTATGCAGCGGGCTCGACGTAGCTTCACCATAGAAGTTCGGAATGTAGCGATGAGATATCACGCCCAGCTTGGTGAAATTCAGGTGCGCGTTCAAGCTCTGAAGCGGATCAAACGTCCACGTGATTTCCTCGAGCCCTTTCTCGAGCGCGCGAGTCCGCTGAGCAAGCTTCAAGTAAAAGCCCGCGTGACAGTTTCGATAATCAGGTTTGACCGCAAGCATGTGCGAGTGCAGTGAAGCGCGCCCGTCTTCAAAACCTGGAAACCCATAAGCAAACCCGATCATCAGGTCGCCATCGAATGCTCCGAGAACGATCCCTCCGGCGTGCTGCGTCGCCATCAGCGTCGCGGCGGGCACGGTATCGAGGTCGCTGAACTGCCACGCTTCTTTCTGTAGATCTTCGATCGCGTGAAACTCGGGTTCCCCTGCGACGTCTCGAATATGGAAACGCCGGTCTGCGATCTTCCACTCAAACAGAGCGTTCATAAGCCCGCTTAGAATAGCCTGAGCCCAAAAGGCTTGCAAATTGTGGCGACCGAAAAGAGCGCAATCGGGCGCGGTAGAAGCGCTACTCGGCGCAATGCAGAGGATACGACCGGCGTCAGAGACCGTGGATGATCGGCATCAGAGCCCTCAATCGGCCGCTCGTGCCTGCAGCCGCGCAGTTCATACCAATATGGTTGCTGTGCTTTTGACGGTCAGATAGAATCTCACGGCTCGCACCGCCTCGAGACTTGAACAGACAGTTCAGGACGAGGGGCCCTCCGCGATCACTGATGTAGCACAGACTTTAGTCTGTATCAGGAACTACAGACTGAAGTCTGTGCTACCTGAGTTTCCAGCACTCAGAATTCCAGCGATCAGGCTTCTGTGGAGGCACAGGTCTATGGCTGTCACAGCAATCACAGAAAACATCGAGACAGGGCGCGATTTGGAAAAGCATCCGAAGGGACTCTACGTTTTGTTCGCCACCGAGATGTGGGAGCGCTTCAGTTTCTACACGATGGTGTCGATGTTCACTCTTTACCTGCGCGATCCGAACGAAGGCTTTGCGTGGACCGCCGCGCAAGCCTCGACCCTCTACGCGAACTACATGATGTTCGTCTACTGTAGTCCGCTGATCGGTGGCTGGATCGCCGACAAGAAACTCGGCTATCGCAGAGCAGTGATGATCGGCGGCTTCTTCTTCATGGCGGGGCATCTGTTGCTGTCTGTGCGTTCGCTCCCGTTTGTATATGCAGCTCTGACCTGTCTGGTGATCGGGAACGGCTTCTTCAAACCGAATGTCTCGACTATGGTCGGAAACCTCTATCCCGACGGAAGCCATCTGAAGGACCGCGCTTACAATCTGTTCTACATGGGCATCAACGTCGGAGCGTTTCTTGCTCCGGTTGTAGCAACGATCGTTCAGGCGAAGTTCGGCTTTCATCCCGCGTTTGCGGTGGCGGCTTTTGGGATGGTCATCTCGGTTACAATCCTCTGGCGATTCAAGCACTACCTCGAGGACGACCGATATCGCGCGGCGAAGCCGAGCGCCGCACTGCAATCAAAGGCGGCCGACAAGCAAGGCGCGATGGACGCTGTCGCCGAATGGAAGCGAATTGGCGCGCTGATTGTTGTGTTCGCGGTCGTAGTCGTTTTCTGGATGGTCTTTCACCAGAACGGCACCACCATCACTTATTGGGCCGATGAGAACACAGCCTGGAGCGTTCGCGGCATAATCTCGAACGCGATCAATCCTGCCTGGGTAATCCTTCTGACGCTACCGCTGATCACATTTTGGAAATGGCTGGACAAAAAAGGCAAAGAGCCGGCGACGCCCACAAAGATGGTGCTTGGAATGGCGATTACTTCAATCGCGTTTCTTGTCTTCTTTGTCGCCGCAAAAACCGGCGAAGCGACGGTGACCGGCGACAACATCTATGCGTTCAAGGTTTCGCCGGTGTGGTTGTTGGGCGCCTACGGAGTGCTCACGCTTGGTGAATTGATGCTGTCGCCGATGGGGCTTTCGTTAGTCTCGAAGGTCGCTCCGACCCGCTTTCGAGGAATGATGATGGGCGGCTGGTTCGTGGCGACGGGTCTCGGAAATAAGCTGACTCAGATCGCGGTGTTCTGGACCGAGTGGAGGCACTCGACGTTCTGGCTCGTGCTGAGCGCTGCGGCGATGGTGATGGCGGCAGTGTTGTTGGTGTTGCTCAAGCCGCTTAAGAAAGCGATGCCCGGAGTTTGATTCGCCGAAATTCTCGATGAAGGGGACGATTAGAAGATGGAAACAGATGTAGCCGAAGAACACGGAGCGCCGGACACGTCCGGGATAGGCGGGCATCCCAAGGGTCTCACCAATCTTTTCTTCACAGAGATGTGGGAACGGTTCAGCTACTACGGTATGCGAGCCCTTCTCACGCTTTATATGACCAAGAGCGTCGCGGAAGGCGGGCTCAATCTTGATGAGAAGTTCGCGAGTGTGGTCTATGCGACATACGTCTCCTCGGTCTGGTATCTGCCTCTGATCGGCGGCTGGCTTGCTGACAAAATTCTCGGCGCGCGTCGAGCGGTGCTCATCGGCGGCATCGTTATCGCCTGCGGTCATTACTCGATGGCAATCAACACAATGCCGAACTTCTACGCCGGTTTGATTCTTATCGCCTGCGGCACGGGTTTGCTCAAACCCAACATCAGCGCGATGGTCGGCCAGTTGTACGAACAAGGCGACAAACGGCGTGACGCAGGCTTCTCGATCTTTTACATGGGCATCAATCTTGGTGCGTTCTTTTCGCCCTTCGTCACTGGATTCCTTGCACAACACGAAGCGTTCAAGCGGTTCATAGTCTCGCTTGGCATGGATCCCAACAATAGCTGGCATTGGGGATTCGGCGCTGCGGGCGTTGGCATGACATTAGGCCTGATCCAATATGTGGCGGGACGCCGCAGATTGAGTCACGTCGGGCAGAAACCGAAAAAGCAAGAGCGTGGTGAAGCTGCCGCAGAATCAGGTGGTGTTGATTACGTTACTTGGGTATTAGCAATCCTTGGAGCGCTGATCGGAGCGGGAACAGGTTATTACTTCGGCGACACGGGACTCCTTTCGGCGTTGTTCCCCGCGGTTGTCCTTTTTTGGGCCGGCTATCTGGCCGGTACAGCCAGACTGCTAAAGGGCGAAGAGCTGAAGAGAGTTTTGGTGATCTTTATCCTGTTTGTTTTTTCGATCGTATTCTGGATGACGTTCGAGCAAGCAGGCTCGAGTTTGACGCTGTTCGCCGATCGGCTGACACGAAACGAAATCCTGGGACACGCGTTCCCGTCAGCGTGGTTCCAATCGGTGCAGCCGGCTTTCGTGTGGATACTCGCGCCGGTGTTTGCTTTGATTTGGCAGCGGATGGGAGAACGCCAGCCTTCGAGTCCGGGGAAGTTTGCGTTCGGCTTGTTCTTTGCTGGAATCGCATTCGTGGTTATCTCTTTCGCATCGACATTAACGGGCGGCGGCCGAGTGTCGCCGATGTGGTTAGTAGTGGTTTACCTTCTTCAGTCATTCGGCGAGCTGTGTCTGAGTCCGGTAGGCTTAAGCGCGGTTACCAAACTGGCGCCGGCGCGAATGGTAGGGCTGATGATGGGAGTTTGGTTCCTGTCAATTTCAATCGGCAGCTACATTGCAGGCCGAACGACAGAATTGTTCCAAGGCAGTACGCCCGGTCTATTGGCGCGCGCCTTCGCGATCTTTGCAGGGATCACACTGTTGGCCGCCCTGTTGCTCACAGTCCTGACGCCTTTGATTAAGAAGTTGACGCCTCGGACTGAATAAGTGAGAGTCAGCGCACGCATCTGCATATTCGAGCGCACGCTTTGTGGTTGGTCTTACTTTCTTGGATCAACCAGCGCTTGATACACCAAAGTTCGCGAGAGTGAAACCAGGTCGACGCCGCCCGTGCTGCCGAAACGCTGGATCATTCCAATGAAAATCACGTCGTTGGCCGGATCGATCCAAAACCAGGTGCCGGCCGCGCCTGCCCAACTCAGAGTCCCCTTCCCGACCATCGATCCAGCCCTTCGAGGATCATTATAGACAAGAAAGTCCAATCCAAACCCCACGGCTTCACTGAACATGGCCGAAAGACCGACGTTGTTAGCAGCCAGCGCCGCCTGCGGAATCTGGTTCGTGCCCATAAGCTCGATTGACGCCGGAGACAGTATTCGTACTCCGTCCAGTTCGCCGCGATTAACAACCATCTGGCAGAACCGAGAGTAGTCCGTTGTAGTTGAGACTAATCCGCCACCACCTGATTCGAGCGATGGAGGCTTGGTGAAATCCTGAACAAAGCGATTATCGGGCAATGCTTCGACGAGTTGTTTGGTCTTCGGATCAACACTATAGACCGCACCCAGGCGCGAGACCTTATCCGCTGGAACCGTAAAGAACGTGTCGTTCATCCTCAACGGCTTGAAGATGCGGCTCTCGAGAAACTGGCCGAGTGTCTCGCCCGACAGCTTCTCAATAATGTAACCCTGCAGGTCGACCGCTACGCTGTAAGACCAACGTTCGCCCGGCTGGAACAGCAGCGGGATACCCGCCACTTTCGTGGTCATATCCTTGAGCCCGTTCGAGGTCAGCACCTTCTGCTCCTGAAACATCTTGTCCACCGGATGAGTGTCCGATAGACCATAACCGAACCCAGCGGTGTGACTCATCAGCTCACGCATCGTTGGGGGGCGCTTGGCCGGCTCGAGAATTGGCTTCCCGTCGGCGTCTTTTCCCTTCCAGACCTTTAGATCTTTGAACTCGGGAATGTGCTTCGTGACCGGATCGTCGAGCGCCCACTTGCCGTCTTCGAACAGAATCATCATCGCTACGCCGGTGATCGGTTTCGTCATCGAGTAGATGCGAAACAACGCATCCTTACGCACAGCCTCGCCGCCGGCGGCGCTCATTTTTCCATAGGTGTTCGTCGTTACAATCTTGCCGTGACGCGCAAGCAAGGTCTGCATTCCCACGACCTCGCCACTGCTTACGGCTCGAGCCATCGCTGCATCGAGTTTCTTGAGCCGCTCGGAATCAAACCCAACAGACTCGGGATTGGCTGCAGACGAAAGAGCAGCGGTGGGTTTCGATGAAGTGTGGTTCGCCGAGCCGTTGTGTTGCGCGCTGACGACGTTGGAAAATACAAGCGCGGCGGCACACAAACAAGCGCAAGCCGCGAGTCTTATGGCGGCGATTCGAGAGGTCGAAACAATTCGGTCCATCGATTTCTCCTTCACAGATATATTATCCAAGTCATGATCGCTTCATTTTGAAGCTGTGAGCGCTTTGGCCACCTCTTTTTTTGTTGCGCCAGCCGACAGCACGGCTCGCACCAAGAGATCGAGAGATACTGATGGATCTCCTGCCTCAATCTTCGCAACACGCGATTGGCTTGATTTCATCCGAGCCGCGAGGTCGTTCTGCGATAGATGAGACTTTTCACGCTGCGCTTTTACCGCGCCGGCGAGTGCCAACCTGATCTCAACGAGTGCCGCTTCCTCTCTGGTCAAACCAAGGAATTCCTCGGCCGACGTCAGTCGCCATCCCTTTGCTTCCAATCTCTTTCGCTTTGATACCTTCATCCTGTGCCCCTTCTAATTCTATTTCAGGATTTCAATCGGCGTCGTAATCCCTTAGTCGGCGTTTGCAAGCAGAGATAACTCGCTTCGGTGTTTTTGCGGTTTTCTTCTCAAATACCTCTCCGATAACCACCGCATCGCTGTCAATCCGGTAAACGATTCGCCAGACCTTATTCTCGTCAATGATTCTCAACTCATGACAGCGAAATCCTATCGCCGGCATCGGCCTTGAATGCGGCATCCCCACAGAGTCGCCGCGTTGTAACAACCTTAGCAAATAGCCAGCTTCGATACGTGCGCAGCGACTCATTGGCGGCGTCTTAATGACACCGTGGAGTATCGCGAGCGGCTTGTGCTTTGGCGACACAATGCGATTGTATGATGTCAGATGAGACATAGCAAGGATATGCGGTAACGCTCATCAGATTCGGCTCGCCTTGCACGCCGCTTTTGCACCGGGTGTTCCATGCCCTAGAATGCTGTGCTTTCAAATAAGCACTTCTCGGTGGAACCTGGGGGTACTCATGAACATGTGTCACAAGCTTTGCAAACGAAGAATTGTCTTCTTCTTGGTATTCGTTCTGGTAACTGCGCAGGTCACTTCCGCAATTGCACAGCAAAAGGGCTCGGGCTCAGAACACGCGAACGGCGGGTCAACGAATGGCAAGTTCGAGCTCACCATCGACAACATCATGCGAGGCCCCGCGCTCGTCGGTAATGAACCGCGAGCCGTTCATTGGTCGCCCGACAGCCAGCACATTTATTTTCAGTGGAAGCAGGCCGGCGAGCCGCGCGAAAAGGACTTCGACACTTACGTCGTGAATCGCGACGGAAGCGGCTTGAAGAAACTCAGCGAAGAAGAAGGGAAAAACGCGCCGCCGATCTTTGGCGAGGTATCAAAGGATAAGAAGATGACCGTCTTTGTCGATGAGGGAGACGTGTTCATCTATGACAACGTCGCCAATCAGCGAAGACGGATCACAAGCACCACCGAGGCTGAAACCAACGCGCACTTCACGCGAGATCAAAAGCACATCTACTTCTCTCGGGCGAACAATCTTTACGTGATGTCGCTCGAATCGGGTTCACTGGTGCAGATGACCGACATCACCACCGGCGGCGGCGCTCCCGCTGCTGCTCCGGTTGCGGGAGGAGGCTTTGGCCAGGGCCGTGGCCAGGGGCAGGGCGGCGGTCAGCGCGCCCAAACCGACACGGCGCAACAGAAAGGCACCGAGAGTCAGGAGTATCTTAAGAAGGAAGAGCGCGACTTGCTCGAAGTGATCAAGCGCCGAGCCGAGAAGCGCGAACAGGATGAGGAGAAACGCAAACGCGATCATCCGCGAAAACCGTTCGCGCTCGCGGCCAGGCAGACCGCGGTGAACCTTCAACTTACGCCTGACGAGAAGTCAGTCATCGCCACTGTCCTCGAATCCGGCGACGGCGCGAAGAACACAATCGTTCCCAACTTTGTCACCGAGAGTTCTTATACCGAAGACATCGGAAGCCGCTCAAAAGTGGGCGATACGCAATCACGCACGAAGCTCGCCATCATTGGCGTCGACAACGGAGAAGTGAAATGGGTCGATCACGGCCAGAAGCTCGTGGTTGCAGCTAACGAAACCAGAACTGAAAGCACCACTACCGAACAACGCGATGGTGAAACACGCGCGCAGCAAACCGGCGGGCGCGGAAACCAGGGTGGCCGTGCAAACGAGCCGCGTGAACGCGACGTTCAACTATCTCAGCCGGTCTGGTCCGAAGACGGAAGCAAGGCGGTGTTGATGGCTCGCTCGGCGGACAACAAAGACCGCTGGGTGTTGGCACTCGATCCGGCTTCCGGCAAGACAAAGGTCATCGTTACCGAACACGACGATGCATGGATCGATGGGCCGGGTGCGTTTACGATCGGCTGGATGAAAGACAATCAGCATATCTACTTTCAATCCGAACGTTCGGGCTACGCGCATCTCTATTCGGTTTCCTATGAGGGCGGTGAACCGCTGCAACTGACTTCCGGCAAATGGGAAGTAACCGGCGTTCAGATGTCCGATGACAAGAGCCGGTTTTTCATGACAACCAGCGAAGTGCACCAGGGCGAGCGGCAGTTCTACACGATGTCGCCCGATGGCGGCGAGCGAACAAAGGTCACGTCAATGCCGGGCAGCAATCAAACATCCGTGTCGCCGGATGAAAAGATGCTCGCGTTGATTTATTCCTACAGCAACAAGCCTCCGGAGATCTACATCCAGGAGAACAAGCCCGGAGCTTCGGCGATCAAGGTTACCTCGTCACCGGCTCCGGAGTTCTGGACTTATTCGTGGATCGATCCACCCATCGTCACCTTCAAGGCTCGCGACGGCGCCGAGGTCTACGCGAGATTGTATAAGCCGAAGACCGGAAAGAAGGGCGCCCCGGCAGTGATCTTCGTTCACGGCGCCGGCTACGCGCAGAATGTTCACAGATACTGGTCCAGCTATTTTCGTGAGTATATGTTCCATCATTTCCTGATGGAGAACGGCTTCGTAGTGATGGACGTTGATTACCGCGCGTCGTCGGGTTACGGACGCGATTGGCGCACGGGAATCTACCGGCACATGGGCGGCAAGGACTTGGACGATCAGGTCGACGCCGCGAAATGGCTTGTGAGCGAACAGGGCGTAGACGCGAAGCGAATCGGGCTCTACGGCGGAAGCTATGGCGGATTCATCACACTGATGGCGCTGTTTACTCAGCCCGATGTGTTCGCCGCAGGCGCGGCGTTGAGACCGGTGACCGACTGGGCTCACTACAATCATGGTTACACATCCAACATTTTGAACGTTCCGCAGAAGGACGCCGAAGCTTACAAACAATCGTCCCCGATCTACTTCGCTCAGAACCTGAAAGGCGCCTTGTTGATTTGCCACGGCATGGTCGACACCAACGTGCACTTTCAAGACACAGTGCGGCTCGTGCAGCGGTTGATCGAGCTTCGCAAGACGAACTGGGAGCTTGCGGTTTTCCCGGTCGAGGACCACGGGTTTCTTGAGGCGACGAGTTGGGCCGACGAGTACAAGCGGATATTCAAGTTGTTCGAAACCAACTTGAAGAGGTAAGTCAGCCGCCAAAACAGATGCTGAGTCTTTGAGGCGCCAATCTGGCACCTCAACATCGAGGTCACAAATTGTGACTTCAAACATTGCACCCGAGAGTGCTGACGTGATGTCGCATTCTGCGATATCAAGTTGGCCTCAACTCGAAGGCAACAAGACGCAAGTCCAAGCTGATTGAACACAACTGAGTCTAAACAAATATGTCGACTACGAGAACTCTTAGCCTCATTGCTGCGCTCTCGCTGCTCACTGTTATGTCACAAGCACAAACCGAGTTGAAATCACGCGCCGAACTAACCAACTACGAAGAAACCAGCCGCTACGACGACGTGCTGCGATTCTTTGGCGAGCTTCAGAAGCGAAGCCCTTTGGTGCGCGTCGAGACGTTTGGCCATTCGGAAGAAGGCCGCGCGTTGCCGCTCGTGATCTTGTCCGATCCGCCGATCTCTGATCCACGCGATGCGAGAGCTTCGGGTAAGCCGATCGTGTTTGTCTTTGCAAACATCCACGCCGGCGAAGTCGAAGGCAAAGAGGCGATGCAACACATCGCTCGACGAATCGTGCTCGGCGAGCTGCGCCCGCTTCTGGACAAGCTGATAATCCTGGTCGCCCCGATCTACAACGCCGACGGCAACGAGAAGATCAACGTGATGAATCGCACCGCGCAGAACGGCCCGCTCGGAGGGGTCGGCGTGCGAGAGAATTCAAAAGGCCTGGATCTCAACCGCGATTACATGAAACTCGAGTCAAAGGAAGCGCAGTCGATGGTCGGACTGCTCAATCGTTGGGACCCGCATCTGACCGTCGATCTGCACACGACTAACGGCTCCTATCACGGTTATCATCTGACTTATTCGATCCCGCTCAACCCGACGGTCGATCCGCGAATCATCGCTTATCATCGAGAGAAGATGATGCCTGCGATCGCGAAAGCCTTGCTGGCGCAACACAAGTTTAGGAGCTACTACTATGGCAACTTCGAAGGCGAAGCGCCGAAGCCGGGTGAGCCCGATAAGACCCATGAACGAAGATGGGAAGCGTTCACTCATCAGCCGCGCATTGGTCAGAACTACGTTGGGTTTCGCAATCGGCTGACGATCTTGTCTGAGGCTTACAGCTATTTGGATTTTCGCCGCCGAGTCGAGGTGACCGAAGCATTCGTCGAAGAGATTCTTAAATACTCGGCCGGGCACGGCGTTGAGATGGCTCAACTCGCGAACCAGGTCGATCTGGAAACAATCAGGCGAGGACTCAACGGCCCGCCATTTAAGATCGGTGTCGAGTATGAAATGAAGCCGCTGGCCAAGCCGGTGGAGATCCTGGTAGGCGAAGTCACCAAGGTCAAGAATCCGCGTTCGGGCCGCGATATGACGGTGATGCTCGAAGACAAGTTCACGCCGGTTAAGATGCAGGACTTCGGCTTGTTCGCAGCCAAGCGCAGCGTAACTACAGCACGTGCCTATCTATTTCGCCGAGAAGACGGAACACGCA
>WNFR01000281.1_pt1 | contig 58282 bp, 48 predicted proteins | sample 5400221 | NCBI WGS metagenome assembly WNFR01 (sample SAMN13153357, study PRJNA577476) | soil metagenome | isolation source: 40 cm soil under Madrone tree | place: USA:California | collected 2016-06-14
GCGGGCGATGCTGGTCCGGCGGTACGCCTCGCTTACCGCGCGCCTGCCAGCTTCTGAAGCCACGACCCCTCGGGCACGGGTGTGTGCAACTTCAGGAGCTTTGCCCATGTCAACAGGTCTCGTTGCGCGCCGCGCGCTCTGGTACGCGGCTGTCCTCGTTTGTGTTGGTGTTACAACCGCTGCGCTGAGCGACGACCAGGAGCTGTCGCAGGTCATCGTCACCGCGTCGCGCATTCCGGAGCCGCTCGCCGACTCGTTCTGGTCGACCACCGTGCTCACGCGCTCCGACATCGAAGCGCGTCAGGTGCAGTCGCTCCCGGATCTGCTCGCCGATCTCGCCGGCGTCAACATCGACAACACCGGCGGGCTCGGGCAGGCGAGCGCGGTGTTCATCCGCGGCGCCGACTCCGATCACACGCTGCTGCTGATCGATGGGGTGCGTGTCGGCTCGGCGACGCTCGGCACGCCGCCGGTCGAGCTCGTGCCGCTCGAGCAGATCGATCACATCGAAGTGGTGCGCGGCCCGCGCTCGACGCTCTACGGATCGGACGCCGTCGGCGGCGTCATCCAGATCTTCACCCGCCAGGCCACCGATCCCGGCCTGACTTTCGGCGGCAGCGCCATGGATGGCAGTCACGCTACCAAGGAGTTCACCGGCAATCTGCGCGCCCGTGGCGAGCGGGCCTGGGTCAGCCTCTCCGGCGACACGCTCTCCACGGACGGCATCCCCACCTGCCTGCCGGGCGCGCTCACCGCCGGCGCCGGCTGCTTCGAGGATCATCCCAACCCGCTGCCCAACGGCTTCCACAATCACGGCGGCACGCTCAATGCCGGGGTGAAGCTCAGCGATCAGCTCACCGCGCAGGTGGGCGCGCTCATCACCCGCGGCTGGACGGCGTTCGACGGGGATTTCGACAACAACCTGGAATTCAGCGAGAAGGTCACCACACTGCGTCTGGATGACGCATTCGCCGACACCTGGCATCTGCGCCTCGCCGCTGGCCGCGACGTGGACGAGGAGCAGGATCTGCTCGACCGGACGGCGGCCGGAACCTTCAACACCACCCGCAACAGCGCGAGCCTCCAGATCGACGGCAAGGCGAGCGCCGCGCTGCGGCTGCTCGCCGGCGTCGACTACGAGCACGTCGGGATCGACAGCGACACGCCCTACGGCCTGACGACCCGCATCAGCCGGGGGGTGTTCAGCGAGCTGCGCGGCGAGTGGCAGGAGTGGTTGGTGCTCGCCGGCGCACGGCTCGAGGACAGCGGCCAGTTCGGCAACCACGGCACCGGCAACGTCGGCGTGACGCGCAAACTCGGCGCGGGCACGCGCTTCACGCTCACCTGGGGGACGGCCTTCCGTGCGCCGACCTTCAATGAGCTGTATTTCCCGGACTTTGGCAACCCGGACCTCAAGCCCGAAAGCTCGCAGTCATTCGAAGCCGGGCTCGATGGCGACCAGGGCCCGTTCAACTGGTCGCTGCACGCCTACCAGACGACCATCGACAACGAGATCGGCACGGTATGCGCGGCGGCGCCGCCGCCGGTCTTCTTCGCCTGCAGCGCCGAGAACGTCGACAAGGCGCGCATCCGCGGCGTCGAGCTGCAGGGCGACTGGCGATCCGCCGACTGGGTGATCGCCGGCCAGCTGACTGGGATGGACCCGCGCAATCTCTCCGCGGGCCCGGACTACGACAACCTGCTGCCGCGCCGCTCGAAGGACAGCGCCGCACTCACGCTGCGCAGGCTGCTGCCGCCCTCACTCATGGGCAGCGGCAACGCCTCGATCGCCGTCGTGGGCCGCTGGCAGAGCAGACGCTTCGACGACATCGCCAACACGCTGCCGATGGGCGGCTATTTCACGGCGGACCTGCTGGCGCAGTGGTCGTTCGCCAGCGGCTGGTCGGTGGCGGCACGCGCCGCCAACCTGTTTGATCGGGACTACCAGACGGCTGCCTACTATGCCCAGGACGGACGACACTATGGCGTGACGCTGCGCTATCAGATGCCGACGAAGTGATACCCTTACCACCCGGCGAATGAACGACCCAACCCAAGCTTCCGCGTCCGGCACGGCACCCACGGAGAACGAGCGCACCTGGGGAATGCTCGCGCATCTGTCGGCGCTGGCCGGACTCATCATCCCGCTCGTCGGCAACGTGGTGGGGCCGCTGGTGGTCTCGATCGCCCGGTCTGATCAGTCGACCTTTGTTGCCGCGCATGCCAAGGAAGCGCTCAACTTCAATATCTCGGTCACGCTCGCCGCGCTCGTGTGCACGCTGCTGATGCTGGTGTTCGTCGGCTTCCTGCTGGGCAGCGCCTTGTTCATCGCCTGGCTGGTCATGACACTCATCGCCGCCATCAGGGCGAGTGAGGGCGTGGCGTATCGCTATCCGTTTTCGCTGCGGCTGGTGACGTAACGCGGGTGAGCTTAAGCGTGGCGCGGGCGCTAAGTGCCTGCCGCTGCTACGTTTTCTTGACTGCCCCGGCGGCTTTACGGGCAATCTGTATATATATACAGTACCGCCATGCGCCGCACGATCACAGGCCGGCATGCCTTAACCGGCAGGGGAGCGCTCTCTAACCCGCCCGGGCGCTTTGATCTTCAGAAACTCGAGGCAGTGGATGATGGCTGGTACCTCGAGGAAGAACCCGAGAGGATCGCCACGACGCTCGAGCCCGAGCGGGCGCGCTCGGTCATCAGCCACAACGACTCGCCCGACATTCCTTTCGAGCGCTCGATCAATCCGTATCGAGGATGCGCTCACGGATGCCCCTATTGCCTGTCGGGTGACACGCCAGTCCTCATGGCTGACGGACACACGCGCCCCATGTTTGAGCTGCGGGTGGGCGATGTGATCTACGGCACGAGACGCATCGGCTGGTATCGACGCTACGTGAAGTCCCGCGTGCTCGCGCACTGGAGCACCATCAAGCCTGCCTTCCGGGTAACGCTCGAGGACGGCACGACACTCGTAACGAGTGGCGATCATCGTTTTCTCACCGAGCGCGGCTGGAAATTCGTAACCGGCACCGAATGCGGCAGAGCACGCCGCCCGCATCTGACCACGTCCAACAAGCTCATGGGCACCGGCGCGTTTGCGGAGCCGGTGCTTACCAACGACGATTACCGCCGGGGTTATCTCTGCGGCATGATTCGCGGCGACGGTCTTCTACGAACTGTGGTGCGCCAGCGCAAGGATGGCAGCAGCGGAACTTGGCATCACTTTCGCCTCGCCCTGTGCGATCGGGAGGCCCTTGTAAGGGCACGAAACTATCTTCTCGACTTCGAGGTTTCGACCCAGGGATTTCTGTTCCAGGCGGCTGTCGGCAACCGGCGAGCCATGCATGCGATCAGGGCAAACTCCGCAAGCGCTGAATTGATTCGCGGACTGATTGCGTGGCCTAGTTATCCGACCAAAGAGTGGTCGGGGGGGTTCCTCGCGGGAATGTTCGACGCCGAAGGGAGCTTCAGCCAGACGGTCTTGCGCATTTGCAACACCGACCCTGAGATCATCGGTTGGATCTGCACGTGCCTGCGAGCGTTTAATTTCACGTTTGTCGTCGAACACATCCCCTTCGAAACGAGGAAACCCATCGACTACGTAAGACTGACGCGCGGACTGCGCGAGCAGCTGCGCTTCTTCCATACCGTCTGCCCGGCCGTTTCGCGCAAGCTCGACATCGAGGGCCAGGCCGTCAGGAGCGACGCGCGCCTGAACGTGATCGGCATCGAGCCGCTGAAGACCATGCGGCTCTACGACATCACGACCGAGACAGAGGATTACATCTGCAACGGCATAGTCGCTCACAACTGCTACGCGCGCCCGAGCCATGCCTACATGGGTCTTTCGCCGGGGCTGGATTTCGAGACGCGCCTCTTCTACAAGGCCGACGCCGCGAAGGTGCTCGAGGCCGAGCTCGCCCGGCCAGATTATGTCTGCAAGCCCATCATGCTCGGCGCGAACACCGACCCCTACCAGCCGGTGGAGCGGCGCATGCAGGTCACCCGCTCGATCCTCGAAGTGCTGGCGCGCACCCGGCACCCCGTTACGGTCCTCACCAAGAGCGCGCTGGTGCTGCGCGACCTGGACCTCCTGACCGAGCTGGCCGGCCAGGGCCTGGCGAGCGTCGGCATAAGCGTTACCACCCAGGATAATGAACTCAAGCGAACACTCGAGCCGCGTGCCGCGTCCCCGGCGGCGCGCCTGCGGGCGCTCAAGGCCCTGAGCGAGGCCGGAGTTCCGACCGGGGTGATGGTAGCGCCGGTGATTCCCGCCCTTACGGATCATGAGCTTGAAGGGATTCTGGCGGCGGCCGCCGAGGCCGGGGTGCGCTGGGCGGGCTACGTGCTGTTGCGCTTACCTTATGAAATCAAGGACCTGTTCGCCGAGTGGCTGGCGGAGCACTACCCGCAGCGGGCGGAGCACGTCATGTCACTGATCCGCGCCCTGCGCGGCGGCCGCGAAAACGATCCGCGCTTCGGATCGCGCATGCGCGGCACCGGGCCCTACGCCGTCTTGCTCGGGAACCGCTTCCGCATCGCCTGCCAGCGGCTGCACCTGAACTCCTCCGCCCGCGACGCTCTCAGTACCGGGCTGTTTCGCCCCCCAGCCCCTGCCGGCTCCCAGTTGCGCCTGGGCCTGTAGAGCGTTCCCGGCCGCCGCGGGAACCGCATCCCAGGGCGCGCGGTCACACACCCCGAGCGGTGGCATACTGCGTACTGGCAGCAGTTTCGCGCGAGACCTTCGGCTCGCCAGGGCTGACGGGGGAGTCCACCATGAACGGCCGCTACATCATGTCGCACGGCGTGCTCGCCTGGGCCGCGATCGCCGCTCTGCCCGGTTGCATGCAGTCGCGCGTGGACGAGTCGCGCGAGCTGCACACCCGGATTGTGCAGAGCGAAGCGGTGGTCATCCTCCCCAAGCCCCAGGTCGAGGGCGTCGCCGCCGAGGAAGGCTTCATGGATTGCGTGGGCGGAGGACTCGCGGGCCATGGCGACAGCGCCATCGCCGTCCGCGGCCACCAGGACTTTCTCGATTCGACGTTCCCCTGGTTCGAGCCGGGCACGGCGCCCTCGCGGCCAGAGGCTGTCGAGCAGCTGCTGACACGACCGGGACTCGCCGAGAAGGTGGCCGCGTCGCATGTGCGTTACATCGTCTGGCTTGACGGCGGCACGCGCAAGACCGATGGCGGCGGCAGCATCGCGTGCGGCGCCGCGCCGGGCGCGGCGGGTTGCATCGGCTTCGGCTGGTGGGAGAAGGAAAGCAACTACGAAGCGACGATCTGGGATATCAAGGAGGCGAAAGCCGCTGGCAGCGTCGGCACCGACGTGACCGGGACTTCCGCCATTGTCGGGGCGGTGGTCCCGCTGCCCTTCATCGCGCGCGTGCAGGGCCTGGCCTGTGATCGCATGGCCGGCCAGCTGCGCACCTTCTTTACCGGCGCGGACGACACCGGCTTCGAGCCCGCCGCCAAGCGCAAGACGGCGTCCGCGCAGTGAGCGATGAGCGTGCGTACCGCGCCGAATTACTCCCTGCTGGTCGGCGCGCTGCTCCTGAGCGCGGGTTGTGCCTCGTCGCCGTCAACACCCTCGGCGTCACGCGGGCACGAGGGCGGCGCGGGCGGCGCGCTCCCGGCAACCGCAACGCAGCCCGCACCGGCGAGCACCGGCGCCGCCGGTGACCCGGTATCCGGCGACGCCGCGCCTGCGGGCGGCGGGCCGGGCGCCGTAGCTGGCGCGGGCGCAAACGGACCCGGACAGACTTCGGAGGAACGCCGGGCGGCGATCGACAAGCGGCTCAATGATTCGCTCGGCTCCTTCGATGCCGAGCTGCGCACCGAACAGCAACGGGTTGCGCAGGAGCGCGATGCGCGCCGGGCAGCCGCAGCGGGCAGCGCCACCGTCGAGGGACAAGGCGCGGACAAGAGCGGGGAATCCCCCGGTACTGCCTCCGCCGAGGCGCCGCCGGAGGACACGGACAGGCCGGGCGCCTCGGGCAGGCACCCGGGCAGGGCCAGGCCCCGTGATCCGTCGGGCGACCTGAAGTCCGAGAAGGCCGGCAAGAAACCCGACGACAACGCCGGCAACGGTGCGAGCGCGCGTGAGATTCCCGACGGCAGCGACGACGATGTCGTCGCGCGCCGGCTGCGGCAGGCGGCGCAGCAGGAGACCGATCCGGAGCTGAAGGAGAAGCTCTGGCAGGAATACATCGATTACAAAAAGAATGCCCAGGGAAAGTAGGACGGTGCGAGAGTTGACGGACAAGCTGCGATGGATGAGGCGGCGAGCGCTCGCCCTGCTGGGCTGCGCGGCGCTGCTCGCGGCGGGCGGCTGCGTCGTCCACGAATCCAAGCCGCTGCCGAGGCTCAATCCCGTCCAGGCGGACCGGCAGATCCCCCAGGACGAGCTGCTAGACGTCGCCGTGCATCCGTTCGAGCCCGGGATCCCGCCCAACCTGGACGACAAGGCGCTCGAGAAGCAGCGCATCAACCCCGATATCCGCAGGGCCGAGTCGCGCTACATCGCAACGCTGTTGCGCGGCACGCTCGAGTCCTCGGGACAGTGGGGAGCCGTGCGCGTGGCTCCCGAGAGCGTGCAGTTCATCGACGTGATCGTGTCGGGCCGGATCCTCGAGTCGACCGGCGCGCAGCTCGCGCTCGAGATCACGGTCAAGGACTGCACCGGGCGTGTCTGGATCAACGCGCGCCGCTACCAGAGCCCGCCGGATACCGGCTCGTACAAGACCGACGCGGCTCTGAAGGCACGCGACCCGTTCCAGAACCTGTACTCCACCATCGCCAACGACATGGTTGCGGCGCGCGAGGCACTGCAGGCCAGCGACCGGCGCGACATCCGCCGCGTCACGCAGCTGGCGTTCGCGGGCGATCTGGCACCCGCGGCAATGAGCGGCTACCTCGCCAAGGATTCCAAGGGCCTGGTGAAAGTGGCGCGCCTGCCAGCCACTGATGATCCGATCGCCACGCGCGTCGAGCACATCCGCCAGCGCGACGCCACCGTGATCGACACCGTCAACGGCTACTACGCGAATTTCAGCGACCAGATGAGCGTCTCCTATGGCCAGTGGCGGCGCGCGAGCTTCGAGGAAATCGAAAAGGAGCAGCGCGCGCTCAACCAGGCGCGCACCCGCACCTATCTCGGTGCGGCCGCGGTGCTGGCGAGCGTGTTCGTGCCCAACCAGTGCGGCGTCTACGACTACAATTGCCAGCGCGTTCAGTCTGCGGCGCGGTACGGCGGCGCCATCGGCGGCACGGCGGCCATTCTGTCGGGACTGAAGAAGTATTCGGACGCCAAAGTGCACGCCCAGGCGCTCAGGGAAATGTCGGACACGTTCCAGTCCGAGGTCGCGCCGCAGGTCATTGACGTCGAGGGCCGCACGCTCAAGCTCACCGGGACCGCCGAGGAGCAGTACCGGGAGTGGCGCAAGATGCTGCGCGATCTGTACCTGGAGGAAAACGGCACTCCGGTGCGGGTGGAACCCGAACCCGTCGTGCCCCCGGTACCGGTCGCGGTGGATGCGGCACACTGATGGAGTCATGAGCGGCGCGGTGACTGCTGATGCCGGGCGCGCGCTCAAGGCCCGCTACGTCCTGCACGAACGGCTCGGCACCGGCGGGCAGGGCGAAGTCTGGCGCGCGCATGATCCGCAGCGCGGGCTCGACATTGCGCTGAAAATCCTGCACCCGGCGGCCGGGCGCAGCGCCGCCGCGTGGGCCGCGCTGGTGCACGAGTACGAGAGCGTCAGCCGCCTGGATCATCCCGGGATCCTCAAGGTGTTTGCCCCGGAGCGTGACGGCGCGACGCTGCTGCTGCCCATGGAGCTGGGATCCGGCGGCGATCTGCGCCGGCTGCGGGGCGCCGGCTACCTCGCCGTTATCCCGGTGCTGCTCGAGATCGCGCAAGCGCTCGAGCACGCGCACGAGCGTGGCGTGATCCACCGCGACATCAAGCCCGGCAATGTGCTGTTCGATGCGCTCGGCCGCGTGAAGCTGGCGGATTTCGGTGCCTCCGCGCGGGTGCTGGAGGCGGGCAGCCAGTCCGCACGCACGCTGTCGCCCTTCAGCGCAAGTCCCCAGCAGCTGCGCGGCGAGCCCCCCACGCCTGCGGACGACGTGTACGGGCTGGGTGCGCTCGGGTACGAGCTGTTATCGCGCTACCCGCCGCACTATCCGAATTTCGACGCCCAGCGCGTGCAGCACGACCCGGTGCCGCCGCTCGTGCCCGTGGAGCAGATGCCGCTGCAGCTCGGGTCGGTGGTGAGCCGCATGCTCGCCAAGGACGCGAGGGTGCGGCCGGCCTCGATGCGCGAGGTCATCGATGAGCTCGACGCGGCGCTCAACGACACCCTCACATTCGACTTCGAGACCGCCGAGCCGCCGCGCGAGGCGCCGGCGGCCAACCCGCCGCGTCCGCCGCCCGCGGCGCTGCCGTCGCCCGCGCCGGCGACCGCGCCGCCGAGCGTGCCGCCGGCCGCGCGGGCGCCGGGAGTCCTCGACGGACAGGCGCAGTGGGAGGAGTTGCGGCAGACGGCCATCGCGCGGTCCCCGCCGCTCGAGCCCATGCGCAGCGGCGCGCCGCGCGTGCTCCTGGCTCTGGCAGGGCTGGCCGTGGTGGCCTTTGCCGCCTTCTTCTGGCTGCCGCGCTTCTCCACGCTGCCGTCGGGTGCACTCCCCGCACCCGAGCGCGGCTCATCCACCAACAAGGCGCGCGGGCCCCTCGCGCCTGCTGGGGCGGAGGATGCGGCCGTGAGGCTCGAGGCCGACCGAGCCCGGCTCGATCGCCGGCTTGCGGTGCTCGAGACGCGCGGCGCCGGGGTCTGGGGCGGAGCGGACTTCGCCGCGGCCAAGACGCGCGCCGCCGAGTCGGCCGGCGCATCCGACGCGGGGAGCCCGGCGCTCGCCCAGCAGCGTCTGGCGGAGGCCTCCCGGCTGCTTGGCGCGGTCGAGCGCGCAGCGCCCGCGGCGCTCGCCGCCCAGCTCGCCGCCGGCGATCGCGCGCTCGCCGCCGGCCAGCAGGAGCTGGCGGCCCAGGCCTTCGATCTGGCGGCGCGCATCGATTCGCAGGATCAGCGGGCTGCGATCGGGCAGAGCCGCGCGCGCCGTCTGTCGGGCGTTCTGCCGCTGCTCGCGGACGCCCAGAACGCGCAGCAGGAGCGGCAGTATTCGCGCGCGGCGCAGGACTACACGCAGGCGCTGACGCTCGATCCGAAGAACGCGCAGGCGCGCACGGGGCTGGCCCAGGCGACCGCCGCCTCCGGCGACGACAGTTACGCCAGGGCGGCGGGCGAGGGCTTCGCGGCCCTCGGTGCGGGACGCCTCGATGAAGCGCGCGCCGCTTTCAGGCGAGCCCGCAGCCTGCGCGCCAACGGGGCCGAGGCGCTCGAGGGCCTGCGACGCGTCGATGCGGCCAGCGGCGAGCGCGGCTTCGCCGCGAGGCGCGCGCGTGCCGAAGATCTCGAGGCGCAGGAGCGTTGGGACGAGGCGCTGCAGGCCTACAACTCCGTGCTGCGTCAGGATCGCTCGCTCGTCTTTGCCCAGGAGGGCAAGGCCCGGGCTGCGGCGCACCTGCAGCTCGAGGATTCCCTGCAGGCGCTGATCGATCGCCCCGACCGGCTGTCCTCGCCGCAGGTTCGCGATGAGGCGGTCACGCTGCTGCAGTCGGCGCAGGAGCAGCCCTCGCCCGGCCCGTCGTTGCGCATACAGATGGCGCGCCTGTCCAGCATGCTGCCGGAGTTCGACAAGCCCGTGCACCTGTCGCTGCTGTCGGACAGCCTCACGCAGGTGGCGATACCGGGCGTGGGCGCGTTCGGCAGTTTCTCCAGGCGCGACATCGAGCTCAAGCCCGGCCACTACACCGTGATCGGCACGCGCGACGGATATCGCGACGTGCGCCGCGATATCACCGTCAGCCCCGGCGAGCAGAGCCAGACGGTGAACGTCAGCTGTTCCGAGCCTATCTGAGCTCCTCATGAACGACGGCGTGTCGATGCAGCCGGGGGCGTGGGGCCAGGTACGGGTGCGCGAGCCGGGCGGCGAGCGCGTCCTCGGGGAGACGCTGTCGATCGGCGGCACGGGATCCGACGTCGTGGTCCCGGGCGTGGTTCCGGGAGCGGCGTTGTCGATCAGGCGCCGGTCGGGGTTGTGGCTGGTGCAGCCCACGCCGGGGGCGGTGGTGCGCTTCAACGGCCGCCCGCTCTCCGGCGAGCGCGATCTGCGCCGCGACGACGTGCTCAGCGTCGGGGATGCGCAGGTGCGGGTCAGTGACGCCTCGCGCACGCTGTTGCGCCTGTCGGTGGAGCATCTCGCGGGCAACGTAACCATCGCGCCCGCGGCCGCGCTCGCTCCAGTGTCGCCCGAGGAAGGGGGCGACCAGGATCTCGAGATCCATGTGCCCGGGACGCTGGCGGTGCCGCGCCCTGGCGCGCCGGCCGCGGCTTCACCCACGAGCGCGAAGCGCGCCTGGTGGCTCGCCGCGGCGGCGGGGGCCGCCGCGGCGTTCGCACTGCTGGCTGCGCGGGTCGGGTCCGTGGCGCTGGATGTACGCCCGCAGGACGCGCGGGTACGCACTCCCGGGGCGCTGTCCGTGCACCTGGGTCGCCGGCTACTGGTGCTCCCGGGCCGGCGGATCGTGCGCGCGGAGCGCGACGGCTACCTGGCGGCGGACGCTGCGGTCCTCGTGCAAGCCGGCGGCGCGAGCGCGGTGCGTCTGGTGCTCGCCAAGCTACCCGGGCAGCTGCAGATCGACACCGCAGGCGTCGTGGCGGCGGTAAGTATCGACGGCGTCGCCGCGGGCCTCGCGCCCGGTGTCCTCACCGTGCCCGCGGGGGAGCGCACTGTCAGCCTGCGCGCGCCGCGTTATGTCGATTACGCAACGACGCTCACTATCCAGGGAGCCGGCGCGCGCCAGGATCTGCAGGTGCGCCTGCAGCCCGCGTGGGGCAGGCTCACGGTGACGGCCGTTCCGCAGGGCGCGCACGTCAGCGTGGATGGCGTGGACAGCGGCCCGGCGCCGGTGACCATTGCCGCGCCTTCCGGGGTGCGCCGCATCCGCATCGCAGCGGGCGGCTGGAAGCCCTGGGAGAGCAGCGTCGTCCTCAAGGGCGGCCAGGCGCTCGCCGTCGGACCGGTGACGCTCGGTCAGCCGGATGCGCACCTCAGTGTGCGCTCGGCGCCTGCGGGCGCGGAGGTCACGATCGCCGGCACGCATCGCGGCCGTGCGCCACTCGCGGTCGAGCTGCCGGCCGGCATCGCTTATGCGGTGGTCGTGAGCCTTCCCGGCTACGCGACCTGGACGCAGGAGGTGTTCGCGACGGCGGGTCGCACACTGAGCGCGGACGCGCCGCTCACCCCCGTGTTCGCACGCGTGAGGGTGGCCGGCGAGCCCACGGACGCGGAGCTGCTCATCGACGGCGCACCGCGCGGGCAGACGCCGCAGTCGCTGAACCTGCCGGCCGTCGAGCACCGCATCGAGGTGCGCAAGGCCGGATTCATCTCCTTCGAGGCCATCATCACTCCGGTGCCCGAGCTCGAGCGCGCGGTGCTGTATCACCTCACGCCCTCGGATCGCGGGCGCGCGCTGCTGGAGAGCGCACCGATTGTCAGAAGTCAGATCGGCTACCTGCTGCGGCTCGTGCCGCCCGGCACGTTCCAGATGGGCAGCGAACGGCGCGAGCAGGGCCGGCGGCCGAACGAGGCTCTGCGCAGCGTCACGCTGCAGCGGCCGTTCTACATCGGGGTGCAGCCGGTCACCAATGGCGAGTTCCGCAGATTCCGCGCAGCGCATGCCTCGGGCTACATCGACCGCCAGTCGATCGATCTGGACAGCCAGCCGGTCACACAGGTGGGCTGGGATGACGCCGCGGAGTTCTGCAACTGGCTTTCGCAGCAGGACGGACTGCCGCCCGCCTACGCGCGCAGCGGCAGCGGCTTCGTGCTGACGCGGCCGGTCACCAGGGGCTACCGGCTGCCGACGGAGGCAGAGTGGGAATATGCCGCGCGCTACGGCGCGGCCGGCGAGTGGCATCGCTTCGCCTGGGGCGATTCGCCGCCGGTCCCTGCGCAGGTCGGCAACCTGGCGGGCAGCGAGACGGGCAGCTCGCTGCCGGCGACGCTTCCCGGGTATCGCGACGATTACCCGGTCCTCGCCCCTACGGGCAAGTTCCGCCCGACGGCCCTCGGGCTGCACGACGTGTCGGGCAACGTGTCACAGTGGGTGAACGACTACTACGAGTCGTTCGTGGACGCGGCTCCGGTGACCGACCCGTTGGGTCCTGCGCAGGGTACGCTGCACGGCGTGCGCGGGGCGAACTGGAAAACCGCCAGCGTCTCCGAGCTGCGGCTGGCGTGGCGCGACACCGCGAATGGTCCGGGTGCCACGCTGGGGTTCCGCGTCGCACGCTACGCGGAGGATGCACAATGAAAAACTGGATCCTGGTTCTGCTCATCACGCTGTGCGCCGCTCTCGCGGGGGCAACCCTGCGCGCCGCCGCGCAATCGGTCATGACCGGGCCGCGCACGCCTGCGACTCCTGCAGGCGCGATCCACGATGATCCGACGGTGGCGCCTGACAAGCGCCAGTCGGCCGACAACAACGTGAGCTTCCCGGTCGACATCTGAAGCGCGCAAAGCCGATGAAGCCGTTTGCCATCGAGCCAGATGATCGTGCGTTCGCTCTGGCGCGCGACGGGGTCGTGCTCGCGAGCTCCCCGTCCGCGGTGTCCGACGGCTCCGCGGCAGGAGCAGCCGGCGCCGACGCCTGGCACTCGGTGCGTCAACTGCCCACGACGACTTCCACGCGGCACATCGGCAGTGTGCTGCGCGAGGCGCAGCCCTCGGCGCGCGCGCTGTCGCTGGTCTCGGCGGAGTTTGCCCGGCGCCTCGCCGCTCACCCGCCCGCGGCGGGGGAGCGCATCTGGATCGCCGCTCCGGCAGGCGCCGAGCGCTTCGGCCTGGGCGCGCTGTTGGGCGTCGCCCGCCATCTCGCCCTGCCGCTGGATGGCTTCGTGGACGCGGCGGTGGTGTCGGCCGCGGCGCTCGGCGGCACGGGAGCTGCGATCGTGGTCGAGCTCGGTCTGCACCACGTGGCCGCAACGCTCATCGAGCGCGACGGCGGTCCGGCCTGCCGCCGGCGCTCGCTGCTGAGCGAGCGCGGCGGACTGTGGCAGCTCTGCCAGGCGTGGCTGGATCTCATCAACACGGCGATGGTCAGGCAAACGCGTTTCGACGCATTGCATCACGCCACCACCGAGCAGCAGCTGTTCGATGCGCTCCCCCGTCTGGCGCGCGATGCGATGGCCAGCGGCGTCGCCACGGCCGCGCTGGGCGCGGGCGGGGAACGCGTCGAGGTGACGCTCACCCGCGACCAGCTGGCGCACGCCGCCCAGCCGCTGTGGCGCGAAATCGCGCGCCTGTTGCACGAGCTGCGGCCGGCGGGCAGCGCGCTGACGCTGCTGGTGCCGCAGGCGGTCAACGCCTTGCCGGGGCTGCGCGAGGCGCTGGCGCAATTTGCCGGCTGCGAGCTCGTGAGTCTGCCGGCCGGCTTTGCCGCCGCCGCCACCTCGCTCCTCGAGCTGCCGCCGCGCGGCGCGGGGGAGCCGGTACGGCTGCTGCGCCGCTTGCCCGCGGTCGCGCAGCCGGCGCTGGCGGCGCTCGCCTCGCGCGAGATACCGGGGCCCGGGGCGGCAGGGCCCGCACCCTCGCACGTACTGTTCGCGGGCCGCACGTTTGCGCTCGGAGCCGAGCCGCTGGTGGTGGGACGCGCTCCGGGTGCGGCGCATGCGATCAGGCTGGCAGAGGGGCTGGCGGGCGTGTCGCGCCGCCACTGCACATTCCTGCGCGATGGCGCCGAGCTGCTGCTGCTCGATCACAGCCGCTTCGGCAGCTTCGTGAACGGCGAGCGGGTCGCGGAACGCGCGCGCGTGCGTGCCGGGGACGAGGTGCGCGTCGGGGACCCGGGCGTCACGCTGGCGCTGATCGCTGTCGGGGAAGCGCTCGTGCCTTAGAGCCTATCCGTGGCGCGACGCCGTACCACCGAAGTATTCACCCTCGCGTTCCTCGACTGCATCTGCTGCGGTTTTGGCGCGGTCATCCTCTTCTACACCATCGTGAGCGCGCAAAGCGGCGTAGTGCGCCTGAAGGAGACCGACACGCTGAGCTCCGAGGTCAGCCGCCTCACGGAGCAGGTGCTGACGGGCGAGCGCAATCTCGTCGTGCTGCGCGACACGCTGCAGAAGACGCGCAACCAGACCGCCAGCGCCACGCGCGAGACCAACCGCATCGTCACCGATCTGGAGAGCCGGCGCGAGCAGCTCTCGAGCTACGACGCGCAGACGCTCGCGCGCCGCGCGCACATCGAGAAACTCAAGGCCGACATTCGCTCGCTCGAGGAGAGCAACAAGCGGCTCGAAGCCGGCAGCCTGGAGCGCGCGCCCCTGGGGCAGGAGGTCAGCGGGCGCGCGGCCGCCGAACGCCGCTACATCACCGGGCTCACCCTGCGCGGCCGGCGCATCCTCATCCTGCTGGATATCTCCGCCAGCATGCTGCACCAGGATCTGGTCAGCATCCTGAGGCTGCGCAACCAGGACGACGCGCACAAGCGCGCCGCCGCCAAGTGGCGTCGCGCGGTCGCGATCGTGGACTGGCTCATGGGGCAGGTGCCGGCCGCCAGCAGCTACCAGGTGCTCACTTTCAACACCCAGGCGCAGCCGCTCGTGGCGGGCAACACCAGCTGGCTCGCGGGGGGCGACGCGGCGGCGCGCGCCCGCGGCATGCAGGCGCTCGAGAGGCTGGTCCCGGCCAACGGCACGAGTCTCTACAACGCGTTTGCCGCGGCACGCACGCTCAACCCGCTTCCCGATCAGATCGTGCTGATCACCGACGGTCTGCCGACGCAGGGCAAGACCCAGGGACTGCGCCGCTACGTCAACTCCGCCGAACGCATGCGACTGTTCGACGAGGCGGTGTCGCAGCTTCCCGAGCACGTACCGATCGACTGCGTGCTGTTGCCCATGGAGGGTGACCTGCAGGCCGCGCACCGCTTCTGGCACCTGGCGCGCGTCACCGATGGCACGCTGCTGATGCCCGCGAAGGACTGGCCCTGATGCGCCGGCGCCGCGAAGTGGAGGTGTTCAGCCTGTCGTTTCTCGACTGCATCTGCTGCGGCTTCGGCGCCATCATCCTGATGCTGGTACTCAGCGAGATCGGGCAACCCGCGGAGCTGGAGAAGAGCCGCAAGCACCTGGGCGGCGAGGTGCGGCTGCTCGAGGAGCAGCTCAATACGCTGCGCGGGCAGACCGACGAACTCAACCGCGAGCTGCAGGGCAGCCGCGAGACTCTCGAGCGCGAGCGCGGCCGGCTGACGAACCTGGCGGGCGACCTCAGCAGCATCCGGGGCCGCTACGCCGGTAGTCGCGAAGACGCTGCCGTCACCAACATCATCGAGCGCGAGCTGGTGGCCGCCCAGCAGACGCTCACCGAAGAGATGCAGCGGCTCGTGACTCGGCACGCGCAGAGCCCGAGGAGCGCCGCCATCGGCGGCATTCCGATCGACAGCGATTACGTCATTTTCATCATCGACACCTCCTCCAGCATGACCAGCAATCACTGGGACGTGAACCTGGGTATCGTGGACGAGATCCTGAGCCTGTATCCGCAGGTGCGGGGGCTGCAGGTCCTGAACGACCAGGGAACGTACATGTTCGAGGGAACGCGCGGCCGCTGGCTCAGCGACACCCCGCAGCAGCGCGCCGAGATTCGCGAACGCGCGCGCCGCTGGCGCGCATTCAGCCAGTCCAATCCGGTTCCGGGGATGGAGGAAGCGGTGCGCAGCTACTGGGCGCCCGACAGGCGGGTGAGCGTGTTCGTGCTGGGCGATGAGTTCACCGGCGACTCCATTCAGGAGGCGCTCGACTCGATCGGCAGTCTCAACAAGCCCGCGCCCGACGGCCGGCGGCCGGTGCGCATCCACGCCATCGGATTTCCTGAAGGAGCGGACATGTCGCCGTTTACAAATATCCGCTTTTCCGCCCTAATGAGACTGATATGCGAGCAGAACGACGGCACGTTCGTCGGCATGAAGCATTAGGCGCGCTGCGATGGTCGGCCGGCGCCGTCGCGCTGGCCGCTGTTACCGCCTGTGGTGGTATCGCGATCAAACCCGATCCCGTCCTGCCCCAGCCGCTGCTGCAGCCGCTGCCCAGCACCGTCGGCCTCGTTCTTCCCAACGAGCTGCGCAATTACGTGCACAAAGAGACACGCTGGGGTATCGACTGGCAGATTGCGCTGGGACCGGGGCACGTGCACCTGCTGCGCGACACATTCAAGGACTCGTTCAGCCAGGTGCAGGAATTCAAGGATCTGGCGGCGGCGCGCGCCGGCACGGGGCTCAAGGCGGTGTTTGAACCGCTGATCGATCAGTATTCCTTCGTGACTGACCGCGACACCGGCGGACGCTACGACGCCGTTACGATCCGCTACCGCATCAATGTCTACACGCCGCAGGGGGAGAAAGTCGACACCCTGACCCTCACCGGTTATGGCAGCGCGCTTGCCAAGGGCATGTCGAGCGGCGCGCCGCTCGAGCGTGCAACGCTCGCGGCCATGCGTGATGCGGCGGCGAAATTCCTGGTGCAGTTTCCGCAGCAGGCCGCCGGGCAGCAGCTGGCGCACGATGAGGCGCTGAGTGTGCAGTCAGGCCTCGACACCGCTGACAATCTGCAGATCGAGGCGGTGCCGATCGAGGAGAGCGGTCCGGACGGGGATGCGGGAGCGCCCACCGCCTAGGGCTGGCGTGGCTTCTTCGAGAGCAGCTTTTCCAGCAGCGTGACGCCTTCGGTGTCCACCGGCTCGCCGTTCTGCAGGCGCGGCGCGTAGCGGGCACGCCTCACTGCCACCAGCACGGACTTCTGCTGTGCGGCCGTGGCATCGCTGGTGTTGGTGATCACGTTGGCGGTGTGCCCGTCGCGCTTCGCGGTGAAGGTCGCCTCCACCGAATGCTGATCGGTGTTGTCGCGCTCGGCGAGCGGTGAGCGTGAAGCCGACGCGGAAGGCGCCCGATAGGCCAGCTGCCGGGGCACATCGAACGTTGCGGTCGAGCCCGCCTGCCGGAATTCCTGCCAGGCGTCGCGGTAGCGCGTGAGGCTCTTGTCGGCCTGATCGGCGCACAGGTACCAGTCGCCGAGCTCCATCAGGGTCGTGCCGCGGATCCGGTGATCGACCGGGCGCATCTTGTCGAGGGTCTGCAGCGCGAGTAGCAGCGCCTTCTCCCCGTCGGGGTTCAGTGCCCGCAGGCCATGCTCCGTGTACACGCCGGGGCCCGCCTGCGCGAACGGGTCCATGTACTGGGCGGCTTCCTCGTCGTTGCCGTTCATGGCCTCGAGCCGGTAGGTGCGCGCAATGCCCAGCAGCGGCTCGATCACCAGGCGAGCGGCGCGAGTGCCGGCGCCCTCGGCGACGGTGAGCTCGCGGGCGTACGCGGCGCGGGCCGAGGGGTAGCGGCCCACATGCTCGAGCCAGTGCGCATAGTGATCCACCGGGCGGATGACGCGCGCATCGCGGCTGCCCCAGGCGCTCTCGGCGACCCGCACCGCGTACTGGAACTCACGATCCACCTCGCTGTGGCGCTCGAGATTCACCAGGCTGCCGATCAGCGGATCGAGGATCGTCATCTGTCCGGGGTTCAGCAGGCCGTCGAGATTGCGGCTCAGGTCGAGAGCGCGCTGCAGGGTGACGCTCGCATCCTCATACTGCCGGGTGGCGTAGTAAGTCGCGCCGAGCCCCTGCAGCGGGCGCAACAGCAGACGGTCAGCATGGCCGCCCGTGTCTGCGGCGATTTTCACACTGCGCAGGTAGGTATCCTCGGCATCCTTGTAGTCGCCCATGCGGTACTGGGTGGTGCCGAGATTGGAGAGGGGATTGACCAGCTCGCGACCGTTGGCGCCGTACTGCTCCTGGGTGAGCGCCACGAGTTTCTCGGCCAGCGGCAGCGCATCCGGGTAGCGGTGCGCATCGAAGGCCGCACGGAACTCCCGGTACACCGCCACCCGGTCGGCGTCGGTCACGGCCAGTGCCGCGGCCGGCGCCAGCACCGCCGCAGCGACCATCAGGGGCAGTTTCAAACGTCTCACCGGGCGCGCCCACAGTCAGCGCATGACGCGCTGTAAGAAATGGTAACACCGCGATGCGGCGCGGCGCGGGCGCCAGGCCTGGCGGCCCTTCCCGCGCCGGCTGCGGGGCACCCTTAGGTGCTGCGGTCCCGCAACAGCGGGCGCGCCTTGCCGCGGGACGCGCGCACTTCTAAGCTGTGGGAAAAACAACATCCGCGGTTGCGACAGGGGTGCACCGATGGGAGACGCGGAAGGGAAGCTCGCGTTGCTGGCCGGAGCGAGCGGCCTTGCCGGCGGCTACGCGCTCGATGCGCTGCTCGAGGCGCCGGACATCAGGCGCGTGCTGGCCGTTTCACGGCGGCCGCTCGGGCGCGAGCATCCGCGACTCGCCAATCGCATCGTGCAATTCGAGCACCTCGAGGCACAGCTCAAGGGCGCCAGCTGCGACGTTGCGCTGTGCTGCCTTGGCACGACCATCCGCCAGGCCGGCTCGCAGCAGAGCTTTCGCGCGGTCGACATCGAGTGCGTGCTGGCGTTCGCGCGTGCCGCAAAAGCGGCGAACGCCCGGCGCTTCGTCGTCATATCGAGCGTGGGCGCGGACCCCGGCGCGCGCAATTTCTACCTGCGCACCAAGGGCGAGATGGAGCAGCGGCTGGTGGAAGCGGGCTTCGAGTCGCTCGACATCCTGCAGCCGTCACTGCTGCTCGGCTGGCGCGGCGAGGTGCGCCCGCTGGAGCTCGCGGCACGCGCTTTTGCGCCGCTGCTGAATCCGCTGCTGCGGGGCCGGTACATGCCGTACCGCCCCATCCCGGCGCGTACCGTGGGCGCCGCCATGCTCGGCGCGATTCGCACCGGCCGACGCGGCGTGCAGCGCTGCACGTATGGGGGTATCGAGGCGCTGGCGCGCCTCGCTGTCTCGCGTACGCGCGCGCCGGCGCAGCCGAAGACGCCCGCCGGCGCACGGTAGTCGCGGGAATCGAGGGATGTCAGGCTTGCGCGCCGCGCTCGCTCTTGCAGTCGCGCTGCTGGTCGCCGCGTGCAGCAGCCTCCCCGCGACGCCGCCCCCGACCCGGCCGCCAGGCGGGGCAGCGATCGCGCAGGCGGCGCAATCTCTGCTTGGAACTCCGTACCACTTCGGCGGTGCCGACGCGGCCGGCTTCGACTGCAGCGGGCTGGCGCTGTACGTGCACGAGCGCGCAGGTCTGGCCATTCCGCGCACCGCCGCCGAGCAGCAGCGCGCGGCGTACCCGGTGCCGCTGGGGCAGCTTGCGCCCGGGGACCTGGTATTTTTCCGCATCCGCTCGCGCGGCATCAATCACGTCGGTGTCTATGCCGGCGGCGGCCGCTTCATCCACGCGCCGCGCGCGGGGCTGGCCGTCAGGTACGGGAGTCTCAGCGGCGGCAGCTTCTACGCGCGGCATCTGGTGAGCGCAGGGCGCTTCTGGGATCGTGGCACGCCGCCGCCGCCGTCACGGTGAGACATAAAACGGTGCGCCGTGGCGCGCGCTACGTATAAGCCGCACGTGAGAGCCGCGGCACACAATCGGGGCTTGACTGCGAACCGCGACGCTTTGACACTTGGGTCTTAGTGATAAGGGCAAACCCGTCGAAAGACGGGGACGCAAAGCCACCGGTCTACGGGACGTTCCTATGACGGCGGGGCTGCCACGATCGCGCAGTTGGCGCGAGCGCTCGCACTCCTCCCGTCGCGCGAACCAGCGCAGTCCTCGAGACCGTGTTCATTGAGTCGGTTTCGGGGAAGTTATGACAGCAACAGCCAACTTCGCTTCCGTGCGCACGAGCGCCGGAGCAAGGGATACGGCGGCACTGGCAAGCAGCGCGGCGCCGTTCGTTCTCAACCTGTGCTCATCGACGACGCCGATGGCGCTTGCGCAGACGGATCTGCCGGAGCTCAAGCGCTTCACGTTCTTCGTCAGCCGGCGCTTCGAGGAAGGCCGGGAGCGCTTTCGTCTGCACATGGGTTACTTCGCCACGCTGGCCGAGGCCGAGGAGTGGCTGAGCGTCGTGCGCGAGATTTACCCGGGTGCCTGGGCCGGCGAAGCCCCGGGCCGCAAGCTGCGCGAGCGAGCCGCGGCGGCGGCGGCCGATCAGGCCCGGCATGCCGCCGGACCTCAGCCGCGGGTCGCGCCGGCGCCTGCACGGCCCGCCGCCGCGATGGCTCCGGCGCACGTGCCCGTTCTACACGCCGCGCTGCCCGCTGCGCGGCGCGCCGCCGCACCGCCGGTCATGGCTGCGCCGGTTGCCAGGCCCGCCGCGCCCCGGACCATCGCGTCATGGATGACCGCGCCGGCGCCTAAGCCCGCTGCCGGGCGTGCGCCACCGCCTCCCGTCGGTGCGCAGCGCGCAGCGGCGCAAACCCCGCCGCGCACGCCGGCCGCGGCCAGTTCCGCCGCCGCGCCCGCCGCAGGCAAGAGCGCGAAACCGGTGTTTGCAGACTCGAACGTGCGCGAGGTGCTCGCGGCGCTCGGCGATGCGAGCGCTACCGGCGAGACGCGCCTGATGCGTGCGCCGCCGCGGCCGCGCGTGGCGCCGGCCGAGGGCAGCTCCCTCTCCGACACGCAGGTGTTGAGAATGCTCGAGACCCGCCGCCCCGAGAGCGGCGAGCCGCCACCCGCCGACGTCGCGCATGGCAGCATTCCGCTGCTCAAGCCCGACGACACCGGCACGCGTCGGGCACTCAAGGAGGCCGTCGTCAACAACGCGCCGGTGTCCTTTGCGGTGCAGTTGCAATGGTCGGTGCAGCCGGCCGAGCTCGACAAGGTACCTCCGCTGGCCATCTTCAGCGCCTACACCCTGTATACCGTCGAGGGCAGCCGCGACGGCCGCAAGTGGTATGGGCTGCGTCTCGGGTTCTTCAGCGACACCCATTCCGCCAAACAGGTCGCCCACTACGTGCGCTCGGAGTTCGCTGCGGTCGCGGTGGTGCCGGTGAGTCCGCACGAGAAGAGGCGCGCGACGGATCAGGACGCCAAGGCCGAGACCCTGGCGGCTCCGGCCGCAGCGCGCCCGCGTACCGCGGAAGAGTTCAAGCTCATCGATGACGACACGGCGAACATCGCGGTGGCGGCGCTGCTGCAGGGCAGGCCGAACCCGGCAGCCAAGCCGCTGCCGAAGGTGGCGCCGGGCCGCACCGTGCGCCAGAGCGCTTCGCCCGCCAAGGGCCGCTCGCGTAGCGGTGCCGGCAAGGTGGGCGCGCGCGAGCGCCGTGGCCCGCACACGCTCGAGGAGACCCTCGAAATTCTCGGCGCGAGTGAGCTCACGATCGACAACGGAACCGGCGCAACCCTCAACGACTCCGGCGTGCGTCACTTGCGCGTCGAGGTGCTGAAGAATTCGCCGTTCACGCGACTCCTCGAGCGCCTCAGCGAACGGATGAAGAAGCCGTAGTCTGGGCGTCGAATTCCGCCAGCATCCAGCGCCGGTACGCGTCCAGGTTGGGCTCGCGGCCGAGGAAGTCACGCACCAGCTGCGCGGCGGGCTTGGTGGAGCCGGGCGCCAGCACGGACTGCCGGTAGCGCATGCCGGCCGGACCGCGGAGCAGATTCTGCGGGTCGAACTGCGCGAAGAAGTCCAGCGCGATCACCTTGTCGAGCACGTAGGTGTAGTAGTTCGAGCTGTAGCCGTTCAGGTGCGTGAAGCTCGCCCAGAAGTGATCGCCCGGCACGAACGCGGCACTGTTGAAACGCTCGAAGTCGCCCCGGTACACGGCGTCGAAGTCCAGCGTCGCCGGCGGCAGCGTGTGAAAGTCCACTGAAATCGCGGTGAACATCAGCTGGCGCTGCTGGCCGCTCGCGCGGCCGTAGGCATCGGCGCGGGTCATGCGCGTGAACAGATCCCGGGGCAGCACCTCGCCGCTCTGGTAGTGGCGGGCAAAAGAGCTGAGTACGCCGTAATCATGGAAGAACTCTTCCAGCATCTGCGAGGGCGCCTCGATGAAATCGCCCTCCACGAGGAAGCCGCCCTCGCCGACGAACGCGTTCTGACTGCCGACGACGTGATGCATGAGATGACCGAACTCGTGCAGGAACACCACCACGTCGCCGTACTGCATGAGGCCCGGGTCGCCGGGCGTGCCGCCCGGGAAGTTGCACACCAGCACACCCTCGGGCAGCTGTCGGCCGTGGATCCCGAAGCTAAGCGGCTGGGTGGAGAACCACTTGTCCTTGCCTTCGCGCGGATGCATGTCCAGGTAGATGCGCCCGAACCTGACCTGGCCGTCGAAGACGTCGTAAGTGGTGACCGACGAATGCCAGGCGTGCACACCCGTCACCGGCTTGATGTCGACATGAAACAGCGTCGCAGCCGTGGCGAGCACGCCGCGCTCGACCTCGGCGTAGGGGAAGTAGGGTCGCACGCTCTGCGAGTCGAAGCTGAACTTGGCGCGCCGGTACTGCTCCTGCCAGTAGCGCGCATCCGCGGCGGAGATCTTCTGGATCGACGGCTCGCGTTGCTGGGCGAACGCCAGCAGCGCCGTATCCTCGCGCGCACCCGGCTCGCGCGAGGCCGCATCGATCTTGCCGAGGTACTCGGCCAGCTTCGCGGGCGAGCCGATCATCTGATCCGCCATCGCGAAGTCTGCCCAGGTCGGATAGCCCAGCAGGCGAGCCAGCTGCTCGCGCCGGGCGAGCAGCCCGCGCAGAGTCTCGGTGTTCGCCGGGTAGCCGACCTGCTGGGCCGCGAGGAACAGCTTGCCGCGCAACTCCGCGCTGTTGGAGAACTTCTGGGCCGGCCAGCCATCGGGCGGGTCGGTCGTTATCCTGACGTGTCCTTCGGCGTCGGCGGTGTGCGTGGCGAGGTAGTCCGGCGGCAGGCCGTCGAGTTGCGCCTGGTCGGCTATGGTCGTGCGCACGTCGTCGTGCACCGCGCGCTCGAACGCGAGTCCGAGCTCGGTAATCTTGTCCTGCAGCGCCTTGATCTGGGCCCGCGTGGCGTCGTCCTTGTCCACGCCGGCGAGACGGTACTCGAGCAGGGTGTGTTCGAGATAGTGCCGGGTCGCCGCGTCCGCCGGTGAGGGCACCGCGGCGAGCGCCCGGTAGACCGGCTTGTTGAGGTTGAGCGCCGTGTACGCGGCATTCGCGGTCTGCGTGAGCGCCTGCGCCTTGTCGCGCAGCTCCTTCGTGGCCCCCACGCCATACATCACGCTGGACTGTGCGACCGAAAGGATGATCTCGTTGACCGCATCGTCATACGGACGAAGGGTATTGCCCACGGTGCGCGCGCCCTTCACGACCATGAGTCGCGCGATGTCGGCGTCGGCGCGGCGCAGGTGCTCGTGCACCCAGGTGTCGAGGGCCGCCGGATCCTCACCGGCTTCCCAGGAGTGAAGGTCTTTGGAGGCCACAGCCTTGGGCGGCGCGGCGCCTGCGGCCCAGGCGGGCAGAGCGGCGCAGGCCAGCACAGCAGCGACGAAGGGCAAACAGTGCCCGCGGGGCGATCGACCGACCATGGATGACTCCCTAGACTGTGCCGCTCGCGGGCGGCTAAGCGCTGATTGTGAAGCCAGTTTAGCGCGAAGTGGCGCCGGGTGCGGCACGGCGCCGTTTCCAGGCGACGGGGCGTGAGAGCGATCAGCGCTTGCCGAACAATTTCTCCAGTTCCGTCTGCGCCTTGGCGACCTCGGCCGTGTTGGGTGGCGTGAACGCTGCGGCGCGCGGCTTGAAGTGGTCACAGAAATTCGCGTGCGTCTTGTCGTTCACTTCTTCCGCGGTCGGCTCGCGGCAGTGCTTGGCGACACGCGTGTCGTAGTCGATGCACATGCGGCACACGTGCAGCTCGGCATGGCACTTCGGGCACTCCTCGAGCCGTCGCAGCGGCAGGCTCAGCTCGGCGAGCGGCGCGCCGCATTTCCAGCAGACCAGATCGTGGGCCATGGGCGGGAAGCGTACTACGGCCGGGCATTGTTCGCCGCGCCCGGTGGCTGACCCCTGCCGCTGGCGAGTTCACCCCTGCGGCGCCGCACGCACGGCTTGGATATCATACCCCGGTAGGGTATAAGGCAGCCCATGGCACACACCATTCGCAAGAAGACCAAGCTCGTCAATCGGCTCCGCCGCCTGCGTGGGCAGGTCGAGTCGGTCGAGCGGGCGCTGAATGAGGATGCGGATTGCGGCCGGATCATGCAGCTGCTGGCCGCGTGCCGCGGCGCCGTGAGCAGCCTGCTGGCGGAAGTCGTCAAGGATCACATCCGTGAGCACCTCGTGGCTCGCCGGCCGCGGCCCAGTGAGCCGCGCGCCGAGGCCACAGACGAACTCATCGACGTCGTGCAGAGCTACTTCAGGTGAGACCGCCAGCGTGACTGCGGACGCCGTACGGCCGGAAGACCAGCACTCTCACGTCTTCCTCGGCGCGGGCCATGCGCGCAACGAGCGCCGGGCGTGGGCGGTCATCGGGCTGTGCTCCGCGATGATGGTGCTGGAGATCGGCGGTGGGATCGCCTTCGGCTCGCTCGCGTTGGTCGCGGACGGCCTGCACATGTCGACCCACGCGATTGCGATGTTGATTGCGGCATGGGCCTACACCTTCGCCCGCAAGCACGCGAGCGACGCGCGCTTCAGCTTCGGCACCGGCAAGCTTGGCGATCTCGCCGGGTTCACCAGCGCCATCGTGCTGGCTCTCATTGCGCTTCTTATCGGCTATGAGGCCGTCAGGCGCTTTCTGGCGCCGGTTCACATCGAGTTCCGCGAGGCGATTCCGATCGCGTTTCTCGGCCTGCTGGTGAACATCGTAAGCGCCTGGCTGTTGAGCGGCGGAGACGGCCGTGCTCAGGCACCCGCACAGGGTCACGGCGAGGAGGCCGTCGACGACGCAGTGCACGCGCCCGCGGACGGGGAGCTGGAAACGAGGTTTGGGCGGGTTAAATTGCACATCTTCGCAGGTGACGGCCCGGCCCGGTTTCGGTGCCGGCTTCCCGGCGTGAGCGAGCAGGCGGCCCGAGCGCTCGCCGCCTCGATCGAAACCGACCGTCCGGGAGGCGTGCGTGCGCTATTTTCCCTGAGATGGCGGGGCGACTACTTCGAGTCAGACGAGGTGATTCCGGAGCCGCACGAGTTCGCGGTGCACCTGACGCTTCGGTCGGGTATCGACGCCGCGACCTACCGGCTGGACTTCGAGGAGCCGCAAACCCACGCCGCTCACCACGTCCACCGGGACCACAATCTTCGCGCGGCATTCATCCACGTGGCCGCTGACGCCGCCGTGTCCGTTCTGGCCATTCTCGGGCTGACGGCCGCCCGATTCCTGGGTTGGATGTGGATGGACCCCATGATGGGAATCGTAGGCGGCTCTGTCATCGCGCTGTGGGCGTATGCCCTGGTGCGGGACACGGGCCGGATCCTCCTGGACATGACCCCGGACACGGCGCTCGCCGCGCGTATCCGGCGATGTTTGGAGGAGGATGGCGACCGGGTCGCTGACCTGCACCTGTGGCGGCTCGGTCCGGGCCATTTTGGTGCCATCGTTTCGATCGTGACCGGGCAGGCGCGGGACGTCCATTTCTACCGCTCTGCACTCGGACGCTTCTCCGGCCTCTCGCATCTGACGATCGAAGTCGTGAGCCCCAAGCGCGGCGCTGCGGCGTCTTAGCTTCCCGGCCCTGTCGGGCGGGTACGCTGCCGCAGGAAGTCCTCCAGCACCCGGCCGGTGTGGGATTGCTTGCTGCGGCGCGCGATCTGCGCCGGCGCACCCTGGGCGACGATGCGGCCGCCGCCATCACCGGCCTCGGGCCCCAGGTCGAGGATCCAGTCCGCTTCGGCCATGACGTCGAGGTTGTGCTCGACCACTACCGCGGTGTTGCCGGCGGCAACCAGCCGGTGCAGCACGTGGAGCAGCTTCTCGACATCGGCCATGTGCAGACCCACGGTGGGCTCATCCAGCACATACAGGGTGTGCTTCGGTTTCTGACGCGGGCCATGGGCGACGTCGTCGCGCACCTTGGAGAGCTCGGTGACGAGCTTGATGCGCTGGGCTTCGCCACCCGAAAGCGTGGGGCTCGGCTGCCCGAGCGTGAGGTAGCCGAGGCCCACGTCCTGCAGCAGCTTGAGGGCATGATGCACGCGCGAATGGGCCGCGAAAAACCCGACTGCATCGTCGACGTTCATCGCCAGCACATCGCCGATACTGGCCTCCCGCCATGACACGGCGAGCGTCTCGGAATTGAAGCGCCGCCCGCCACAGACGTCGCACAGCACCTTGACGTCGGGCAGGAAACTCATCTCGATGGTCTGCATGCCCTGGCCTTCGCACGCTTCGCAGCGGCCGCCGGCGGTGTTGAATGAGAAGCGGCTGGCGCTGTAGCCGCGAATGCGCGCCTCGGTGGTGCCGGCGTAGATGCGCCGGATGTCGTCCCAGAAGCCGATGTAGGTAGCGGGGCAGGACCGCGGGGTCTTGCCGATCGGTGTCTGGTCCACTTCCAGCACGCGATCGATGAGCTCCAGGCCTTGCACCGCCGCGCAGCCGATGGGCTTTACGCCGGCGGCGCGCTTGCGGCCACGGCCCCCCGGAGCGTTCTGCGCGAGCAGCCGCTTCAGGTTCGCATACAGCACGTCGCGCGCCACGGTCGATTTGCCCGAACCGGACACGCCGGTGATCACGACCAGGCGCCCGAGCGGAATGCGCACGTCGCTCCCCCTGATGTTGTGCAGCGCCACCCGCTCGAGCGTGAGCAGGGGTGTGACGGAGTTCACCGCACGGTGCGGCCGCGCCGGATGCAGCAGCGGCTCGCGCAGGAAGCGGCCGGTGGTCGAACGCGGGTTACGCATGAGGTCCTGCACCGTCCCCGCACCGACCAGCTCGCCGCCGCGCACGCCGGCCTGCGGCCCCAGATCCAGCACGTGATCCGCCCGGCGGATGGTCTCCTCGTCGTGCTCCACGACCACCAGCGTGTTGCGGTGCCCGGCGAGCTCGGCAAGGCATGCGAGCAGGATCTGGTTGTCGCGCGGATGCAGCCCGATGGTGGGCTCATCGAGCACGTAGCACACCCCCTGCAGGTTCGAGCCCAGTTGCGCGGCCAGGCGGATGCGCTGCGCTTCGCCCCCCGAGAGCGTCGGTGCGCCGCGATCGAGCTGCAGGTACCCGAGACCGACACGCTCGAGGAACTTCAGGCGCGCGCGGATTTCCGCCAGCAGGTCGCGCGCGATCTGCCGCTCGCGCGTGCCGAGCCTGAGTCGGGCGAAGAATGCTCCGCTGGCGCTGACTGATTGACCCGCCAGCGCGGCGATCGAGCGCTCGCGGAAGCGCACGTTGAGCGCCGTGGGGTTCAGCCGCTGCCCATGGCACGTGCCGCAGGGCTGCAGCTCGCGCCCGTACCACTCGTTCCACCACAGTTCCTCGCCGCTTTGCTGCTCGTCGAAGCCCGGCATCTCAACCCCGGTCCCATAACAGCTCTCGCACCAGCCATGTCTGGAATTGAAGGAGAACAGGCGCGGATCGAGCTCGGCGAAACTCCTGCTGCAGGAGGGGCAGGCGCGCTTGGTGGACAACACCGTCACCCGAGCGGACTGCGGTCCCAGCACGTGCACCAGCCCCTTGCCGAAATCGAGCGCGCGGGCGAGCCCCGCGCGCAGGGCGGCCTCGGTCCTGACGCCGACATCGATTTGCGCAACCGGCAACTCGATGGTGTGTTCGCGGAAGCGCGACAGGCGCGGCCACGGCACCGTCGGCAGCGCCTCGCCATCGACACGCAGCGTCCTGAAGCCCTTCCTGGCCGCCCACTTCGCCAGATCGGTGTAGTAGCCCTTGCGCGCCACGATGAGCGGCGCCAGCAGCGCGATACGCTTGCCGCGGTAATCGCGTAACAGGCGCGCGCCGATCGAGGCCGCGCTCTGCGGCTCGATCGCGAGGTCGCAGTCCGGGCAGTACTGCGTGCCGAGCTTCACGTACAGCAGCCGCAGGAAGTGATAGATCTCGGTGAGCGTCGCCACGGTGCTCTTGCGGCCGCCGCGGCTGGTGCGCTGCTCGATGGCAACCGTGGGCGGAATGCCGAAGATCGCGTCCACGTCGGGGCGCGCGGCCGGCTGCACGAACTGGCGCGCGTAGGCGTTGAGCGATTCCAGGTAGCGGCGCTGGCCCTCGTTGAAAAGAATGTCGAAGGCGAGCGTCGACTTGCCCGAGCCCGACACGCCGGTGATCACCGTGAAGCGATCGCGCGGGATCTCGACGTCGATGTTCTTGAGGTTGTGCTCGCGCGCCTTGTGAATGACCACCGCGTGGGTGTCGCGGCCGTTACCACCGCGGTAGTGCGCGCGCGGCTCGGCAACCGTGGCGGGCGCGGGTGTGGCCTGCGCCGCCATGGACAGGGCCTCCTCGTAGGCGCGCAGCGCCTGGCCGGTGAAAGAGCGCGTGTGCGCGCGTACCTGCGCGGGTGTTCCGGCGCAGATGATTTCGCCGCCGCGCTCGCCGCCCTCGGGGCCGAGATCGATGATCCAGTCGGCGGCGCGGATCACATCCAGGTTGTGCTCGATCACCAGCAGCGAGTGACCGGCGACCAGCAGCTTGCGGAACGCCTTCAGCAGCTTGGCCACGTCCTCGAAGTGCAGTCCGGTGGTCGGCTCATCGAACAGAAACAGCTTGCCGCGGTGGGTGGTGCTCGAGAGCACCGAGCCGGCCTGCGCCAGGTGCCCGGCGAGCTTCAGTCTCTGCGCCTCGCCGCCCGAGAGCGTGGGCACGGGCTGGCCGAGCTTCAGGTACTCGAGGCCCACGTCGGCGAGCGGCGTGAGTCGCGCCGCCACCTCGGGTGCGTCGGCGAAGAACGCGCGCGCTTGCGTCACCGTGAGATCCAGCACGTCCGCGATGCTGCAGCGGCGGCCGTCGGCACCTTCGCGCCGGATGTCGAGGACTTCATCGCGATAGCGGCGGCCGTTGCAGTCGGGGCAGCGCAGGTACACGTCGGAGAGAAACTGCATCTCGACATGCTCGAAGCCGTTGCCATTGCAGGCCGGGCAGCGGCCGTTGCCGGAGTTGAAGCTGAAGGTTCCGGGGCTGTACTTGCGCTCCTGCGCCGCCGGCTCGGCGGCGAACAGTGCCCGAATCGCGTCGAAGGCGCCGATATAGCTGGCAGGATTCGAGCGGGTGGTGCGGCCGATGGGATTCTGGTCGACCATCACGACGTCATCGATCAACTCCGCGCCGGCCAGGCCTGCGAACTCACCGGGTGCCTCGGTCGGCTTGCCGCGATACTTGAGAAGCGCGGGATACAACACGTCCTCGATCAGCGTGGACTTGCCCGATCCCGACACGCCCGTCACGCACACCAGGCGCTTGAGCGGAATACGCACATCGAGGTTTTTCAGGTTGTGCTCGGCCGCGCCCCGCAGCTCGAGCCAGCGGTTGGAGCGGGCCACGGCCACTACGCCCTGTGCGGCACGTACGCCGTCGGCTGCCGGCTCGATGAGCGGAGCGACCCTCCTGCGGCCGCCGAGGTACTGGCCGGTGAGCGAAGTGGCGCTCAGGCGGATCTCCCCCGGAGTGCCATAGAAGACGATCTCGCCGCCGCGCTCGCCGGCCCCGGGCCCCAGGTCGAGGATGCGGTCAGCCTCCAGCATGATCTGCGGATCGTGCTCGACCACCAGCAGCGAATTGCCGGCGTCCCGCAGCCGCTTCATGACGCCGATGACGCGCTGCATGTCGCGAGCGTGCAGGCCGATGGAGGGCTCATCGAGGACGAACAGCGTGTTGACGAGCGAGGTGCCGAGCGCGGTGGTGAGATTGATCCGCTGCACCTCCCCGCCCGAGAGCGTGCGCGACTGACGATCGAGCGTGAGGTAGCCGAGCCCCACGTCCACCAGGTAGCGAAAGCGTCCGCGGATCTCCGCAAGCAGCAGCTCCGTGGCCTCATCGAGCGGCTGCGGCAGTGTGAGCTTGCCGAAGAACTCGCAGCCGCGCTCGAGCGGCAGCAGCATCAGGTCATGGATCGAGAGGCCGGGCAGCCTTGCGGCGGTGTCGGCGCTCCATTGCACTCCCCGGGGGCGAAAGCGCCCCGCATGGCCGAGTGCCGCGTCGGCCAGCTCGCGACTGCCGATGCGCCACAGGAGGGCTTCGCTCTTCAGGCGCGCCCCGTCGCAGGCGCTACACGGCGTGTAGGCGCGATAGCGCGACAGCAACACCCGCACGTGCATCTTGTAGGCGCGCGTCTCCAGCCAGGCGAAGAAGCGTTTCACCCCGTACCAGACCTTCCTGGTCCACTCGCCTTCGCCTTCGATCACCCAGCGGCGTGCGTCCGCGCCGAGCTCGCGCCACGGCGTGTCGAGGGGAATGCCCCGCTGCTTCGCGAATTTCTCCAGGTCCTGCTGGCATTCGGTGTAGGACTTGGTCTGCCAGGGCTTGATCGCCCCGCCGCGCAGCGATCGGGTCTCGTCGGGAATGACGAGCCCATAGTCGATGCCTATGGTGCGGCCGAAGCCACGGCAGGTCTCGCACGCGCCCAGCGGCGAGTTGAACGAGAACTGGCTGGGGGTGGGCGTGTGGTACGCCAGGTCGCAGTGCGCGCAGTGCAGCTCGCTCGAGTAGCGCCAGGTGTCGAGACGCTGCGGCGGATCGCTGTCATCCACCACCTGCACGTTGACGCGCCCGCGCCCGACGCGCAGCGCCGCCTCGAGCGACTCGAGTACCCGGCCGCGCTCGGCGCTGCCGGCCCGCAGCCGGTCCTGCACCACTTCCAGCGCGATGGCGGGGGCGTTCCCCGCCCCGTGGCTGCGCTTGCGGGTACGCCGCGCGGGGGCCGCCGGCGTCGCCGCCAAGAAGCGCGTATAGCCTTGTCTTGCCAGCAACTCGCGCACTTCGTCGACGGTGAAATTCGCCGGCACCGGCACCGGAAAGCTCAGGAGCAGCCGTGGATCACCGGCCTGCTGCGCGCGCGAGCGCAGGTCGGCGTAGATGCTGTCCAGCGTATCGCGCTGCACAAGCTGGCCGCAGCGCCGGCAAAACAACGCCGCGGCGCGCGCGAACAGCAGCTTCACGTGATCGTTGAGCTCGGTCATCGTGCCGACGGTCGAGCGCGAGGTGCGCACCGGGTTCGTCTGGTCGATGGCGATGGCGGGCGGAATTCCCGAGATCGACTCGACCTGCGGCTTGTCCATGCGGTCGAGGAACTGCCGGGCGTAAGGGGAGAAGGTCTCGACGTAACGCCGCTGGCCTTCCGCGTACAAGGTGTCGAACACCAGCGACGACTTGCCCGAGCCCGACACGCCCGTGACGACGATCAGCTCATTGAGCGGCAGGTCGAGATCGAGGTTCTTCAGGTTGTTCTGGCGCGCGCCACGCACGAGGATGGCGTCACCGGAGGCGTCGGTCATTCCGTCACTGTCAGGTGTGGTGAGGGGAGCGCACCTGCAGCAGGCAGGCGCGGGCTTCGGAAATTGTAATGGATCCGGGCGCGCGCGGATCAGAGCCGTCACGCAGCGGGAGCCGCGTGCAATCCAGTGTCACATTCCCCGGTCTACTGTACAGCCGCGTAGCTGGCGGCCCCGTGGGGTGGAATTGCGTTTGCGTGGAAGCACTTACATACGCGCGACTATCCTGCAGCGCCGGCGCTACAATCGGCGGCGCCCCATGTCCTCTTAAGGAGATTGCTTAATGAATTCCAGAATCCTGTCCAGTGTTGCCCTGGCCGCGGCTGCCGCGGTGATGTTCTCGGCCGTGGCGGTGAGCACTGCCCGCGCCGACGAAGGGAAAGTGAAGTGCGAGGGTGTCAATTCCTGCAAGGGACACTCCGCGTGCAAGAGCGCCAACAATGCCTGCAAGGGCCAGAACTCCTGCAAGGGCAAGGGGTTCCTGGAAATGACCAAGGCGGAGTGCGACGCGGCGAAAGCAAAAGCCAAGTAAGCTGCAGTGGGCCGGGCGTGCTCAAGCGCCCGGCCCGCCCTTTGGCTGCCCATGCTGAAGCCCCCCGCGCTCGGATTCGGTCTTGGCCTGCGGGTCGATCACTACGAGGCGATCCTCGCCGATCGCCCCCCCATCGACTGGTTCGAAGTACTCACCGAAAACTACCTGGTGCCGGGCGGCAAGCCACTGCATTACCTGACGCGCATTCGCGAGCGCTACCCGCTGGCGATGCACGGTGTGTCGATGTCGATCGGCAGCACCGCGCCGCTGGATCGCGAGTACCTGCGGCAAGTCAAGGCGCTTGCCGCACGCCTGGAGCCCGCGTGGATCTCCGATCACCTGTGCTGGACCGGGGTGGCGGGACGCAACACGCATGACCTGCTGCCGCTGCCGTACACCGAGGAAGCGCTGGCGCACGTGGTGGAGCGGGTGTGCGCGGTGCAGGAGCTGCTCGGGCGGCGCATCCTGCTGGAGAACGTCTCGAGCTACGTCGCGTTCCGCGATTCGCGGCTCACGGAGTGGGAATTCCTGCGCGAGGTCGCCTCGCGCGCCGACTGTCTGATCCTGCTCGACGTCAACAACATCTATGTGAGCGCGGTGAACCACGAGTTCGATGCGCTCGAGTACCTGCACGCCATTCCGGCGGAGCGCGTGCAGCAGATCCATCTGGCCGGGCACGAGAATCACGGCGACTACCTGGTCGACACCCACGATTCCCCCGTACCCGATCCGGTGTGGGAGCTGTACGCGGCCGCGGTGCAGCGCTTCGGGGCCGTCTCGACCATGATCGAGCGCGACGACCACATCCCGCCGCTCGCCGAGTTGTGTGCGGAGCTCGCACAGGCGCGCGCGCTGTGCGCACGCACCCTGGCGGCGCCGGAAGGCGCGCAGCGCCCGCGGCGCGCCGCGGCGGCGGGCTCATGAGCGGCCTCGCACGCCTGCAGGGCGATTTTCAGGACTACCTGTTGCGCGCCAGCGAGGCTGTCGGCGCCCATGTCTTCGGCACGGCGCGCGTGCCGGTGGCCACGCGTCTCGGCATTTACGCCGGCGCCTATGGCAGCCGTCTCGCGGACGCCCTGCAGAGCAACTTTCCGGCGCTGGCGAAGCTGCTTGGCGAGGCGGATTTTCACACCCTCGCCGCCGAGTACGTGCGCACGCACGATTCGCCGTACTTCTCCATCCGCTACTACGGCGATGCGCTGCCGCAGTTTCTGTGCGCTCACGAGGACTACGCGGCGGCGCCGGTGCTCGCCGAGCTCGCCCGCTGGGAGTGGACCATGACGGGTGTGTTCGACGCCGCGGATGCCGCGCCGCTCGCGCATGAGGCGCTGGCACGCGTCGCCCCGCAGCAGTGGGCGCAGTTGCGCTTTGCCTGGCACCCGAGCGTGCGACGGCTGGCCTTGAGCTGGAATGTACCGCAGATCTGGCAGGCGCTTACCGAAGACAGCGAGCGGCCGCAGGCGAGCCTCAACGCGGCGCCGGTGCAATGGCTCCTGTGGCGTCACGAGCTCACGACTTACTTCCGCTCGTTGACGCACACGGAAGCGGCGGTGCTGGATGCCGCGCGCAATGGCTGGCCGTTCGGCGAGTTGTGCGAGCTGTTGTGTGGTGAGCTCGGCGAGGCGCGGGCGCCGGCGCACGCCGCCGCGCTGCTGCGCGACTGGGTCGGCTCGGGACTCATCAGCAGCGCTGCCTGAGCGAGCCGCTGGGGTGCAGCCCCCCGTGGACGTACAATCGCGATTCGCCCTCTCAAGGCTCGCGCATGTCGAATCCGGCGTACGGCAATGTACTGGAGATGATCGGCAACACGCCGCTCATGGCGGTGCGCCGTCTGGATACCGGGCCGTGCCAGCTGTTCCTGAAACTCGAGAACCAGAATCCGGGCGGCTCGATCAAGGATCGCATCGGTCTGTATCTCATTCAGGCCGCCGAGCGTGCCGGGAGCCTCAAGCCCGGCGGCACGCTCATCGAGGCCACGGCCGGCAACACCGGCCTGGGATTGGCGCTGGTAGCGGCGCAGAAGGGGTATCGGCTGCTGCTCGTCATCCCCGACAAGATGAGCCAGGAGAAGATCTTTCACCTCAGGGCGATGGGCGCGGACGTGGTGATGACCCGATCGGACGTCAGCAAGGGTCATCCCGAGTATTACCGCGACGTCGCCGAGCGTCTGGCGCGCGAGATCCCGGCAAGCTATTTCGTCAACCAGTTCGGCAACCCGGCCAACGCGCAGGCGCACGAGGAGACCACCGCGCCGGAGATCTGGGAGCAGATGGGTCACGAGTTGCACGCCGTGGTTTGCGGCGTCGGCACCGGCGGCACCCTCGCGGGGCTGACGCATTTCTTCGCGCGGGTCGCACCGCACGTGCAGCTGGTGCTGGCCGACCCCGTGGGCTCGGGGCTGGCGAGCTTCGCCACCACCGGCCAGCTCCCCGCGAAGATGACTGCCTGGATGGTCGAAGGCATCGGCGGCGACTCGGTTCCGCCGGTGGCGGACTTCTCGCGTGTCAGCAGCACCTACAGCATCCCGGATGCGGAGGCCTTCCGCACCTGCCGCGAGCTGCTCGCCAGGGAGGGCATCATCGCCGGCACCTCCACCGGCACGCTGCTGGCTGCGGCGCTGCGCTACTGCCGTGCGCAACAGCGGCCGCAGCGCGTCGTGACCTTCGTGTGCGACAGCGGCAACAAGTATCTGTCCAAGGTCTACAACGATTACTGGATGCTGGATCAGGGTTTTCTCGAGCGCGAACACCTGGGCGACCTGCGCGATCTCATCGCGCGCCGGCACTCCGAGCACGCCGCGGTGACCGTAAACTCGACCGAGTCGGTGATGGCTGCGTACCGGCGCATGAAGCTGTATGACGTCTCGCAGGTTCCGGTGATGCACGAGGGACGCATCGTCGGCATCGTGGACGAGGAGGACATCCTGCTGGAGGTGGTCGCAAACCCCGAGCACTTCAACGAGCCGGTGACCCAGGCGATGGCGAGTCACCTGGTGACCGTGCCGGTGGATGCGCCGATGTCGCAGCTCATGGAGATCTTCAGGCGCGGCATGGTGGCCATCGTCATGCACCACAACGAGTTCCAGGGCCTCATCACGCGCATCGATCTGCTCAATTGGCTGCGCCGCCGGCTGTGACAGCGGTGAGAGGTAACGATCGCATGAGTGACGAGACTCCCGGGCAGCGCTTCGCGACGCGCGTCATCCACGGCGGCCAGCGCCCGGATCCGCTCACCGGTGCGATCATGCCGCCGATCTACGCGACCTCCACCTACGTGCAGTCAAGCCCCGGGGTGCACCAGGGCTACGAGTACTCGCGCACGCGCAACCCGACGCGCGACGCGCTGCAGGCGGCCGTGGCGAGTCTGGAAGGCGGCGCGGCCGGCTTCGCGTTCGCCTCCGGCATGGCCGCGAGCGCCACGGTGCTCGAGCTGCTCGATGCCGGCTCGCACATCGTCGCCATGCACGATCTGTACGGCGGCAGCTACCGCCTGCTGGAGAACGTCCGCAAGCGCTCGGCCGGGCATCGCGTCTCGTTCGTCGATCTGTCGAACCCTGCGGCCCTCACCAGCGCCATCCGTCCTGACACGCGGCTGGTGTGGGTGGAGACCCCGACCAACCCGCTGCTGAAGCTGGTGGACCTGAGCGCCGTTGCAGCGCTCGCGCGCCGGCACCGGCTGCTGGCGGTCTGCGACAACACCTTCGCGACACCTTTCATTCAGCGCCCGCTCGAGCATGGGTTCGACATCGTCGTGCACTCGACCACCAAGTACCTCAACGGACATTCAGACGCCATCGGTGGCGCGGCGATCGTGCGGGACCCGGAGCTTGCCGAGCGGATCGCGTATCTTCAGAACGCAGTCGGCGGCGTGCCGGGCCCGTTCGATGCGTTCCTGACCCTGCGGGGCATCAAGACCCTGGCGCTGCGCATGGAGCGACACTGTGCCAATGCGCTCGCCATCGCGCAGTTCCTCGAACAACACCCCGAAGTCGAGCGCGTGTACTACCCGGGGCTGGCGAGTCATCCGCAGCACTCGCTCGCCAAGGCTCAGATGGCCGGTGGATTCGGCGGTATCGTCACGGTAGTCGTGCGCGGGGGCCTCGAGAGCGCGCGGCGGACGCTCGAGCGCTGCCGCCTGTTCGCGCTGGCGGAGAGTCTCGGCGGCGTCGAAAGCCTCATCGAGCATCCGGGGATCATGACGCACTCTTCACTCCCCGCAGCGACGCGCGAGTCCCTGGGGATCAGCGACGGGCTCATCCGGCTGTCGGTGGGCGTGGAGGATGTCGAGGACCTGATCGCGGAGCTGCGCCAGGCGCTCAGCTGAGGTGAGCCGGCGGCGGCGGCGACGAGCCGCTCAACGGTGCAGATCCGCTGCGCTGGTCAGATATACCGCGAACGTGCCCAGCCAATGGCCGCCCTCGTAGTGCTCGCCCGTGACGGCGGGCAGCGCCGCATCGCGGTGGCGCGCAGCGGCGGCGAGCAATGCGGGAACGCGCGCATCATGCGCTGGCAGACCGTAGGCGATGCCCTCGAGCATCCAGGCGCGGCTGAGGTTCAGCCCATCGATGTGCGCGAGCTTGGGATCGGCGCGGTCGGTGACCACGCCCGGCGACAGCCACGGCGCGCGGCCGGCCGTCGCGGCGCCGGCCGGTAGGTGCGCAAGAAATCCCGACAACCAACGGGCGAACGCGCCGCGTCCGAGCGCGCGACGCATGAAGTCCGCCTCCGCCAGACACGGCGACAGGAAATCCTCTCCCGAAGGCTCGTAGGCGAGCGGACAGTTGCGGTCGCGCAGGTAAAAGCGCTGCGCGGCATGCCCGAGCAGCGCGCGCATCTCATCGTCCCCGGCCGCACCCGCCCAGTCCCACATGAGCCCGAACGAAAAAGCGGTCTGGTCGTGCTCACCGATGCGGATCGGGTAGTGAAGCTTCGGCAGCCAGCTCTTCAGCCGCGCCGCCGCCTCTGACTCGAGCGGCTGCACTGCCGCCGACCAGCGCCGCGCATCCGGGTCATCCCAGCCGCGCAGCTCCGCCGCCAGCTGCAGCAGCCACGCGAGCCCGTAGGGGCGCTCGAAGGATGCGCGGCCCTCGCCGCGCAGGTAGGCGACTTCGGCGGAGATGTTGGGCGCAGTGAGGCTGCGTGAAACTTCGGCGCGCGCCGCAGAAGCGAACGGCGCGGCGGGGAACAGACGCATCAGCCGCACCAGCAGCCAATGGCCGTGCACAGCGGAGTGCCAGTCGTAGCAGCCGTAAAACGCCGGCGTCAGTGCGCGCGGCGCACGCACGTCCGCCTCCCCGCCGAGGGTATGCGAGATGTGGTTGGGATACTCCTGGTGCAGGCACTTGAGCGCCAGCGCCGCGAAGCGCGCAGCCGCGTCGGCGTCGAGCGACGTCGTAGGGATGGGCGGCGGCGCCGCGAGCGCGAGCAGCGGGCCCAGAGCAAGCAGCGCCGGCGCGATGCGGCGTCTCATGGCTGCATGTTACGCTCATGCCCGTGACCGAGCCTCTTGCCGCCGTGTTGATCCCGGGCCTGCTCGCCTCGGCGCGCCTGTACGCGGAGCAGATTCCGGCGCTGTGGCGCACCGGTGCGGTGACGGTCGCCGACCACACCCGCGATGACAGCATGCCGGCGATCGCGCGCCGCATCCTGGCCGGCGCGCCGCAGCGTTTCGCGCTCGTGGGTTTGTCGATGGGAGGTTACATTGCCTTCGAGATCCTGCGCCAGGCGCCCGAGCGGGTCGTGAAGCTGGCGCTGCTTGACACCACCGCCCGACCGGACACGCCCGAGCAGAGCGCCGCGCGCCGCGCGCAGATGGCGCTCGCCTCGAGCGGGCATCTCGAGGAAGCGGTGGAGGCGCAATTCATGCGTGCCGTGCATGTCTCGCGACGCGATGACGCCGGACTGCGAGCGCTCAACCGGCTGATGGCCGAAGACGTCGGTAGCGGAGCTTTCCTGCGGCAGCAGACCGCCATCATGGGGCGCATCGACTCACGTCCGATGCTCAGCAGCATCCGCGCGCCGACCCTGGTGCTCGTGGGGGAGGACGATGAGCTCACCCCGCCGGACCGCGCCGCCGAGATGGCGCAAGGTATCGCCGCGGCGCGACTCGTGAGCGTGCCGCAGTGCGGACACTTGTCCACTCTCGAACGGCCGCGCGAGGTGACGAGCGCGCTGCTGGCGTGGCTTCAGGCCTGAAGCACCGGCTGCCATGAAGACCGCCGATGCGCATTGGACGGTGCTTGTCGCCCATCCTGACACCTCGCGTCAGCCGGTGTCCGGCGTCGCAGTCGAGGTGCGCCTGGCGAGCGCCACTACGCTGGTGTGCAACTACTCGCTGCACGGGGATGTTGGACGCGTGCGTGTGTCCAGCGCAGGTGCCGGTCACCGCGCTGATGGCTTGTGGCAGCACACCTGTTTCGAGGTATTCATCGCCGCGCAGGGTGCCGCGGGCTACTACGAATTCAACTTCTCACCGCAGCTCGACTGGGCGGCGTATCAGTTCACGGATTACCGCGACGGCATGGCGCCGGCGAACCTCACGCAAGCCCCGGGCCTGCAGGTGCGCCGATCTTCCGATCAGCTCGAGCTGACGGCGACCGTACACCTCGACGGACTCACGGCGCTGTGCGACGCGCCTGCGCTGCGCCTCGCGCTGGCGGCGGTCATCGAAGACTATCGGGGCGGGCTGTCCTACTGGTCGCTGGAGCATCCGCCGGGCAAGCCCGATTTCCACCATCCGGACGGCTTCACCATGGACCTGCGTCTCCCATGAAGTTTGGTATCGACCGCCTCGTCGACGAACCCGCCTTGCGCAAGGCGCTCGCCGGGCGGCGCGTGGCGCTGCTCGCGCATCCCGCCTCGGTGACGCGCGACCTGACGCATTCGCTGGATGCCCTGGCCGCCTTGACCGACGTGCGCCTCAGCGCGGCGCTCGGCCCGCAGCACGGTCTGCGCGGCGACAAGCAGTACAACATGATCGAATCGCCGGACTACCTCGACCCGGTGCACCACATCCCGGTCTTCAGCCTCTACGGCACGGTGCGCCGCCCGACCGCGGCCATGATGGACAGCTTCGATGTGCTGCTGGTCGATCTGCAGGACCTCGGCTGCCGCGTCTACACCTTCATCACCACGCTGCGCTACGTGCTGGAGGAGGCCGCCAAAAAGCGCAAGGCGGTGTGGGTTCTCGATCGGCCAAATCCGGCCGGCCGACCGGTGGAGGGTCTGACGCTGCGGCCGGGCTGGGAGAGCTTTGTCGGCGCTGGCGCGCTGCCGATGCGTCACGGCCTCACCATGGGGGAGCTCGCACGCTGGTTCGTCGCCACACTGCGCCTCGACGTCGACTGTCAGGTGGTGCCGATGCAGGGCTGGCAGCCACGGGCCGCCCGCGGCTACGGCTGGCCGATAGGTGAGCGCAGCTGGGTGAATCCGAGTCCCAACGCGCCGAACCTGTGGATGGCGCGCTGTTATGCGGGTACGGTGATGCTCGAGGGCACGACGCTCTCGGAAGGCCGCGGCACGACGCGGCCGCTGGAGCTGCTCGGCGCACCCGATCTCGACATCCCGGCGCTCTTGGCGCAGATGCGGGCGCTGGCGCCGGGGTGGCTGCGTGGTTGCCAGCTGCGCCCCTGCTGGTTCGAGCCGACCTTCAACAAGCACACCGGCCAACTGTGCGCGGGATTCCAGGTGCACGTCGAGGCCGGCGCTTACGACCACGAGGCGTTCCGGCCATGGCGGCTGTTCGCGCTCGCGTTCAAGGCGCTGCGAGGCTTGCGGCCCGACTATGCGCTGTGGGCGGATTTTCCTTACGAGTACGAGCAGGGGCGCCTCGCCATCGACGTGATCAACGGCGGCGAGCTGCTGCGACGCTGGGTGGATGACCCGGCCGCGACTCCCGCCGACCTGGACGCGCTGGCGGGCCCTGACGAGGCCGCGTGGCGCGCCGAGCGTCAGGCGGTCCTGCTCTACTGAGGGCGCTGCGCCAGAAGCCCCTGTACCCGCCAGCGGGCGTTGTCAAGGCCGGGAAACGCGGCGGTATCGATCTCGCCACGCACGAAGCGCTCGAGGTCGGGGCAGTCAGCGCCCATGCTCGCCCGCCTCGCGCAGCTGGTGCGAGTCCTGCGCGGTGAGGTCGAGGCCGTAGACCGCTTTAAGCGCGCGGATCTTTTTCACCGTGGCCGCCGAGAACGGCGCCTTGCCTTCGAAGGCGTGCAGGACGATGCCCTCGAGCAGGTCGCCGAGCGACAGATCGAGCTCGGTCGCGAGCGCCTTGAGCACCTTGAGCAGGCGGCTCTCGAGGCGCACCCCGGTCTGCGTGCGGGCGACTTCTTTCATGGACTCATGGTACCAAGTTACCAAGGTACCATCAAGCCAGGTTGTGTGCGGCGCACCGCCACGCCCGAGGCTGCGCCTAGGGCGGGGGCGCGCAGGAAATGACGCTGGCGGGCCGGTTCTGTTCTAATTCTCAGTTCCATGCAAACCGCACGCGACATCGCCGGCTATCGCAAGCACTGGGCCGAGCGCTTCGGCACCGCACCGTTCCTGCCCATGTCGCGCGCCGAGATGGACTTCCTCGGCTGGGACAGCTGCGACGTCATCATCGTCACCGGGGACGCCTACGTCGATCACCCGAGCTTCGGCATGGCCATCATCGGGCGGGTGCTCGAGGCGCAGGGCTTCCGGGTCGGCATCATCGCGCAGCCCGACTGGCACAGCACGGATGCCTTCGCCGCCCTCGGCCCGCCGAACCTGTTCTTCGGCATTACCGCCGGCAACATGGATTCGATGGTCAACCGCTACACCGCCGATCGCCGCGTGCGCAGCGACGACGCGTATACCCCGGGCGGTGCCGCGGGTAAGCGGCCGGACCGCTCGGTGATCGTGTACGCGCAGCGCGCGCGCGAGGCATTCCGCGACGTGCCGATCATCATCGGCGGCATCGAGGCGTCGCTGCGCCGCATTGCGCATTTCGACTACTGGTCGGAGAAGGTGCGCCGCTCAGTGCTCCTGGATGCCAAGGCCGACCTGCTGGTGTACGGCAACGGCGAGCGGCAGATCTGCGAACTCGCCCACCGCCTGGCGGGCGGTGAATCGATTCGCGACATCACCGACCTGCGCGGTACGGTGTTCGCGCGCCGCGGCACACCCGCGGACTGGATCGAGATCGATTCCACCCACCTGGATGCGCCCGGGCCGCTGAACGCTCCGGTCGACCCGTATGCGATGGAGGCCACAGGAGCTGCCGCGCCGGACGCGCCAAATGCGCCGTGCGCAGGTGCGCCAGCCGCACCGGGCGGCGAGAAAATCGTGCGCTTCGTGCGCCGCGTGAAGAACGCCGATCGCGAGCGCAGCGTGATCCGTATGCCCGCCTGGGAGGCGGTCGCCGCGGATCCGGTGTTGTATGCGCACGCCTCGCGCATCCTGCACCTGGAGTCGAACCCGGGTAATGCGCGCGCCCTGGTGCAGCGCCACGGCGACACCGAGGTGTGGCTGAACCCGCCGCCCATTCCCCTCACCACCGGCGAAATGGACTGGGTGTACGAGCGGGCCTACCGCCGCGCGCCGCACCCTCGCTACGGCAAGGCGAACATTCCCGCCTACAAGATGATCCGCTTCTCGGTCGCGATCCAGCGCGGCTGCTTCGGCGGCTGCACCTTCTGCTCCATCACCGAGCACGAGGGCCGCATCATCCAGAGCCGCTCGGAAGATTCCGTGCTGCGCGAGATCGAGGAGGTGCGCGACAGGGTGCCGGGCTTCACCGGCGTCATTTCCGATCTCGGCGGACCGACCGCCAACATGTACCGCCTCGCCTGCAAGAGCCGCGAGATCGAAAGCGCCTGCCGCCGGCCCTCGTGCGTGTACCCGGGCATCTGCCCCAATCTTGACACCGATCACGCGCCGCTCATCCGCCTCTACCGCCGCGCGCGCGCGCTCCCGGGCATCAAGAAGGTGCTGATCGCCTCGGGCGTGCGCTATGACCTGGCGATCGAGTCTCCCGAGTACGTGAAGGAGCTCGCCCAACACCACACCGGCGGGTACCTGAAGATCGCACCCGAAGCACTCGCCGAGGGGCCGTTGTCGAAGATGATGAAGCCCGGGGTTGCGGCCTACGACCGCTTCAAGGAGCTGTTCGACCGCTACTCGAAGCAGGCGGGCAAGGAGCAGTACCTCATTCCTTACTTCATAGCGGCCCATCCGGGTACCAGTGACCAGGACATGCTGGAGCTCGCGCTGTGGCTGAAGACGAACGGCTTGCGTGCCGATCAGGTGCAGGCGTTTCTCCCCGCACCGATGGCGACGGCCACCGCCATGTATCACTCGGGCAAGAACCCGCTCAGGCGCATCACGCGCAGCAGCGAGGAGGTGCTGACACCGAAGGGTCTGAAAGTGCGCCGGCTCCACAAGGCGTTCCTGCGCTATCACGACGCCAACAACTGGCCGATGCTGCGCGAGGCGCTGCGGCGCATGGGACGCGCGGATCTCATTGGCAACGGCCGCCACCAGCTGGTGCCCGCGTATCAGCCGGCGGGCACCGCTGAGACCCCGGCAGCCCGGCGCGACGCGCCTGTCCGACCGTTCCGCACGCAGCACACCGGACTGCCGCCGCAGCACGGCGCGCGCGGCCGGCGGCCAGTCCGCGGGTGAGAACCGGGCACGCTCCGCAGCGCTGGGCTGGCCTGCGGTACGCGATTGCGGATGCGGTCGGCGCAAGAGTAGGGTGAGCGTGATGAAGACCCTCGTGGGCAACACGGCGCACTGCCGGCGCGCCGCGCTCGTGCTGTTGGCGACACTGGCGCTGCGCACCGCGCCCGCTGTTGCCGCGGCCGCGCCGCCCGCCGCCGCGCCGCCCGCCGCCGATTCACGCGCGGGGACGGCCGCCGTGCTCGAGATCAACGGACCGATCGGGCCTGCAACCTCGCGCTACGTAGTGCACGGCATCGAGTCGGCGCACGAGAACGGCAGCCGCCTGGTGGTGCTGGAACTCGACACCCCCGGGGGACTCGACAGCGCGATGCGCGACATCATCCGCGCGATCCTGGCCTCGCCGGTTCCGGTGGTGAGTTACGTCAGTCCTCCGGGTGCGCGCGCGGCAAGCGCCGGGACCTACATTCTTTACGCGAGCCATGTTGCGGCGATGGCGCCGGCGACCAACCTGGGGGCCGCGACGCCGGTTTCCATCGGCGGTGAGCCCGAGCCCGGCTCACCGCCGGCACCCACACCGGGGACTAACCCGGCGCAGGACAGGAATGACAAAGCCCCCGCAGCCAGTCCGCCCGCTCCTGGCGGCGGCGCGGTGCCGCCGAACCTGCCGGGGAGCGCGATGGAGCGCAAGGTTGTCAATGACGCGGTGGCCTACATCCGCGGCCTGGCCGAAGAGCGCGGCCGCAATGTCGACTGGGCCGAGCAGGCGGTGCGCGGCGCCGCCAGCCTGTCGGCCACGGCTGCGCTGCAACAGAAGGTCATCGACGTCATCGCCCGCGACCTGCCGGAGCTGCTGACCCGCATCGACGGGCGCGAGGTGCGCATCGGCAATCGCACCGTGAAGCTTGCGACCAGCGGGCTTACCGTGGTGCGCATGAAGCCCGACTGGCGCACCCAGCTGCTGGCGGTCATCACCAACCCCACGGTCGCGTACGGACTGATGCTGATCGGCATCTGGGGCCTGCTGCTGGAGGGGTACAATCCCGGTGCGGTACTGCCGGGTGTGGCGGGCTCGGTGTGCCTGCTGATCGCGCTGTTCGCGTTCCAGATCCTGTCGGTGAACTACGCGGGGCTGGCGCTGGTGGTGCTCGGCACCGCCATGATCATCTCGGAGTTTTTCTTCCCGACCTACGGTTCGCTCGGGGTAGGGGGTCTGATTGCATTCGTCGTCGGCTCGCTCATTCTTTTCGACACCGATGTGCCGGGCATGAGTGTGGGCCGGCCGCTGATCGGCGCGTTCGCGACCATGGGCGGGCTCATGATCGCGGGCATCGTGTACCTCGCGAGCCGCTCCATGCGCCGTCCGGTCGCCACCGGAACGCAGGGCATGATCGGCGAATCGGCCGAAGTGGTCGCGGACTTCACCGGCAAAGGCAGAGTGCGCTACGGCGGGGAGCTGTGGAACGCGCGCAGCGACGCCGCGCTGCACGCCGGTGACCTGGCGCGTATCGTCAGGGTGGAAGGTCTAACATTGTGGGTCGAGCCGCGTTGAGCGCCGCTCAAGACCTCTGGAGACACTCATGTCGTTCGTGATCGCCATTGCCATACTCACCGTCGTGCTGGTGTTCAGCGCCTTCAACGTGCTGAACGAATACGAGCGTGTCGTGGTGTTCACCCTGGGACGCTTTACCGGCATCAAGGGTCCCGGGGTGGTCCTCATCTGGCCCGGTATACAGAGGACGCGCCGGGTGGACCTGCGGGTCATCGTACTCAACGTGCCCAAACAGGATGTAATCACGCGCGACAATGTCTCGGTGAAGGTGAACGCGGTGGTTTACTTCCGCATCGTCGATGCCGGCAGGGCCATCATCCAGGTGGCGAACGCCTTCGATGCCACCAGCCAGGTCGCGCAGACGACGCTGCGCTCGGTGGTGGGCCAGCACGAGATGGACGATCTGCTGGCGCAACGCGACAAGCTCAACGTCGACCTGCAGCGCATCCTCGACCAGGCCACCGAAACGTGGGGCATCAAGGTCTCGACCGTCGAGATCAAGGATGTCGATCTCGATGAAAGCATGATTCGCGCCATGGCGAAGCAGGCCGAAGCCGAGCGCACCCGGCGTGCGAAAATCATTCACGCCGAGGGCGAGAGCCAGGCGGCCGCGAAGCTGGCCGAGGCGGCGCAGGCGCTGGCGCGCCAGCCGAGCGCCCTGCAGCTGCGCTACCTGCAGACCCTCGCCGATATCTCGCACGAGCGCACCCAGATCATCGTTTTCCCCCTGCCGCTCGATCTGATCAAGCCGTTCCTCGGCCCGCGCGGTGAATAGCAGCCGCACGCTCGCCATCGCGGGCCTGCTGCTGGCGCTCGCCACGGCCTGCGGCGCCTTCGGTGCCCACGCACTGAAGGCTCAGCTGGCACCCGAGCGGCTGCAGCTGTGGGACACGGCGGTGCGGTATCACTTTTTTCAGGCCCTCGGCCTCATCGGCGTCGGTCTGGCACTGCGCAGCCTCGATGTTGGCCCGCTGCGCGCTGCGGCGGCGCTCATCGTGGCCGGGGTGGTCCTGTTCTCGGGCAGCCTGTATGCCCTGAGCTTCGGTGCCCCACGCGCACTCGGCTTGCTCACGCCCCTGGGCGGGCTCGCCTGGATCAGCGGTTGGCTGTTGTTCGCGTTTGCGGCGTGGCGCCACTGATGTCAGCAGGAACCAGCATGCCGGCACGGATTTCCGCGGGCCGGGTCGCGCTGGCCGCGGCCGTTGCGCTGGCCGGCTGCTCCCACTCGCCAGTGCGGGCGCCGACGCCGGCCGCGACCGCGCACGCGCAGATCGGCGCGTGGGGCCTGGATCTCACCGCCCGCGACGCCACCGTGAGGCCCGGAGACGATTTCTACCGCTATGCCGACGGCCTGTGGATCGATGCCCATCAGATTCCACCCGACCGCGCCCGCTGGGGTTCCTTTGACGAGCTCGACGAGCGCTCCCAGCAGCAGGTGCGCGGGATCGTCGAGGCGCTGCCCGCGCAGGCGCCGGACGGCAGCAGCGCGCAGAAGGTCGGTGACTACTATCGCGCCTACCTGGACTCCGCGGCCATCGAGCGCGCGGGGCTGGCGCCGGCGCAGGCGGGGCTGGATGCGATCGCCGCCGCGCATACCCACAAGGATCTGACGCGGCTCATGGGCCGCCCGGACCTGGGTCTTCGCCTGCCCGTGCGCGTTGCCATCACCACGGACCAGAAGGACCCCGACCACTACGTGGTCTCGATCTCACAGAGCGGGCTCGGCATGCCGGACCGCGACTACTACCTGAAGGACGACGCGGTGTACGCGGCACTGCGTGTCCAGTACGCGGCGCACATCGCGCGCCTGCTGACGCTGGCCGGCGAGCCCGACGCCGCTGCGGATGCCCAGTCGATACTCGACATCGAGACGCGGATCGCGAAACTGCACTGGCCTGCGGCCAGGCGTCGCGAGCGCGATCTCACCTACAATCCGCGCACGCGCGTGGAGCTCGAGCAGCTCGCGCCGGGCTTCACCTGGGAGGTGCTGCTGGCGGCGGAGGGGGTCGATGCCCAGCCGCGCTTCGTGGTGCGCGAACTCGACGCCGTGCAGGGACTCGCGCAGCTGTTTGTGCAGGTGCCGGTCGAGCGCTGGCGCGCCTACTTCAGGTATCACTACCTGGTGAGCGTGGCCGAGGTGCTGCCGCGGGCGTTCGACGACGAGCGCTTCGATTTCTATGGCCGCACGCTCAACGGCCAGCCACAGCAGCGCGAGCGCTGGAAGCGCGCGGTAGGCGCGCTCGACGTCGATCTGGGCGAGGTGGTCGGCGAGCTGTACGTGCAGCGGTACTTTCCGCCCGCTTCGAAGCAGCAGGTGCTCGCCCTGGTGGAAAACCTGCGCGCTGCCTATGCGCAGCGCATCGAGCAGCTCCCCTGGATGACCGCCGCGACCCGCAAGGTGGCGCTCGAGAAGCTGGCGGCCTTTCATCCCAAGATCGGCTACCCGGACACCTGGCGCGACTACTCGGCGCTGTCGATCGTCAGGGGCGACGCATTCGGCAACCTGGTGCGCGCGCGGGTATTCGAGTGGCGCCGCCAGGTCATGCGTCTCGGCGGACCCACGGATCGCGGCGAATGGGGCATGACTCCGCAGACGATCAACGCCTACTACAACCCGACCTTCAACGAAGTGGTGTTCCCCGCGGCGATCCTGCAGCCGCCGTTTTTCGATCCGCAGGCGGACGCCGCCGTCAACTACGGCGGCATCGGCGCGGTGATCGGTCACGAGATGGGACACGGTTTCGATGATCAGGGCGCGAAGTCCGATGCGCGCGGTGTGCTGCGCACCTGGTGGGCGCAAGACGACACCGATGCCTTCCGCAAGCGCGTCGACCGCCTGGTCGCGCAGTACGATGACTACGTCGTGCTGCCGGGACTGAAAGTCAACGGCCGCCTGACCCTCGGGGAGAACATCGGCGACCTCGGCGGACTGTCGGTCGCCTACGACGCCTATCACCGCTCACTCAAGGGTGCGGCGGCGCCGCAGCTCGATGCCCTCAGCGGCGATCAGCGCTTCTTCTTGTCGTTCGCGCAGATCTGGCGCGCGCTCAACCGCGACGAGCAGCTGCGCACGCAGGTGTTGAGCAACCCACACAGCCCGCCGAAATTCCGCGTCAACGGCGTGGTGCGCAACGTCGACCCCTGGTATGCCGCCTTCAATGTGCAGCCCGGCGAGCAGTTGTATCTGCCGCAGGAAGAGCGCGTCCACATCTGGTGAACTCCGGGCTGCCCGTTGACGAAGCGCTTGCACCGCTGCGCGAGGCGCTCGGCACGCGGGGCGCGGCCGTGCTGCAGGCGCCGCCCGGTGCCGGCAAGAGCACGGTGGTGCCGCTCGCGCTGCTTGACGAGGAGTGGGCGCACGGTAAGCGGCTCATCATGCTGGAGCCGCGCCGCCTCGCGGCGCGCGCCATTGCCCAGCGCATGGCGCAAACGCTCGGCGAGAGCGTCGGGCGCACGGTCGGTTACCGCATGCGCTTCGACACGCGCGTGTCACGCGAAACGCGCATCGAGGTGGTTACCGAGGGCGTGCTGACGCGGCTGCTGCAGAGCGATCCGGCGCTCGAGGGCGTCGCCGCCGTCATTTTCGACGAGTTCCACGAACGCAGCCTGCAGGCCGATCTGGGAGTTGCGCTGAGCCTCGATGCGCGCGCCAACCTCACCCCCGACCTGCGGCTGCTCGTCATGTCGGCAACGCTGGATGGGGCAGCGGTGGCGCGCCTGCTGGGCGACGCGCCGCTCGTGAGCACGCAGGGCCGCATCTTTCCGGTGGAGACCCGCTACGCCGGCAAGGGCCTGCCGGCGCTGCCCGACGCGCCGCCGGGCACCCGCCCGCAGGACTCCCCTGAAAGACTCCTCGCGCAGCTGGTCAGCCGCGCACTGCACGAGGAGCACGGCGACGTGCTGGTGTTCCTGCCGGGAGCGCGCGAGATCCGCCAGCTGCACTCCTGGCTGAACGCCGCGCAACTCGCCTCCGGCGTGCAGGTCCTGCCGCTGTTCGGCGACCTGGCGAGTGAACAGCAGGATGCGGCGCTGGCGCCGGCCGCCCGCGGGGTGCGCAAGGTGGTGCTCGCCACGAACATTGCGGAAACGAGTCTCACCATTCCGGGCGTGCGCGTGGTCGTCGACTCGGGACTGGTGCGCCGCGCGCGCTTCGATCCGGTGACCGGCATGAGCCGCCTGGAGACACAGCGCATCTCGCGCGCTTCCGCGGATCAGCGCCAGGGTCGTGCCGGGCGCCTGGCAGCCGGTGTCTGCTACCGGGCATGGAGCGAGGGCGCCCAGTCGACTCTGGCAGCGTTCACGCCGCCGGAGATCCTGGACGCCGATCTCGCGCCGCTGGCGCTGGAGCTGGCGAGCTGGGGCGCGCGGGATGCCGGGGCGCTGCGCTGGCTCGATGCGCCGCCGGCAGCACAGCTGGGCAGCGCGCGGGATTTGCTCGCCCGTCTCGGGGCGCTGGATAGCGCCGGACGCATTACCGCGCATGGGCGCGAGCTGGCGCGCCTCGCCGTGCATCCGCGCCTGGCACACATGCTGCTGCGTGCGCGCTCGCTCGGACAGCTGCCGCTCGCCGCGCAGCTCGCGGCACTGTTGTCGGAACGCGATCTGCTGCACGCGAGCGCGGGGACGCGCGATGCGGATATCCGCGCGCGCCTCGAGCTCATGCGCGCAGCGGACCGCACGCCGGGGTTCGACCCGCCGGCGCTGCAGCGGGCCCGGCGCGCCGCGCGCGATCTCGAACGCCAGGCGGACGACGCCGGCGGCGCCGCCGCCGCAAGCCGCGCCGACACGGGTGGGGATGCGGGCCTGCTGCTGGCGTTCGCCTACCCGGACCGCATCGGCCGCAAGCGAGCGGGCGGGGTGGGCCGTTTCATTCTCGCCAACGGCCGGGGCGCGACGTTCACGGGGCCCCAGGGGCTGGCGCGGCAGGAGCTCATCGTGGCGGTAGACCTGGATGATCGCGAGCGCGACGCACGCATCCTGCTCGCCGCGCCCCTGCAGCGGCGCGACCTGACGGAGCACTTCGCGGATCGCATCCGGCGCCGCGAGTCGGTGCAATGGAGCGCACGCGAGCAGGCGGTCATCGCGCGCCGGACGATCGAGCTCGATGCTCTGGTGCTGGAGGAGCAACCGCTGGCGGAGGTTCCCGCCGACGCGGCGCGCGGCGCGATGCTCACCGGCGTGCGTGAACTCGGGATCGCAGCACTGCCGTGGAACCGGGAAGCGCGCGATCTGCAGGCACGGATCGAGTTCGTAGCGGCAGCGCACCCCGCATGGCCGGCGGTGTCGGATGCCGCCCTGGGCGCAACGCTGGAAACCTGGCTCGCTCCCTGGCTCGACGGCGTGACGCGCCGCGAGCACCTGGCGAGAGTGCCGCTCACCGATGCCCTGCGTGCCCGGCTCACCTGGGAGCAACAGCGCGAGCTCGAGGAGTGGGCGCCTGCGAGCCTGGCGATGCCGAGCGGCTCGCGCATCCGCGTCGACTATCTGGATGACAGCGCGCCGGCGGTGTCGGTGAGACTGCAGGAGGTGTTCGGGCTGGCGGACACGCCGCGCCTGGGCCGCGGCCGCGTGCCCGTCACGTTCAAGCTGCTGTCACCAGCGCGGCGCCCCGTGCAGGTGACGCGCGACCTGGCGAGCTTCTGGCGCGGCGCCTATGCCGAGGTGCGCAAGGACCTGCGCGGTCGCTACCCGAAGCACTACTGGCCCGAGAATCCGCTCGAGGCAGAGCCCACACGCGGCGTGCGCCCCAGGCGCTAAGCGGAGAAACCCTGTGACGGCACCTCCAGCGCGCTGTTGAATTGGCTCGACAGGCTCTGAAAGGCGACCAGCGCGGTGAGCTCGATGATCGCGTCATCGTCGAAGCAGCCGTGCAGGCGCCGCATCAATGCCTCGCTCACCGGGAACTCGCCGCGAGTCATGACCTCGGCGTAGTCGAGTGCGGCCTGCTCGCGTTCGCTGAATACACTGCTGTCACGCCACTGCCCCAGCGCCTCGCTCTTGGACCTCGAGCCTGCGCGGGCGTCAAGCAGTGCCGAGTTGATGTCCGCGCAGAAACCGCACGCGTTGAGCTGCGCGACGCGCAGCGACAGCAGCGAGCGCAGTGCGGGCTCGAGCGGAGAACGTCTGCGCTCGAGCGCGCCGTAGAGCAAGGCCACGCCGAGAAATACCCGCGGCGAGCGCCCCCACAGCAGCGCGGATTTCAACACCTGGCCGTACTTGCGTCGCTGGTTCCAGAAGAACGGTCGCAGATACCAGCGATACTGCCACCAGGGCTTCGCCGCGATCCTCATGTATGCTCCCTACGTCGGCCGCGGATCGTCACGGTACGAGGGAAGAAAAGCCGGTGCAACGGCCGGCAATGGGCCGCCGCACCGGGGCGATCCGCGGGCCGGGAGCGTGCCGGCGCTCGGCCGGGGGCCGGTTACTTGCTGTCGCTCTTGATCTTGTCTTTCGCCGCCGTGCACTCCTTCTTGCTCATTTCCAGGAAGCCCTGGCCCTTACAGGAGTTCTGGCCCTTACACGCGTTGCTGGCGCTCTTGCAGGCCGACTGACCCTTGCACGCGTTCACGCCGGCGCAGTGGATCTTGGCGTCAGTTCCCGCCACCGCGGTGCTGATCAGGCCGGTGCCGAAGAGCACGGCCGCGGCGGTTGCAACCGCCACGCCGGAGCTGTTTTTCAATCGCATTGGTGCATTCCTCGTTGGCTTGTGAAGATCTGGCCGGGTGAAGCCCGGTCAGTGAGCAGACCGGGGCGAGCAGCGATTTGTCACGCGGCCGTATTGTCGGCCGCGGCGCGTGCTGCGGCGGCGTCGGCGCTGCGGCCGAATCGACGCTGCAGCCAGTGATCGACGGACAAAACGCCCGGGCCGGCTATGGCGAGCCACAGGAACAGCGCCAGGTACTCGAATTCATCGAACCCGAGCAGCGTCTCGAGCGAATCGACCTCGGCCCATTTCGCCGAGCGGATGGCGACGATCATGGTGATACCGAGGGCGCCCGCCGAAATGCGCGTCAGCAGGCCCAGCAGCAGGAACAGTCCGCCGAAAAATTCAACTCCCGACACGAATGGCGCCAGCAATGTGCCGGGGCCAATCGATCAGCCATTGGACGAGAAACTTCACGGGTGCTCCTGTCTCGAGTGCGGTAACAGTTGGGCGAGAGGACCGGGCAGTCTGGCGCGATATTGCCGGAGCGGCAGACCGGCGTGCGTATAATCCTCATCTTCAGGTACTGCAGCAATCATGCGCAATTCTGAGCCTGGATCCCCGGTCTCCTCGATTGGTGGGCGGCTGCCCGCAGCGGACGCGGACGCGCCCATCACGCGACTGTTCGAATCGATGCGTCCGGATCTGCTGCGCTTTGCTCACTGGCTGGCTCGCGACCGGACGATTGCGGAGGACATCGTGCAGGAGGCGCTGCTGCGCGCGTGGCGATCCCGCGACGCTCTGAAGGATCCGAGCGCGGCGCGTCCGTGGCTGCTGACCATCGTCCGGCGCGAGCACGCCCGGCTCTACGAGCGCAAGCGTCTCGAGTTGGTATCCCTGGACGAAGTGATCGAGACCCAGGCCAGCCCCGGGTTCCCGGAACCCGGCGGCGAGTTGTTTGCGCTGCGCCATGCGATCATGAGATTGCCCATCGAATATCGTGAGCCTCTCGTCCTGCAGGTGCTGGGCGGTTATTCCACCGAGGAGATCGCCCGCGAGCTGGCGCTTTCCGCTACCGCCGTGCTGACGCGGCTGTTCCGCGCGCGCAATAAACTGCGTGTCATTTGCGGCCTGGCAGCTGCCCCCGACGTCGCTTCCAGGGAGAACCTGCCGTGACCTGCGACGAGGCACGGCTGCTGATCGGTGCCGATCCCGGCGCCGCAACGACGCTGCTCGAGGAGCACCTGGCGACGTGCGCGGCCTGCGCCAGGTTCCGCGACGAGATGCGCTCTCTCGATGCCGATATCCGCCGCGCGCTGGAGCGGCCGCCCGACATCGCGCGTCCGCGCTCGGGCAGGCAGCCGCGGGCCTGGCGCCAGTGGGCGCTGGCCGCGAGTGCCGTGCTCGCGACCTTCGCCGTGCTCGGGGTGTGGCTGCTGCGGCCGAGCGACACGCTCGCCCGCGAAGTCGTGCGGCACGTCCAGGGAGAACCCGACAGCTGGCTCGCCACGCAGCACGTCAGCGCCCAGGGCATAACCCAGGCGTTGCACGGCGCCGGCGTCGCACTCGACATCACCTCGGACAAGATCATGTACGCGCAGAGCTGCTGGTTCCGCGGGCATTACGTGCCGCACCTGGTGATACAGACCGCGCGCGGCCCGGCGACGGTGCTGATCCTGCGCCACGAGCAGGTGCGCGCGCGCCGCGCCTTCCACGAGGCGGGAATGACCGGCGTGATCGTGCCCGCGGAGCAGGGCAGCATCGCGGTACTGACGCGCGGCGCGGGCGACCTTGACGACGTTGCCGGGCAGATGCAGCACGACGTGCACTGGCTGGCGGACGCGCACTAACCGCAATCACGGAGGCAGATGATGAGCGGATTCAATCGTCGCGACCTGTTCGTCGGTGCCGGAGGTGTCTTCGCGGCATGGCTGACGCGCCGCCGCGCGTCCGCCGCAACGCGCATCCCGCCGGCGCCCGTGGCGCGGGTCGCGGTCGTCAAGGACACCTATTTCGGGCAAACCCTGAGCGACCCCTACCGCTGGATGGAAAACGACAAGGACCCGGACTGGTTGCCGTTTCTCACGGGTCAGAATGAGCACACGCGCGCGGTGCTCAACACCATCCCCGGTCGCAACCAGCTCTTGAAGCGGATTCAGCAACTGTCGGGCGACGCGGCGTCGACGCGGCAGGTGAAGCGGGCCGGCGGCAAGCTCTTCATCCAGCAGCGGCCGGCCGGTGCCGACAACTTCAAGCTGTTCGTACAGGAGAACGGCGTCAGCCGTGTACTCATCGACCCCACCACGCTCAGCGGCCCGACCAGCCATATGTCGCTCGACTGGTGGCAGCCCTCGCCCGACGGCTCCCATGTCGCGTACGGGCTTTCCAAGGACGGCAGCGAGGACTCGACCCTGCATGTTCTCAGCGTGGCCGACGGGCGCGACCTGCCCGAGCTCATCGCCAACACCGAGGCTGCCGACCCGCAGTGGCTCGATGACGGCTCAGGCTTCTTCTATAACCAGCTGACGGGCGCCGTGGACACGCCCGAACGCTACCTCGACAGCCAGGCGCGCTTTCACAAACTGGGCACCGACCCTGAGTCCGATCCGATCCTGATGAAGCGCGCACTGGACACCCGGGTGCAGTACGAACGCATCCAGGCGCCGGCAGTCCGGACTTTTCACGGATCGCGCTGGGCATTGCTGGTGCTCCAGGATGTGCGCACTGAAACGCGCTTGTTTCTCGCCCCGGTGGCTGACGCCGCGGCGAACCACGCCCACTGGGTGCCGGTGGCGGGCTTCGAAGACGAGATCACCGACGCCTCGATCGACGCTGACACGATCTATCTGCTCGCCAACAAGGGCCATCCGCGCGGGCGCATTCTCAAGACCTCTGTCACCGCCCCTGCGGTGGCGAGCGCGACCGAAGTGGTTGCGGAAGGCGAGGTGGTCATCGAGGGATTGCAGCGGGCGAAGGACGGACTGTATCTCGACATGCTGGATGGCGGCATCAGCCGCCTGCGGCGTCTGACCCGCGACGACCGGGTCGCGGAAATCGCGCTGCCGTTCGAGGGAACCCTGCGCGCACTGGCGTGCGACGCGACTGAGGACGGCGCTCTGTTCGCACTCGCGGGCTGGCTCACGCCGGAGGATATCTGGTCGGTCGATCTGCAGGGCCGGGTGGTCGCCACCGGCCTCACTCCCAGGCCGCCCATCGACGTCGACGGCTACGAGGCGAAGCGGTTGTTCGCCACAGCCCGGGACGGCACGCGCATCCCCTACACACTCATCTACAGGAAGGGATTGAAGCCTGATGGCAATACGCCCGCCTGGATCTGCGCCTACGGTTCCTATGGCATCAGCGCCTATACGCCGGCGTTCGCGGGACGAACCCTGGCACTGATCGACGCGGGTTTCATTGTCGGCTACGCCAACGTGCGAGGCGGTGGCGAGTACGGGCGCGACTGGCACAAGGCGGGGCAGCTTGCGAACAAGCCCAACACCTGGCGCGATCTGATCGATGTGTGCGAGGAGCTGTGCGCGAAGAAGTACACGGCGCGGTCGCGTCTCGCCATCGGCGGACGCTCAGCGGGCGGCATCACGGTCGGGCGCGCCATGACGGAACGCCCGGAGCTTTTCGCCGCGGTCATTGACGGGGTCGGCTGGTCAAATCCGCTACGCTATGTCGCCGAGCAGAACGGCTACGGCGAAGAGCCCGAATGGGGCGTGATTTCCGAACCGGCGGGCTATCGCGCGCTCAAGGGGATCGACAGCTATCAGGCGGTGAAGGACGGCGTGGCCTATCCCGCGGTGCTGCTCACGACCGGCGTGACTGATCCGAGAGTCGGTCCGTTTCACGTCGCGAAGATGACCGCGCGGCTGCAGGTGGCGAGCAGTTCACGCAAGCCCATCCTGCTGCGCGTCGACTTCGACGCGGGCCACGGCATCGGCTCGACCCGCGCGCAGCAGGACCGCGAGGCGGCCGATACCTACGCGTTCCTGCTGTGGCAAACGGGCGTGAAGGGTTTCCGGCCGGCGTGAAGATCAGCCGCCGCTGGGGATGGCAACACCTCTGACAACCGCAGGACGGGCAAGGAACTCATCGAGTGCCCGTGTGACCTGCGGAAAGTCCGTGATACCCACCAGCTCACCTGCCTCGTAGAAACCGATGAGGTTTCTCACCCACGGCAGAATGGCCATATCGGCGATGGTGTAGGCGTCACCCATGATCCAGGTGCGGCCGGCGAGCCGCGCGTCGAGCACCCCGAGCAGGCGTTTCGATTCCGCGACGTAGCGCTCACGCGGCCGCCTGTCCTGGTAGTCCTTGCCCGCGAACTTATGAAAGAAACCGAGCTGACCGAACATCGGGCCAACGCCGCCCATCTGGAACATGAGCCACTGAATGGTCTGGTAGCGGGCGGCCGGATCCCGCGGCAGGAACTGCCCGCTCTTCTCGGCGAGATAGATCAGGATCGCACCGGATTCAAACAACGGCAGTGGCTTCCCGCCCGGACCGTCGGGATCGAGGATCGCCGGGATCTTGCCGTACGGATTGAGCGATCGAAACTCCGGGGACAGCTGCTCGTTGGTATCGAAACTGACGCGATGCGGCTCGTAGGGCAGGCCCGTTTCCTCGAGCATCACCGAGATCTTGACGCCATTCGGCGTAGGCAGGGAATAGAGCTGTATCCGCTCGGGATGCTGCGCGGGCCATTTGCTCGTGACAGGGAAATTCGCAAGATCGCTCATGGTAACTCCCTGAGCCGATGACACAGGCATGTGGCGCGGCGGCACCGTCGCGGCGCGCTGCGCGGGCCGACGGCCGGACGCCCCCGCGACGCAGCCGCAGCGGGCACGCTCGGCCGGCGCATTGGCGATGGGTGCAGCGGTCGGTCGCGCAGCGATGCCGCGATTCGCCTCGAGCGGGAGCCCCGCAGCGCTCAACGCTCGCGATGAGGCGGATCGCTCACGATGGTGGCGACACGAAGCGCACGTAAGGCTTCGGTGAGCGCCAGCCCTTCGGGTAGATCTTCTTCGCCTCCTCGTCGGACACCGAGCCCGCGATGATCACGTCCTCGCCCGGCTTCCAGTTCACCGGCGTCGCCACCTTGTGTCGGGCGGTGAGCTGGATCGAGTCGAGCAGCCGCAGCACCTCGTCGAAGTTGCGCCCGGTGGTCATCGGATAGCTGAACATCGCCTTGATGGTCTTGTCGGGCGCGATGACGAATACGGTACGCACGGTCTGATTGTCCGCGGGCGTGCGCCCGGTCGAGCTGGCGCCGGCCGTTTCCGGGAGCATTTCGTAGAGCTTGGCGATCCTGAGCTCCGGATCGCCGATCAACGGATAATTGGGCGCGGTGCCGGTCACCTCCCTGATGTCATCGAGCCAGCGCGCGTGGTCTTCCACACGATCGACGCTCAGGCCGGCGATCTTGCAGTTGCGGCGCTCGAATTCGGGCTTGAGACGCGCCATGTAGCCGAGTTCGGTGGTACAGACGGGCGTGAAGTCCTTCGGATGCGAAAACAGCACGCACCAGGAGCTGCCGACCCACTGATGGAAACGAATGCGTCCCTGCGTGCTGTCCGCCTCGAAGTCGGGGGCGATGCTGCCGATGCGAATACTCATGACGACCTCCTGGCTTGGACTTGCGAGCGACGCTATTCCCTACTGCAGGGACCGGCAATGCGCAAGCCGAACCGATGGCGTCGCTGCATGCTCTCCGGCGGCCGGCGCCATCCCTGGCTCCGCGCACCGCGTTCGGTCGCCGGTGCCGAGGATGGATGATTCGTTGCTGCGCTGTGTCGGGTTAATCCGCATTGACTTCGAAGATTGTGGGGGCGTCAACTAATCAGGGCATGCGTACATCAGAAAGCGGTGCCGGCCTGTCGGCATCACTCCATCTGTCAACGATTCCATCAACACGGGGAGGCGCCGCAATGTCCATGCGTTTGCTCGAGAGAGGTCCCGTGACACGACCCGTCCTGGTTGCGGCCCTGGCGCTGGGAATGGCATCGCCTTCCACCGGGCCGCAGGAGGGCAGCACCGCGGTCTTCCGGCCGGCCGTCGCCGAGTGGCGCTTCCTGCAGAGCAGCCCCACTCCGCCGACCGAGGCAGCGTGCTACGCCGCCGGCCTGCGGTGTTTCGCTCCTGCGGCAATGCAGCAGGCCTACAACGTCTCTCCGCTCTATGAGCGGGGGCTCACGGGCAAGGGAAAGACCATTGCCGTGATCGACTCGTTCGGAAGCGCGACCATCGCGAACGACCTCAATGTGTTCAGTACCGCCTTTGGCCTGCCGCATCTTTGTGGAGAAGCCGGCGTGACGTGCGCCCCGGGCATGCCGACCTTCAGCATCCTGCAGATCCAGGGTTCACCCCCGCCCAACCCGCCTCCACCCAACAACGGGACGGGTCAGGAGAGTCACAACCTGTGGGCGCTGGAGGTTTCGCTCGATGTGGAGTGGGCGCACGCGATCGCTCCCGAAGCCAACATCCTGCTGGTCACCACGCCCACGGCTGAAATTCTGGGCGTGCAGGGCTTTCCGCAGATGATGAACGCCGTACAGTACATCGTGGACAACCACCTGGCCGACGTCATCAGCATGAGCCTGGGGGCCGGAGAGGGGACATTCGCGGGCACGGCCTCGTTATTGAACCTGCGCCGGGCGCTCGTCGATGCACAGGCCAACCACATCACCGTGCTCGCATCCTCCGGGGATGGCGGCACCAGCAACAACCTCAAGGAGCCCACCAAGAGCCCGCGGCTGATTCCGTATCCAAGTGTCGCGTGGCCGGCCTCGGATCCTCTCGTGACGGCAGTCGGCGGCACCCGTCTGTGCATGGATGCCACCGCGGGCACCACCGTGGATACCACCTCGCCTCCGGCTGTGTGCGACAACAACCCTGGCGTTCGCGAGCGCGCCTGGCCCTTTGCCGGCGGCGGTTACAGCATTCTGTTCCCGCGGCCTGACTTTCAGGCGACTCTGCCGGCGGGCAGCAGCTATGTCGGCAGTTCGGTGGGCGCCCCAGGCCCGAACGCTGAAATGCGAGGCGTTCCGGATGTCGCCTTCCAGGCAAGCTCGGGAACGGGTCCCCTCGTTTATATGACCGAGCCCGCGACTACGGCGTCGGGCACCGGATGCGGTGGCGCCAATCCCTGCAGTGTGGGTTGGTACGTCGTCGGTGGCACGAGTTGCAGCGCGCCCCAGTGGGCAGGGTTGATCGCCATCGCCGACCAGATGGCCGGGAGCGATCTGGGCTACATCAATCCCGCCCTGTACAAGGTCGCGGCCGATCCGACCAAGTACGCCACCGACTTCTTCGACGTGACCATCGGTAACAATCAGACCACATCCATTCCAGGTTATCCGGCCTCGACCGGATGGGACGCGGTCACTGGCCTGGGCACGCCCAACGCCGCCCATCTGCTGCCGGATGTCGTCGAGGCTGCCTCCCGGCCCTGATCGGCGGGAAGCGGTAGCCTTGTGAATTA
>WNFR01000213.1_pt1 | contig 58267 bp, 43 predicted proteins | sample 5400221 | NCBI WGS metagenome assembly WNFR01 (sample SAMN13153357, study PRJNA577476) | soil metagenome | isolation source: 40 cm soil under Madrone tree | place: USA:California | collected 2016-06-14
CGCTTCTGCTGCTTGGTCTGATGGGGCTGACGTTTGCAAGACATCGAAAAGAGATTTCCAGCGGCGTATTCAACCCGGCCACAATATCGCTGCTGATTGTCCTGGTTTACGCGCTGGCGAGTCTTGCTCGAGTGATTCTCCGCGTCCGAAGCGGCGGCGCCTACAGTTCGTATTTATTGCCTGCGTCGGTCATCATCTTCACATATGCGTGGGCGCATCCGTTTGCCAACCTGTTCCGCGAGCAGAGGACTAAGAATCTCGCGCGCAACATCGGGATCGGGTTGATAATGGCCGACGCAATATTGACCGCCGGACTTCTCTCATATCGCTTTCTGGATAAGAACACCTATGCACTGGAGACCGACCGCGGCCCGATGCTGACAATACCCGACGTGGGCGCGGCGATGAAGGAAGCGATCGTCCTGATCAACCGCGAGACAGTCGACGGAGAGTCAGTCGCCGTTATGCCCGAAGGAACATCGCTGAACTTTTTTACCGGCCGGCGGAACCCACTCCGAGAAGAAATCACAACGCCGGGCTACCTTGATCTCGATGGCGAGCGCCGAGCCATCAACCAACTCGAACAATCCAATACAAGATTGGTTCTAATCACGAATCGACCGACTTCGGAGTTTGGACCGAAGGTATTCGGAAGGGATTACTGCCGGGTGTTAATGCACTGGATCGAACAGAACTTCGAGGAATGCGGGATCCTGGGACCCGACCATGATCCCAATCTGCAGATCGGAGACAAGATGTTCTTCATTCGAGCTTATAGAAAGCGGCGTGATTCGTGAATTCGTGAATCGTGAATCGTGACGAGAAAGAAGAGAAATAATGCGTCCTCACGAAAAGCTGGATGTCTGGAAAAAAGCTATTGATTTCGTGTTGATTGTTTATGAAGAGACTCAATCGTTACCGAAAGACGAAAAGTTTGGCTTAACCGCACAGATTCGCCGGGCAGCCGTTTCAATACCAGCAAACATCGCAGAGGGAGCTGCGCGCAAATCGACAAAGGAGTTCGCGAACTTCTTGTCAATCGCTCAAGGGTCAGCCAGCGAGGTAGAGACAGAACTGTTAATCGCACATCGCCTGGGCTATCTTGACGAAGCCGCATATCGGAAGCTGCGAAGTGAGGTAGACGATATCGGACGAATGATTACCGGCCTTAGTCAATACCTTAAGAACAAGACAAGCAGATTCGTAACTCGCCACGGTTCACGATTTGAATTTTTCATTACGCGGATTCATAACTTGTCACGATTTACTGTTCACGATTCACCGGTATCTTGATCTGTTTCTCCCTCGCCGTTTGAATCGCTTCCTTATAACCGGCGTCGACGTGTCTCGCGACTCCGATCCCAGGATCGTTGGTGAGAACGCGATTCAACCGCCGTGCTCCGTCTTCAGTGCCGTCGGCTACAGTCACCTGTCCAGCGTGTAGTGAATAGCCAATCCCTACGCCTCCGCCGTTGTGAATTGAAACCCAACTCGCGCCGGATGCTGTATTCAACATTGCATTCAGCAGAGGCCAGTCGGCGATCGCATCCGAGCCGTCACGCATCGCCTCGGTTTCCCGATACGGCGACGCGACCGATCCGGTATCGAGATGATCGCGCCCGATGACTATGGGCGCCTCGAGCTTGCCGGTTCGGACCATGTCGTTCATCGCTTCTCCAAACTCGGCGCGCTCGCCGTACCCCAGCCAGCATATGCGCGCGGGCAAGCCCTGGAATTTGACGCGCTCGCTTGCCAGCTTAAGCCAGCGCGACAGCACCTGATCGTCGGGGAGAAGTTCAAGCGCGAGATCGTCCGTTTTGCGAATGTCTTCGGGATTTCCTGAGAGCGCGACCCAACGAAACGGCCCGCGGCCCTGGCAAAACAGCGGCCGAATATACTCGGGCACAAAACCCGGAATATCGAAGGCGTCTTCGAGGCCCGCTTGCTTCGCCTGCGCGCGAATGTTGTTGCCGTAGTCAAACGTCACCGCGCCTTTTCGCTTCAGCTCGAGCATCGCTGCCACGTGCGAGGCCATCGAATTCATCGAGCGGCGCATGTACTCGTCGGGATTTTCGCGCCTAAGAATATCTGCGTCTTCCACACTGATGCCGTTGGGTACGTAGCCATTCAGCGCATCGTGCGCGCTCGTTTGATCAGTCAATACATCAGGCACAATCTCCCGCCGGGCGAGCTCAGGTATGACGTCTGCGCAGTTGCCGACAAGGCCAACCGAGATCGCTTCACCTTTTGAGCGAGCTTCGTTGATAATCCTAAGCGCGGCGTCCAGATCGGTCGCGATTTGATCACAATAGCCAGTCGCGAGTCGTTTCTCTATTCGAGCCCGATCGACATCGATGCCAAGAAAGCAGGCGCCGTTCATCGTGGCCGCAAGCGGCTGAGCGCCTCCCATACCTCCCATCCCGCCCGACACAATCAGCTTGCCTTCGAGCGACCCGCCGAAGTGCTTTGCAGCCGCCGCTGCAAACGTCTCGAACGTTCCCTGAACGATTCCCTGGCTGCCAATGTAGATCCACGAGCCGGCGGTCATCTGTCCGTACATCGTCAGGCCCATACGCTCGAGCCGATGAAACTCATTCCAGTTCGACCACTGGCCGACGAGATTTGCGTTCGCGATCAAGACTCGCGGCGCGTATTCGTGCGTTCTGAAAACTCCGACAGGCTTGCCGGATTGAACGAGCAGCGTCTCGTCGTTCTCGAGCTGCCGCAGCGAATTCACGATTGCGTCGAAACATCTCCAGTCGCGCGCGGCCTTGCCGGTGCCGCCGTAGACGATCAACTCGCCGGGCTTTTCGGCCACTGCCGGGTCCAGGTTGTTCATTAGCATTCGAAGCGCGGCTTCCTGGTGCCAGCCCTTGCAACTTATCTCTCGGCCGTGCGGCGCCGTTATTTTTCTCGCTTGGCTCATCGTGCTTTTTTCCTGCGACTGGTTTTGAAATCCAGTGACTATTGTGTCTTTTCCGATACTAGAGCAAGGCGATTAGCGGTACGAAATCTTAGCACAGCCCGCTCGCTTGAAAGAACTCAGCCCTGTCCGACAAGCTTTAGTTTGTCGTCCGCGGTTGATTCAAAGCACTTGAGAGGTCGCGACAAAGTGAAGTTCGTGCATGTTCGTATACGCGACAAACTGAAGTTTGTCGGACATTGCGTTATGCCCTGCGCGGGTTATTGCTTCGCGCCTGCGGTTGATAGTATCTTTGGCCGTGAAGTAGCATTGGTAAGTAAGTGACGCTGAGATCGCGCGAAATTTTGGGAGCCCCATTCCCGTTTCGAGCGTTTAAGAAGACTGAGCAGAAGAGGTTTAACAATGGTTAGGTCGGCTGTCCCCTTTCAGAATTCCAAGTTGTTCATGTATGTCCTTTCAGCGATCGCGATGTCCGGTTACGACGCCGTTGCCACTATGCAGCATATCGGTCGCGGAGTCGCGGCGGAGGGCAACCCGCTGATGGCTTCGCTGATTCATCAGAACGCGGTGTTGTTTTTCCTGGTAAAGATGAGCGTCACCGCATTCGGCTTGTTGATCTGCTACAACTTTTCACACCTGCGAACCGCGCGGCTTGGAATAAAGCTCGTCGTGGGAATTTATATGTGCCTGTGTGTCTATCACGGGATGATTCTGCTGTTTGGGTGAGTGCGGGCAATAAAAGCTCGCCGCTTCCATTTATTGGGTGAACGTCACATCTTCGTAGATCTCGGCCAGCGATAACTTGCAACCGACTGAGCTGAGCACGATCTCAGCATTCATACCTGTTATTACCTCGCTTTCCCATCGCCCATCCAACTGCCGAACGTAATGCGTAACCTGCGGCGCATCCTGGGCAATTAACAGGTACTCCATGAAACTTTCAATCGCCTTGTATGCCGTGAATTTTTCATTGTGATCTTGCATCGACGATGTCGGTGAGAGCACTTCGATGATTAGCGTAAGATTTACTAAGACATCGATGCCGCGAATAGTTTCAAAGACCGGGTCACCGCAACAGACCGTTGCGTCGGGGTAGCGGTAAGGGAGGAGCGTTGGCGTCTTAACCGGCAGAAGGGAACTGAAGGCCTGGCAGCGCGCTTTACCGAGCATCAGTCGGAGTCGGAAGAAGACGTTGTCGGAAACTCGTAAGTGTTCCTTGCTTCCGCCGCTCATGCAAATGATCTCGCCATCCCAATATTCGTAGCGCGCATCACCCGCATGCTCGAGCGCGAAATACTCGTCCAATGAATAGTAGTGTCGAGGTGCGTTTTTTGGATTCATAGCCATTTGTCTGTTTCCAGCGGCTAAAAAGTACCTGCAGTATATCACGCCATCGATCACACTTCACCGAGACTTCGAACAACCGGAACAAGCGATTCGATGTAGCTCGACAGCGGGGTGTCGCGCTCGATTGAAGGGACAACTTCACGCACCCTTGAATATGCTTCAGCCAGTCGAGGACCAGGCTTGAGGGGCTTCACGAACTCCAGGCCCTGCGCCGCACACATCAACTCGATGGCGAGAATCATCTCGACGTTCTTTACGATTTGAGCGAACTTCAACGCCGATGTCATGCCCATGCTTACGTGATCTTCCTTATTTCCCGACGTCGGAAGATTCGTCACCGATGCAGGATGCGCAAGCACGTTGTTTTCCGCGATAAGCGATACCGCGACAACCTGCGCAATCATCATTCCGGAATTCATCCCAGGATTCGGCGTGAGGAAAGCGGGCAAGCCCGACAGGTCCGGATTGACCAACCGTTCGACACGTCTCTCGGATATTGTGCCGAGATCCGCGATCGCGATCGCAGCATAATCCAACGTCAACGCGATGGGCTCGCCGTGAAAGTTCCCACCCGAAAGCACCTCACCTACCTCGGGAAAAATCAAAGGATTGTCTGTCGCGCTGTTGATCTCAATCTCCAGGATACGCCGTGCATGAGCCAGAGAATCGCGCACGGCTCCGTGCACCTGCGGCATGCACCTGATCGCATAAGCGTCCTGCACGCGAGGGTCGACTCCGTGGTCGCGATGCGACTCGCGAATCTCACTGCCTTCAATCAGTTCTCGCAGACGCCGCGCGCTGGCGATTTGTCCGGGATGAGGACGCACCGCATGAATCTTGTGATCGAAAGCGACCGGCGTTCCTTTGAGCGCTTCCAGCGACATCGCGCCCGCTACGTCCGCAGCGGCGGCCAACCGCTCCGCATCAAGAAGAGCAAGTCCGCCAACGGCGGTCATCGCCTGCGTGCCGTTCAGGAGCGCGAGCCCTTCTTTCGCTTCCAACGTCGCTGCCGATATGCCGGCCGCCGTAAGCGCATCTCCGCCGCCCATTCGTTCGGTTTGGTAAACGGCCTCACCTTCGCCGATGACGACAAGCGCGAGATGAGCCAGCGGGGCCAGATCTCCGGACGCTCCCACCGATCCGCGTGAGGGGATCACCGGATGAACTCGAGCATTGAGCATTGCAAGAAGCGTTTCGATTATTTCGACTCGACATCCCGAATAACCCTTTGAGAGCACGTTAGCGCGCTGAAGCATCATCGCGCGAACGGCTCGCTCAGGAAGCGGCTCACCAACCCCGCACGAATGGGAGCGGATCAGATTGACCTGGAGCTCGCGAAGTTTTTCTTGAGGAATTGAGACGTCTGCAAGCGCGCCGAAACCAGTGTTGATCCCGTACACAACTTCGCCACGCGCGACTATTTCTTCTACGAAGCTGCGCGCTCGTGCGATGCGGCTTCTGGCCACGGGGGCGAGCGCCACATTCGCGCCATCCGCGACTGCGGCGGTTTGCTCGAGCGTAAGCGAGGCACCATCTATCTCTACGAATGTTCGCCCTACCATGTTGGCTCTACCATGTTTCGCAAGCGTATTTGACCGATTGTGAGAAGTCAATTCATTGCATAAACGGGATGTCCGCCGAGCTTGGGAAATGCGGGCGAGGAAAATAACGCGGGAAAATCAGTTGCTGCGCGATTTGATCTCTTGAAGTATAATGGGCGTGATTCGCCGAGCGTTATCCGATGTTGCAAGATAATCTCAGAGTGTCATTTCAAACAGTCAGCATTTAGCATTCGCATCCAAATGTGGCCGAGGCGGCGAAAAGAAAAGATGGACCAGTACATAGTCGCGGCGGCTCGGTCCGTCGTGATGGCGATGGGGCAGGGTGATCTCAATGAATGCTGGCGATTGGATCAACGCTGCTTCTCGGATGGCGAAGCTTACGACCGTGAAACGATCCGCTACCTGCTGTCCCACGTCCAATCGGTTTGCCACAAAGCAATTCTACCTACCGACGAGATGATTGCCTTTGTAGTTGGAATGATCGAGCCGGACAGCACCGGTCACGTCGTGGCGCTGGGAGTCGCTCCCGAACATCGGCGGCTCGGGCACGGGCGCCACCTGATGTACGAGGTCGAGCAGGGCTTTCTTCGGCGCGGAGTATCGACAGTTCGCCTTGAAGTCCGCACCTCGAACGCCGCAGCGCAGCGTCTCTATCTGAATCTCGGTTACAAGATTGTTCGACGGATGCCGCGCTACTATACAAGCGGTGATGACGGCTACTTAATGGTTAAGAGCTTGCTGTGACTTGCAGCGTCGAGCCGCTGCCAACCTGCGGCGAACTCAATCAAAAGGACCGCAAAGCTCGCTAAGGTCATTTCTAGGATTTTTCATGCGCGCTATTTACTTCGATTGCTTCGCGGGCGTCAGCGGCGATATGACCATCGGCGCGCAGCTTGACCTGGGTGTCGATCTGGAATTGCTCAAGCGGCAATTGTCGTCTTTGGAACTGCGCGGATACGAAATAAGTAGCCGGAGTGTCCAGCGAAGCGGTATCTCAGCAACGAAGTTTGATGTCGAAGTCGACCTTCGAGCACAACCTGCCAGGTCGCTTAGTGATATTCGGTCGATCATCCTCGCGTCGCGTCTTTCTGACCTCACCAAGTCGCGGTCGATTGCGGTGTTTGAACGCCTTGCAGACGCGGAAGCTCGCGTTCACGGGACAACTCCCGAGAAAGTTCACTTTCATGAAGTCGGCGCGGTTGATTCGATCGTCGACACGGTTGGAGCGATGATTGGTTTTGAATTGCTCGGCGTTGATCGGTTCTTCTGTTCGCCGCTGCGAGTTGGCAGTGGTCTGGTCGATACTGAACACGGGCGACTACCCATCCCGGCCCCCGCAACCGCGGAGCTGCTTCGAGGCACGCCGATATATGCTGGTGAGATCGAAGGCGAGTTCGTTACTCCAACTGGAGCGGCGATCGTCGCGACACTCTGCGAGGAGTTCGGAGCGCTTCCGCCGATGACCATTGATTGTGTCGGCTACGGCGCCGGCTCGCGTGATCCAAATAACTTCCCAAACGCGCTGCGGCTACTAATGTGTGAGACGGCCGAAATGGCTATTCAAAGTTCTGACGCCGGCGTTGTTGTGGTCGAAACGAACATCGACGATATGAACCCGCAGGTCTTTGGCTTCGTGATGGAACGAGCCTTCACGCTCGGCGCTCTCGATGTGTTCATGATTCCGGCTCAAATGAAGAAGGACCGGCCCGGCATTTTGTTCACAATATTGTGCAAGCCCACCGATACTCAAACGATGATCGATTTGTTGCTTCGCGAGACGACCACGCTTGGCGTTCGTTATTACAATTCGAATCGGCGAGTGCTCGAGCGCTCGGTCGAGACGGTCGATACCGAATACGGACCGGTGAGGATCAAGGTAGCGCTTGACGGCGCTCGCACGTTACACTTCCATCCTGAATACGAAGACTGCGCGCGACTTGCTATTGAGTCAAAGACGCCTCTAATTGAAGTGCAAGCTGCCGCAAACGAGGCATATCGAAGAAGATTGGCTCGCGAGAACAAAACAAATCAAACGGATGGCCAACTCAAAGAAAAGCGAAAAGAAAGCACAGGTTAAACACAACTCGTTTGATCATTCCAAAGTCGAAGCCGGGGTGCGATTGATCCTCGAGGGCATTGGCGAAGACCCGACACGACCGGGCATCGAGGAGACACCTCGCCGAGTCGCGCTCATGTATGAAGAGATCTGCGCCGGTTTGCACGACGATCCCCGCGAATTCCTGCACGTCATACCGGCGGAGACTCACGACGAAATGGTAATCGTCAAGGACATACCTCTGTACTCGATCTGCGAGCATCATTTATTACCGTTCTTCGGTGTGGCGCATATCGCTTACATCCCGAAAGACGGCCGAATAGTAGGATTGTCGAAACTCGCTCGAGTGGCCGATTTGATGGCTCGAAAGCCCCAGATTCAAGAGCGGCTTGCGACGGAGATTGCAGATCTGCTCGACGAGATGCTGCGACCTACCGGTGTGATGGTCGTGATAGAAGCCGAGCATATGTGCATCGAAATGCGCGGTATCAAGAAGCCCGGCGCGAAAGCCGTAACCAGCGCGCTGAGGGGCGGGTTCCTGAAAGACCAGCGAACGCGCGCGGAAGCCATGTCGCTGATAAGGAATCACGATAGATGATTCTCAGAATTGGATAGACGGTTTGGATTGTGAATGGCGAGGTGAAGTATGACGGCTAATGTGCAAAGTTACCTTGAAGAAAAGGTGGTCTGGAATCGGAGCGTTGATCCAGGCTATCCCTTCAAGGCTGAGTTCGAAGGGGACAGACTCGCCATATGTCTGAATGACTTTCCGGAGGAGAGCCTCTATACACTCATGGTGAACGGTGAAGAGGTTATCAGTTTCGATGACTGGCCAGACCTGTGGCCGAGACCGTAGATCAATCACTTCAGTGCAGCAAGCTGATCGCCTGAAATGGGAGAAAACACCTTCTACGTAACCACTCCGATTTTCTACGTCAACGCCAAGCCTCACATTGGGCACGCGTATCCGACCCTGGTAGCCGACACTCTCACACGCTTCTATCGGCAGCGCGGCGTCGATTGTTACTTTCTGACGGGCACTGACGAACACGGAATCAATATCGAACGCGCAGCGGCCGCGCGCGGCGTTGAAGTCAAGCAACACGTCGATGAGATTGTCGACGAGTTCAAGACTGCGTTTGCACCGCTCGATATCGAATACGATCAATGGATTCGAACAACTGATTCTCGTCACGAGGCCGCGGTCGCCAAGCTTTGGCGGATACTCGACGAGCGAGGACACATCTACAAGTCGCATTACGAAGGGTGGTACTGCCCGAATTGCAACGAGTTCAAAGACGTCGATGAGGAGACCACCGACCCGATGTGTCCGGTTCACGAAAGGCCGCTCGAGCGGCTTGCTGAGGAGAGTTACTTCTTTCGGCTTTCGGCATTCCAACAACCGCTGCTGGATTACTACACGGCGCATCCAGAGTTTGTGCAGCCGGATGTCCGCCGAAATGAGGTTGTCTCGTTTGTGGCAGGCGGGCTCAAGGATCTGTCCATCAGCCGCGTCTCGGTCAAGTGGGGTATACGCGTTCCCGGAGATGCAAATCACACGATGTATGTTTGGTTTGATGCGCTGTCGAATTACATCACCGCGCTCGGGTGGGGAAGCGATGAGCATGAGAAGTTCGATCGGTATTGGCCTGCGCTGCACCTTGTCGGAAAGGACATCCTGCGAATGCACGCAGTTTATTGGCCGGCGTTTCTGATGGGCGCCGGAATAGAGCTGCCGCGCACCGTCTATGCTCACGGAATGCTGCTGCGCGGCGGACAAAAGATGGGTAAGACGCTTGGGAATGCGATCGATCTTGGAATATTGAAGCGCCATTTCGCGCCTGATCTGATTCGCTACTTTCTATTGAGAGAAGTCGCGTTCGGGCAGGATGGGGAAGTGACTTATGAAGCGCTGATTGATCGGGCGAACTCCGATCTTGCCGACGGACTCGGCAACCTCGCAAGCCGGACGCTCACGATGGTGAGGAATTATTTCGACGGCGCGCCTCCGCGGCTCAGTAACGATCAGGTGAGCGAGATACTCGACGTGAGCGGTCGAATCGAAGAGGCGAAGCGTCGATTCGATGAAGAGTTCAGCGCTTTGAACTTCTCGCGCGGCCTTGAAGCCGCGTGGGCTGGAATCGCGCGGGTGGACAAGTTCATTACCGACAATCAGCCCTGGAAGCTTGCGAAGGATCCGGCAGCACGCGCTCAACTTGAAAGCGTGCTCGCGACTGCCTATGAAGCTCTCCGGCACCTTGTGCTGCTCGTGGCACCGGCGCTTCCCGAGACTTCGCGAGAGATCTGGAAGCAAATGGGGCTTGCAGGCGATCCTCTCGACGTTGACCCAAACAACGTCTCGCGGGGAGAGTCGATCGATGTATCGAAGATCGATCGAATCAGTCCGGCTTTTCCGAAACTGGATAAGGTAAAAATTATGGCAGAGATTAAAAGCGAAACGGCAGCGCCTGTTGGCGAGCAATCCAAATCACAAGACACAAGCCAGGAAACTCCGCCCGGCGAAGTACGTGCGCCACCGGCAGTTCAGCAGGCGACCGCGGAAGCGCCTGCGCCGGCTGTCGCCCAGGTGATTACGATAGATGATTTCGTCAAGGTCGAGCTTCGAGCGGCTACCGTTCTTGAAGCCGAAAAGGTCCCGAAGGCCGACAAGCTTCTGAGATTGGTCGTCGATCTGGGTGAGCCGCAGCCGAGGCAGATTCTTGCCGGCATCGCACAGCACTATTCACCGGAAGAGGTCGTCGGACGAAAGATAATCGTCGTCGCCAACCTCGCGCCTCGCAAGTTGCGCGGGCTGGAATCAAACGGAATGTTGCTGGCGGCGTCGGTCGGAGAAGACGGAAAGCCGGTGCTGGCGACGTTTGGTGAAGATGTTCCGAATGGCGCGCGATTGAAGTGAAGCTGCCGGGCCGCAATCATCAATCTCAGATTTGAGATTTGAGATTATTTGAGATTTGAGATTTGAGATTTGAAATTTGAGAAGATTTGAGAATTGAAATTTGAGATTCAGTTCGCTCATCCCCAGCGTCTGCAAGCTTCGATGTAGTTCATCGTTTCAAGCTCATCGCCGAGCTGCAGGCTCTCGAGCATGCCCCTGACCTCAGCGATGCGTTGAGCATGAACCGAGATCGATTGAACCTCACGGGTTTCAAACTCAACATCGGCCAACTCGATCCATCCATCACCGCATTGATACTGTGACCTTCTTTTTGAAACTGTGGTCTCGTGAGCCGGCGGGGACGACCTGATCAACGCCTTTACGAAATCTGGTTCTTCCAACATATCGCTCGCCAAATCGATTTCCGGCAACTTAATCGAGAGCAGTTGGGCGGCGGCTTTCAACTCGTCGAGCCTGACTGGCATGCGATAGGTGAACTCCGCGCTTTCTTTGTAGAGTTCAAACCCGCCGGGTTCCGTTTCCAACAACAGCTTGAATTTCAGGACCCATCCCTTTGCATACCTGCGAAGCTTTACGTTCTGATCGTTGAGCGGCGAAACCAGATAGAGGTCCTGGCCGCGTAAGTCGTCGATGCCGAGTCTGATCGGATAAGCGCGGACCTTTTCGGCGAGTACGTCATTGATTCGCCCGAACGCGCGCCACTCCCATATCTTTCCTTCTTCAGCCGGCTTTGACATTAATAGTCCTGGGGGCGCAAGCATCAGCTCAATCGTACTCACTCTGGGTTCACTCCGGACTGCTGCGTTGTTCAAAGTGCTCAGTGCGAAGCGGCAGGATACATTCGCTCCCAATGAGTCGCTATTATAGCGCCGCCACAAGGTTTTGTAACGCTTTTCCGCGACACCACAACTTATGGTAAACTCGGCAATCAGAAAGCGGTGTCTCGCGAGCGGGAGTTTCCTCAATGGTGGAAGACAGAATCATCTCGGCCGGAACTGAGGGTGACGACGAGAAGCAATTCGAATTGAGCCTCAGACCGAAATGGCTCCGCGAGTACATCGGCCAACACAAAGCGAAAGAGAATCTGTCGATCTTCATACAAGCGGCTCGCAAGCGCGGACAAGCTCTCGACCACGTGCTTCTGTACGGTCCGCCCGGGCTCGGCAAGACGACGCTCGCGCACATCATCGCCAATGAAATGGGAAGTGATATCAAATCCACCGCCGGACCGGTCATTGAGCGAGCCGGTGATCTTGCCGCGCTGCTTACGAACCTTGCCGAAGGCGACATCCTGTTCATCGACGAGATCCATCGGCTCAACCCGACAATTGAAGAAGTCCTGTATCCGGCGATGGAGGACTATCAACTCGATATCATCATCGGCCAGGGCCCTTCGGCGCGTTCGATAAAACTCGAACTGCCCAAGTTCACATTGGTCGGGGCCACCACGCGTGCCGGGCTTATCAGCGCTCCGCTGCGCGGACGATTCGGAATACCGCTTCACCTCGATTTCTATCCGATCGCGGATCTTGAAGTGATAGTGAATCGCTCGGCCGAAATCCTCGGCGTTAAGGTCGAGGAAAGTGGAGCTCACGAAATAGCCAAGCGATCACGTGGCACACCTCGAATTGCAAATCGCCTGCTGCGGCGCGTGCGCGACATTGCCGAGGTTCTGCACGACGGAGAAGTGACCGGCGAAGTTGCGCGCCTCGCGCTTGATCGCATGGACGTCGATACCTACGGGCTCGACGAAGTTGATCGCAAGCTTCTATTAACGATCATCGAGAAATTTGAAGGCGGACCGGTTGGGCTCGGCACACTTTCAGCGGCAATAAGCGAAGAGAAAGATGCGATCGAAGAAATCTACGAACCCTACCTGTTACAGATTGGCTTCCTGAACCGAACGCCCAGAGGCCGGATGGCTACGCGTCTCGCCTGTCAGCATCTGGGCTTCGATCTGAATAAGACAAGCAGTTCTGCCGACCAGGCCTCTCTGTTCAACTAGTCTCTTTTGCGACCTTTTGCACTCTCACGCCACTTACCCAACGTAACAGGAAATGAGCAGAGAAAAAGTTGAACTTTCAACCGCTTTGGCCGTTTTTGTTCGCAGTCTGAGGCGAGGACAAACAAGAGACTCGGAGTCAGCGATGCAACGATTGAACAAACCCGCACACGCCCCGCTGGGCACGGCTTTCTTGCTGTTTGTAAGCCTCGCGATCATCCCGGTTTCGCTGAAGGCGGCGGGACTGCAGGTGGGCTTCAGCCCCAGATTGTCAGCAGCAATCGATATTTGGAGGCAGATTGCACAGTCGTTTGGCCCGAACTACGAGCCGGGAAGCGGGTCCGAGTTGGCCGTGCTCATCAGCTCCGAGAGCGCCGAGAGCGCACCGTCAACGGCTGCGGAAAGTGAAGCTTGCCCGCTCCGGCAATACGCCTCCGATCGAGAAGTGGAAGACTCGGTTCAAACATTGGCGGAGATCCCGGTGGCATTCGTCCCGGCTGCTGCCGCCCAGCGAATTCTTTGCTCCAGGGCTTTGCGCGTTCAACCGAAACCCAGGCGACTAGATTCAGACGTTGTAGCCATGGAATTGAGTTCGAAGGAATTCAGTTCGAACACTGAAGCGGGCGCACGAGCCATCAAAGCACTCAGCGCTTACAGAGCGGAAGAAGCCTTGCGAGTCGAAGTGCTGAAGATTCTCGAAAAGTGCGCGGTCTCGGGACGACCCGATTTGAGCGACTCAGTCAAGAATCCTGGAATACCAAAAAGCTTTCGAATGCTTGTCCGGTTTAAGCAGCCCGCAGCCGTTTCCGTGACTGGAGCACAGTGCAAGGTGCGCACTGTGCTCGCGCCCGCCGGAATGTTCAAGCTCGAACGAGCGTCGCTGAACAACTCGCCTGCCGCTCCTGACAACTGCGATTTGTAATCCTCGAACGAACCACGGCCGGTTCTCATGCCGGTTCCCGCGCGCTCAAAGTACGACGCGCGGGCAGCACTCGATCCACGATCAATAGTTCTGCTCCGCTCACCGTTTGCCAAGACTCGCCAGGGGCACGAGCGCCAGGAATGCGTGCAATAAATTGACGCGTAGCGCCGGCGTCCTTAGAATGAAAACAAAATCGTGCGACGCTGGAGGAAATGAATGTCGGAAAGACGCAAGATGAGAAAGAAAATGTGGGAGCTCTTGCTGTTCATTCCAAATTTGGTGGGGCTATTGATCGGCCTGCTGAGAGACGAGCGGGTTTCGCAAGCCGACAAGGCGATACTCGCCGGCGTGATCATGTACGTCATAGTTCCGGTGGATGTTATCCCTGACTTCATTCCGTTCATCGGACAAATAGACGACTCTTACCTGCTGGCCATTTCGATACTGAGGCTGTTGAATCGCGCCGACCGAAGAGTGGTCCTGGATCACTGGAGGGGCGGTCGTGATATCAAAGAGTTGGTGGACAGTATCGTAAAGATTGCCGAGTTCTTCCTGCCGGGCCCGATCAAGAACGTGTTGCGCGGGCGTATCGAACCCAAGGGCCGATTGACCATAATCGCCGACGCGCCATCAGCCGCCAAGTAGCGGACCTATCGACACCGCTTCCAAACCGACTCAACTGTTGGTAACCGCGCTGCGGTCGGTCTTGCGTAATGCATCGAGCATCTTGTCGTGAATCCCTCCGAACGAACCGTTCGACATGATCACAACAACATCACCGCTCCCAAGACGCGGAATAAGATTCGCGACGATTTCATCAGGAGTCGCAATGTATTTCGCTTCACGGCCCTGGGCACTCAGGCGCTCCAGCATTTGAATCGGAGATATTGCGGTCTGTTCGGTGTAGCGCTCGGGGTGAAACAGCCGAGCGATTATTATTTCATCGGCGACCGCGAGGGCATCTTCAAACTGCTGCTGGAAAAGCTTGATCTGCGCGGTGTATGACCGCGGCTCAAAGATCGCGATGATGCGACGTTCCGGGTACCTGGAACGAGCGGCGAGAAGCGTCTCGCGGACGGCGGTTGGATGATGCGCGAAGTCGTCGATCACTGTGACCCCGTGAATCTCGCCGCGGACTTCCAATCTACGCTTGACGCTCTTGAACTCGGCTATTGAATCGGCGACCGCCCGCCGATCAAACCCAAGCACCTCACATGCTGCTATCACGCCCAGGCAGTTGCGGACATTGAACATTCCGGCTAGTTGAGTTCGGTATCGCCCGAACTCACGTCCTTCAACGCGGACATTGAAGGTTGTATCGGCGGCCGAGAATGTCACGTCCTCGGCGCGCCATCGCGCATCCTGCTCAACGCCGAAACTCTCGATCGGGCAGAGCGCGCGCGGCGCAAGCTCCCGAACCAGCTCAGAGTCCCAACCCGCGATCAACTGCCCGCGGCCGGGAATCAGATTGATCAAGCGGCTGAACGCGAACTTCACCGCTTCAATATCGCGGTAGATGTCGGCGTGGTCGAACTCGACGTTGTTCAGAATCACCGTGTCGGGCAGGTAATGCATGAACTTCGGTCCTTTGTCGAAATACGCGGTGTCGTATTCATCTCCTTCGATCACGAAGTAACGACCGTCAGTCAGGTGAAAAGATGCGTTGAAGTTTTCAGCGACACCTCCGATCAGGAACGACGGACTGGCGCCGGCTCGCTCGAGAGCCCAGGCCATGAGCGAAGTCGTCGTGGTCTTGCCGTGAGTGCCGGCGACGACGATGGAGTGCCGGCCCCGAATAAAATTCTCCTCAACCACCGCAGCCATCGAGGTGTAGCGCATCTTACCGTTTAGAACAGCCTCCAGTTCAGGGTTGCCGCGGGTGATCGCGTTGCCTACAACGATGAGGTCGGGAGGTCCTGACAGGTTCTCAGGTCTGTAGCCCTGGCAGACCGGAATCCCAAGGCGCTCGAGCTCCAGCGACATTGGCGGATAGACATTCTCGTCCGAACCGGTGACCTTATGCCCCTGCTTCACGAGCATCCCCGCGAGCGACGCCATCGCCGTGCCGCAAATGCCTATAAGGTGGTAGTGCTTGTTTTCCAAATGCTCTCTCCGAAAGTTTTAGACAGCGAGTATAGCAAGCGGGGGTGCCTTGCACCCACCCTGTATGTGTGAAAGAATTTTCCGTCCGCATATGTCATTTCGTTTCCTAACCTCCCGGGAGTTACATTCGAATGAAGATGTTCTACCTCAGACCCATACTAATAGTTTTGCTCTTATCCTGTTCGATACGACTCAACCCACCGGGCTCGGCAAATGTTCTACCGACAGAAGCAGACGGACCTCGCGTTGTTCTTGATTTGCCGGCCAGCCCTGCCGGTGATCCCGACCCTCGTGATGAGACTTCAATCGCGGTAAGCCCAATAAACGATCAAATGATCGTCGGTGTGTCGAAAGACATAGTTGGCGGAGGCGATCCGCAAGTGAGGGGCGTTACGCGCGTCGCTTACTACTTCTCGTCCGACGGCGGCCGAACCTGGGGCAACAACCTGCTGGGACTCGAGACGCCGCAGAAGGTTTGGGGGCGGGCTTCGGATCCATCGGTTGCCGCGGATCTGAATGGGAATTTTTATATCTGCGCGCTGATGCTCGACAACTCAAACTTCGACACAAGTGTCTATGTATTCAAGTCTACCGATGGAGGGCGCACCTTTGGTGATCCTTTCCCTGTAGTGCTGGATATCGCCAACCCGAATCCCAGGCTTATAGACAAATGCTACATGACAGTAGATGCATCGGCTTCAAGTCCGTTCAAGAATACGGTCTACGGCGTATGGACGATGAAGGCGATCCAGGACAGCGGCCAGGACCTTTCGGTCATTCGCACCGCGCATCGGAGGCCGGGGGATGCGGGCTTCTCAGAACAGAAGACCATCAGCCATCCCGGGATAATGATGGGCGCATCGTTGGCCACTGGACCGAACGGCGAGTTTTACGCAGCCTGGATAGGATTGCCGGCGCAAGTAATTCTCTTCAACGCTTCGACCGATGGAGGCGTGACCTTTCTGCCATTCGACGTGACCACGTCCGACGTGGACATCCATGACCTTGTCGGCTCTCTCGAGGAGCCTAGTCCGGCGCTCAGGATCCTGGGCATGGAGCGAATGCACAGCTATCCGGTGCTTGATGTAGACCGAAGCACCGGACCGAATCGGGGTTCGATTTATGTCGCCTGGGCCGAATCCACTAACCGCCGCAACGCCGACATCTTCGTTGAGAAATTGCCACCGCCAAACGGCGGTAATCCGCAACACAGTTCACCGATTAAGGTTAATAACGATGGATCGGGTACTGATCAGTTCTTTCCCTGGTTAAGTGTTGATCCGACCACCGGCTGGGTGGAGGTCGGTTTCTATGACCGCCGAGACGATCCCAACGATCTTCTGAATAACATGTACCTGGCGCGCTCGACTGACGGCGGCGCAACCTTTGGTGAGAATACGCGAGTCAGTATGGTATCTTCCGATCCTCGCATTCAATCGCAAGTTGGCGGCGCTTTCGGAAGCTTCATAGGGTTGGGCGATTATCTTGGGCTGGTTGCGACGCGCGGCAAGGCGCACATGTTCTGGGCGGACACTCGAAGGGGCAAACAGGATGTCTTCTACGGCCAAATCGACTTTTCATCTGCTCCGCCCCCACCTGACGGATTATCCGGCGACAGTTGCCAAAGCCCGCGTATCATCGGCGCGTTACCTTTCCAGGATACTTTTGATACGAGATTGGCTACGTCTTCAGCTGACGATCCGGTGTCTTGTAGCGGTACCGCGGACAATAATACCGTTTGGTACGCACTTACAGTAACCGCAGATACGCTTTGCGGAATAGAGACGACATCAAGCGACTACGATACTGTCCTGAGCGTCTACTCTGGGGCCTGCGGTGCGCTCACTCGCATTGCCTGTAATGACGATTTTGGAAATCCTCCTGTCAGCGCCAATCGGTCGGTGCTTACATTCCCGGCAGCTCAGGGCGTGGCATATCTGATCGAAGCGAGCGGGAAGGGGAGTGGGGGCTTGTTGAAGATCCGCGTTGGTTATCCGACTATAACCCTCGTTGAGTTTGTGCGTGCTCCGCAGGATGCTCTGTTCATAACTGGCGCGAGTTTCACTCGTAACGCTGCAGTTACCGTGCAGTCGGATGGCGAGGACATTCCTCTACCGACCGTCTTCTCATTTGGTCCGCCGGGATTCAATACAGACGCCCTGGTGTACGCCACGAAGAAGAAGCTGAAGAAGCTGGTGAACCGTGGAAGTCTTCTGGTACGTCTTGAAAGCCCGGTCGGCAGCGGTAATATTTCGAACCCGTTTCTCTTTACCAGATAATGGTTTTCGAATGTGAAAGCTCTTCGCTTTGATGGGCAGCTACAATTTGTGCGTGACGCTGACTTGCCTCGACGCGAGGGCGAGTCGCTCGTTCGAGTGATCTGCGCCGGCATTTGCAACACCGACCTGGAAATCGTGAAAGGCTATGCCGGATTCCTCGGGACGCTTGGCCATGAGTTCGTGGGCCGCGTACACGAATCACCGGACGCCTCGTTAATTGGGCGACGCGTGGTAGGAGAGATCAACGCAGGTTGCGGCGAGTGTGACCGATGTCTTACAGGCGATTCGCGACATTGCGCGGCTCGTACTGTGCTGGGGATCAAGGGGCGTGATGGGGCTTTCGCGGAATTCCTGTCGCTTCCGACTCGTAACCTCCTCGAAGTGCCGGAAGCGGTTAGCGACGAAGATGCGGTATTTGTCGAGCCGTTGGCGGCGGCTCTCAACATCCTCGAACAGGTCAAAATAGGAAGTTCGTCCGATGTTGTCGTCGTGGGAGACGGTAAGCTGGCCCAGTTGATTGTGTTGGCCCTGACACGAACCGGTTGCGCGATCACGATCATCGGAAGACACGAAAAGAAGCTGACTCTCGCGCGTGTGCATGGTGCCGATCATACGCACTTGGGCGAGCTTCCGACTCAATGGCTTGGACGTTTCGACCTGGCGATAGAATCGAGTGGATCACCGTCAGGCTTTGCGAACGCAGTGAAACTTGTTAAGCCCCTGGGGACGGTCGTGCTCAAATCTACACATCACGATTTGACGCCTCTCGATACATCGCAAATAGTAGTAAACGAGTTGAACATAGTTGGTTCCCGCTGCGGACGTTTTGCTGCCGCGCTGGACTTGATCGCTAGCGGCGAAGTGAATCTGAACCAGTTGATATCGCACCGATTTCCTCTCCAGGACGGCGTAGTGGCGTTCGAGCAGGCTCGGCTTCGAGATGCTATGAAAGTAATGCTACAAATCGATTAAAGCTTGCAGAATCTCACCGTCAATACCCGCCTACCCTGAATCAGGCTGCCAGAACCTGTTTCAAGGGACTGCTGATAAGAAACTTATTGACAGCGTGGAGCCTGAATGTTATAAACGCCGCGATACGGCTACCATATCTTGGGCCGAGTATCCAACCGAACCACGACATTTAGGAGGCGCGATGAACCAGGGCATACTAATAGAGAAGGTTGCGAAGCGGGCTTCGATCAGCAAGGCAGAGGCCGAACGGGCAATCAACGCAGTTAAGGAAGCTATCACCGACAGTTTGCGTAAGAACGACAAGGTGACCCTCGTCGGCTTTGGTTCTTTCGCCGTATCGCAGCGCCGCGCTCGCCGTGGCCACAACCCATACACCGCTGAGAGAATCAGGATCCCGGCTACGAAAACGGTCAGGTTTAGCGCCGGAAAGCAGCTCAAGGAGGCGGTAAACAAGAGGAAGAAATGACCGACGTTTGGTGCCCGCTATTGGGAACAGGAGCATCTGCGCCAAAGCAGCCATTTTCCAACGTACCCCTCCAGCGCAACCTGATCGCAATCAACCGCAATTGGTGCACTAAAAGGTGCGCGCCTGAACTGAAAGGTTAATTGCGATCCCGATCCGGTAGCTCAGTTCGGCATAAGCCTCGTTATTTGCCTACTTACCAAATCGCTCATTCGTGGAATGGTGGTTGCGAATTGATCAGCGTCGCGACGGAAACTGCCGTGCGTTAGAAATCTAAAAAGGTGTTCTCTATCTGTGCACTTGGTGTTATCCTGAGCGTGGAAAACAGAACGCCTGAGATAAGCAGGACGTAGTCGCATGAAGAAAGCTTTTCTAATACTTAGCCTCTCAATCTTTGGTGCGGTCGCCGTATTACCGGCTGCGGGCAGCAGTTCCGTAGTGTTTGCGCAGCGGAAGGACAAAGACGACAAGAAGAATCCCGCCGGACCGCCGGTTGTAAGACCCAAAGGTGGTCAGGACAAGGGGAAGGAACCGCCACCCAAGAAAGAAAAGAAGCCCAATTAGTCGCGCACCCGTACCAATTTAGTCGCGCGCCCGCCTTACTTGAAGCTCGCCAGGGCTTCGCTCTCATCTGAAAAGATCTCGAACACGCCGTCGAGTTTTGAAATCGCCAGGATGTTTCTCACTGACTGGGAGGGGGACAAAAGTTTTAGGTGTCCCTTCTGTTTGAGAACAGAGCGATAGGATTTGATCAGGCTCCCAACCCCGGTACTGCTGATGTAGGTGACGCTTCGAAGATCAACCAGGAAGTCGATCTCATCTTCCTCAACGAAGCGTTGCACCATCTCGTAGAGTTGATCCGCGTTATCGCCGGGATCAAGCCTGCCGGTTATCTTGATGATTCGAACTGAGTCCGTTTTTCTACTGATGACTTTAGTAGGCCGTCGTATCATAACCAAAAGCTCATGCCTGAATGGCAAGCAGGCGGGCCAAAAATCAGTGGGCGCTACTGGACTCGAACCAGTGACCCCTGCGGTGTGAACACAGTGCTCTACCGACTGAGCTAAGCGCCCTTTGAGGAAAAAGAGACTAGCAGATGACGCCGGGGATTTCCACTGCCGCTGGTCGTTCCGCCTCTTGGTTTGTTGAGTTACATGTCGAGAGATCTCTTGAGGAGTCCCGAAAGAACTTCATTGTCGAGTCTTTTCGATGAACTCAGAACCAAAACGGCACTGAGTTGTTGAAAATCGTGATAACGAACACGACATTGGTGCCCGCCGGACCCAGATTGAGTCCTCCTTTGGTAAGGACCATATCGGTCTCGACGGATTTGGGGTTAAACGGCAGACCATTGATTACCACAACAGAAGCGGTTCCCAAATTCTGGCCGAACAGCCACAGCTTCTTAACTCCCTTTACTTTTACGCCGGTGATGACCGGCGACTGCGAGCCACCGCCCCCCGCCTGAATCGAGATCGAGAGCCATTTCGAATCCGACCGAACTGGTAAACTTGTGTCCGAGACTTGCACCGCAAACGTGTACGTCCCCGTTGACACCGGTGTGCCGCTGATGGCGCCACCTCCGGACATATCCAACCCAGGGGGAAGCGCGCCGCCAACCATGCTCCAACGATAAGGTGACGTTCCTCCTGCTGCAGTCAGCGTAGCACTGTACTTCTGGCCCGTAATACCGGTGTTCATCGCTCCAGAGGTAATGCTTAATGCACTACCGCCGCCGCCTCCAGTCCCGCCGCCGCCTCCGCCTGCGCCGGCGGGATAGATGGCCAGAATGCCTGCTTTATCATCCGCGCCCAGATTAGCATCGCGACCATTTCCGTGAGCAACGGCCCACATGATCGCGGAGGTATCAGCCGGATGAGCAAGTCCGATCGAATGCCCTAACTCATGGCAGGTTACCTCCGCCAGGTTGGCGGAGTTCCCCAGAAAGCAGCTCATTCCCTTGTTGAATACGGTGTCCGCCTCCAGGAGCCGGTTGAAACTGGTTCCGCCAACGACCTTCGACTCATTCGTGTAGTTGATTGCTGTTAGCGCGACGACGCCGGAACAACCTACCGGCGGGTCCAATTGGCCGAGACAATCGCCAAATGAGATTGTGTTCGCGTTGTCTATGGAAATACCGCATGCGCCTGTCTGGCCCGCAGTCTGAAGATGAATTGAAGCCCCACTCTGATTCGGCCACGCCGACATGGCGCGCGCAATCTCGGCCGCTCCTCCCCCCGCTACAGGAGATGCGTTGGGATTTACGTAGTAGGAAATCGCCTGGCCCGAATCGGCTTCCATCCACCGAACGCCGCCCGCCATGAAAGCATATTCCGGTTTGAAGCCACCGGACTGTTGCTTTGCGCGCCAATACTCGCCGGGAACCACGACGAAAGGCTCACTGGCCCGCAAGGCATCTACCTCCGCTATCTGCGCCGCTTCCCGCCGCATCGTCCGCTGGATCTTCTTTATGTACGAATGAAGGGAGGTGCGATTAGTGATCTCGCCTACGGAGGTGCGCGCGAGTAGTTCGACATCCGGCACGTCTGCTGACCGCTCGACCAATTCGCCGCTTCCATTCGCGACTATAGAAAACTTGCCCATAAAGGTGTGTGCGGTGTGCAAGCTTCCGTCGGTACCGGTATTCAGATAGAGGAGAACGCGTTCACCCGGCGTGAAGCCAGGTTGTCCAAATACGCGCACCCCGTAAGTACCGGCTTCGCCACCAAGTTGCTTGAGCACGATAGTGTTTTCCGGCAGCTCTCCCTTCAGAATGCGATCGGTACGCACTTCAACATAGGTCCATACCATCGAGTGTGTGTCGTCCCAGGCGCTGATCCTTGAAACCACTCTGCCGGTGACGATCAAGCGCGAGTTCACGATTAACTCGGTGTCCGACAGCATGACAACCGTCGTCGCTTTTCCGTGAACTATGGGAAGGAGTAGAAGAGCTAGTAAGAGAAAAGAGCGGGCTGATTTCCTGGGGAACTGCTTCATGTTTCCAAACCTTTCAGCTCGATCGCGAGTAAGAACAGCGACTGGGTTACGGTCAAAACGCAATTCCAAGGCGTCATCGCACGCTTGGATTTCAAGCAAACACCTCGGGGGTTCGAAGAGGGGCCGCCGGCAAAATCGATCCATCGCTCAGGCGCGCATTGAACCATAGGCTCGATCGACTGTCAAGAACGATGCTCTGTTTGTGACCTGCTTTCACGAGAACATTGAGATGGAATCCACAACAGATTGGGAGCGTTCCGGGAGCGAACGCTCCCAAGCAGAATAATATTCGCGCGCCGTTGGGCGCTGAAACGGACAATCTGAAGGTTCACAATCTAACGAAGGCTTTATCAGGGGATCGATTGGCGGAAACCAAAGGGCGCGGGAGAAGTGCCTGATAGAAGTTGGGAGTCTTTAAGCCGGGCGGGATCCTTCTCTCCGCTCGTCGTCGCGACGTACGCGATCTTCTTCACGATATTTGCGATCGTCGTCACGGTACTTCCGGTCGTCAAGCTCGCGAGGCTCGTCGCCACGCATTCCGGTTTTGAAGTGCCGGATGCCTTCGCCAAGTCCCTTGGCGACTTCCGGAATCCGGCGCGCACCGAAGAGGATTATTATTATCAGCGCGATGATTAACAGCTCGGGCATTCCAAGTGGACCCATGTTGAACTCCTTAAATCAGTCATAATCGGACGCCGTGATTCTAGACCTCGCTTCACGAAAGTGTCAAACACTGTGGTCGAAATCAATCGTTAATGGAAAAGACTTTGCGAGCATGAAGAGGGCTCGGCGTCGACTGAACTGCCCGATGGCTTTCTTGCTTTTTAATCGAGGCAGCCGCTATCATACGTCGCGCATACGGACCGAAACCCATAGTGACGGATCGGTCGCCGCGCTAAAAACTAACAGGTCAGGCAAGCTCCAGATCAACACGGGATTCTTCCTCGCCCGTTTACTCGCGAGGAATAGACACGCTCAAATATGACGCTCGAATGTCCTAAGTGTAAGTCTCCCGTTGCGCGCGATGGGCAACGCTTTTGTTATCGTTGCGGTCACGACCTGGGCGCTTACTATGAATCGATGAAGGGAGAGTCCGGGCAGAGTGGTGCGGTTACCGTTGACGGTGCGACCGAAGACAAGCCTCAAGACTCATACCGGCCACAACTTCCCGTTGGAACCGTAATCCTTGACCCAAGTGCATTCGACGGAGAAAAACCACCCGTCGCGCTGCCTAATGCAAATCTCAAAATCCTACTGCCAACCGGTGACGTCTTCGACCGCGAGATTGACGATGAAGAAACTCAGATGGGAAAGGGACCACGCAACGATCTGGTCATTGCTGATCCGTCGGTATCAACCGCGCACTCAGTGCTGCGCCGCGAAAAGGAGGCTTACACTATTGCCGATCTTGGAAGCCGGAACGGAACATTCGTCAATGGCGAACGAGTGACCAGTCCGCGCCGGCTTAGCCATGGCGATGTGATCGGTATGGGTCTCTCGAAGCTGACGTTTCGACTTGCCGACTATAGCGAAACCGGCGCAATTGACCTCGACGAACTGGCGGCCGTATCGAAGCACGGCCCGCCACCGTTGACTGAAGAATCCCTGGCGACGGCTGTCGTCAGCTCCGGACTTGTATCACAGAGTGACCTCGATCGCGTTCGCAAGACCGCAAACGGCCGAAAGCTCTTGACCGCTCTCGTCGAGGATCGTCTTGCAACTGAAGAAAGCATCCGCGATTTGATGAGCCGCACTTTTGAGATCCCGATCGTCGAATTGGAAACCCCTCAGTTTGATGAGGGCGTAATCGCGGAGTTCGCGCCGCGCCTTGCGATCGAACGCAATATCATCCCGATCTCAAAGGACGGGGAATCGCTCGTTATTGCAGTTGCCGACCCAACCGACCGCGACGCGATTCAGGAGGTCGCCCAAAAGGTTCAGCCGTCGGTTGTCCTACGCCTCGCAACTGCGTCCCAGATACGCGAGAAGGTAAGCCGGTATTACGGTCCGAAGCTGATCGGGGTGTTGCCGACTGGCGAAAAAATCGAATATCCGATTGACAAGCACGAAGTTGAAATAGGTAAGGCAGCTCACAACCAGATTGTGTTGACTGATCCGACGGTGAGCAACACCCATGCGATCGTGATGGCACGCGATGGCGGCTACAGCATCGTCGACCTGGGCAGCCGCAACGGCACTTTCATAAGCGGAGAACGCCTGGGCTCAAAAGCCGTCACCCTGCGGCACGGCGAGAAGATTCAGCTTGGGCAGACTGTGCTGACGTTCAGAAATCCGGGCGAGACAGCGGCAAATCTTACAGCCGTGCTTTCCGAAGAAGCCTTGCAGGAAGTGAGACGACGCTCCGGAGTCGCGGACAGGGGACCCGAAGAGAGCGCAACTCCGGGAACTGTCCCGGTCCCGATTCCTTCGAACGCGGCGCCCGACTCGAAGCCCGCTTCGGGAGACTCCAAGCCGGACACGCCGGGATCAGAAGCAGTCACGCTTGCTGGAGAAAGTGAGAAAGACGATAAGAAGAAAAAGAAAAAGAAGAAGAAGAAGGACAACGATGCGCGCCTCAGAGCGGCCTATGTCAGCGCCGGCGGTCGTATCTTCGCCGCGGTATTGAGTGTCGCGTTGACGGTGGCCCTGACCTTATACCTGACGCGCGGCGGCTTTTCGCCGGCCAAGGACGAGGTCAAGATCAGCAAGAAGGGGCACCCTAAACTGAAAGTCCCAAAGCCGGGCTCCGGGACATCTTTTCAGGGCGGGATGTTTGAAGCTTCCAGCGTCGTTCAAGTTCCCGGGACTGACGGTGTTCTTTTCGTGGATGACAGGAAGCTCGACGAGATTCTATGGATGCAGGTCGACGAATCGGGTAAGCAGAAAGGCTCAACAAAACCGATTACGCTCGGCGCAAGCGTAGCGGACCTCGAGGGCATTACCTACGGAAACGGTTACTATTATGTCTGCGGATCGCAGTCCGACCCAAAAGATGGCGAGCAAAACGCGATAGCGCGATTCACGTTCGACGCGGCAAGCCAAACCGTCAAAGGCATTGAGGTAGTCGCAAACTTCAGAGGATTTCTGCTGAGCAACCTTCCGGAACTAAAGGGCGAAGGCGAGAAGAACGGAAAGGAAGGCGGCCTCAACATCGAAGGCCTGGCCTGGGATCCCAAACAGAACCGGCTCTTGCTTGGGTTGCGATCGCCTCAAATGAGCGGCAACGCAGTGATTGTCCCGGTAGGATTCCAGAATCCAAATGGTCCCTTCTCAACCGACAACCTAAAGGTAGCTGACTCGCGTGCGATTCAACTTCCGCTTGAAGGTCTGGGGGTTCGCGACATTCAATTCGACAGCCACCTGGACGCGTTCCTGATAATTTCTGGAGCGCCAGAGCATCACGACAAGAAACTTGGCTTCAAGCTTTGGCAATGGAATGGCGAGTCTGTTTCTCCGGACTCCGGGCTCCAGGCGTTGACGGATCTAGACCTTCAAATGAAGCCTGAGGGAGTCACTCATTTCGATTTCGCAGGACACGATTTCATATTTATTGTCGGAGACGCGGGGGTCTACGCGAAGCTTGATCTCAGCGAATCTGATTAGTCCGCACAGCGATCTCGCTTGCCCAGAAAAGTATTGCAAATAGCAGTCACTCCTAATAACATCGGGCTATCCCCCGGTTGTTTCAATCCTTAGCGTGGCAACCAAAGAATCGCACGCCTGCTCCCTCAACCCGTTCGATCTGAAGGTCTTTTTCGAATGCATCCGATTGCATCCGGGTAGATTGGACAAGCTCGAGAGCAAGCATTCGTTCTTCGCCTTGAGTCAATGACTGGATTATCATGCCGCTGAGCCTCACACCGAAGCGGGCAGCTGAGATTCTCATCATCTGCTATGAGCCTGCCGTATTTTCTGCGCTCAGACCACCGCCCTCTCACTCAACTAATTGGCAAAACGTTATGCTCGCGCCGGCGAGCATCGATTATCTGAAGACAGAAATTGACGCAACCGTCGCGCCTCGCGTGATAGGGACGGTCCGGGGCTGTAGCATCGCATGAAGCTTTCTTTCACAAAGCCATTGTTTTTCGATCACGCGGCCAGCTCGCGAGGTGCGCGAGGCTGTACGATCCTCAACAAGATTGGCACTCTGGCTCAGTCGTCGCATGACCTGAACACGGCGCTGCTTTGCGCCGCAGAGGAGATTGGCGCTCAACTCGAATTGGAGCGCGTAGCGATTCTCTTGCAGCACGAAGGCGTGTTTCGGCGAGTCGGCGACTATTGCGCCCCGAAGATCGGTCCCGTTGAAAAAGAGAAGCTTCGTCAGCTCGATGCTGAGATCACAAAAGGTCTGAGTCTACAGTTCGACATGACCGAAATTGCGAACGCCGGTTCTGACGAGCGAGTAAGCCGTCTCTTGAAGAACGCTGCGAATCACGCGCACCGGCCGGACGTTAAAGCAATCTTGATTGTGCCGCTGGTCATCGATTCACAACCCGCGGGAGCTGTTCTTCTCTATCAACACGGCAGGCAGCATTGGTCGGACGACGATAAGCACATCGCGCAGGCTGTGGCGTCGACTCTCGCTCTGACCGTGCATCACTTCAGATCCCAGGAGAGAGCTACGAGTGCATCCGATCGCGAAGCTCTTACGAATCAACTGCTGACAGCGATCAGGAATGCAGTTGGCGTTGATGAGATTCTCAAAGTCGCCGCGGACGGGATAGGCAAGACGTTGAAGATCACCCGGGTCGCGATTTACATGCACAACGGATCTTCGGAACCCGATAAGTGCGACTTCATCGCGCGCGCCGAATATCGTGCAAGCGTCTTAGTCCCGAGCCTGATAGACGCCGAGTTGGATCTCCAGGGGAGTCCGTTGCTCGAGCGCGTGCTTTCGGGCGAGGTCATCGATGTCCCGGACACCAACCAGAGCGATCCGATTATGCGCGCGATCAGCGTAAGGCTGGGTGTGCGCGCAATCGCGCTGGCTCCAATCAGATATAACGGGCAAACCGTGGCGATGATGTCACTGGAGCAATTCGATCATCCGCATGTGTTCTCGCAAGCGGAGATGATGCTTCTCGAGCTTGCCACCGAACAGATAGCGGTCGCGCTGTACCAGGCTGAGCTCTATCGCGAGGCGCGCGATGCTGCGCGACGCGATGCGCTTATCAGCAAGATCAGTTCGGCGATTCACAGCTCGCTGGATCCGGGTGCCGTGCTCCAGTCAATCGTCAGCGAGCTCGGAGCCGCGCTTTCAGTGTGTCGCTGCCGTCTGGCGTTGCTACCTACACCGTTGCCCGAGATGGTGCCGGTCACCAACGAATACGTCGCCGAGTGCTGCACAAATCGACCTGCAATGTTGAGCGACATAAGAACAGTAGAGAATCCGTTTCTACGATCGGTGCTTGCGCAGGAAGGCCCGGTATCGGCAAGTGATCCTGCGAACGATCCAATCTTCGCCCCTCTTCGAAGACGAGTTGAAGCAGGAAGCGTCAAGTCAATTCTCACTACCGCTATTCGGATTGGCGGCAGGCCGATTGGCATTTTGAGCCTTCACCACTGTGAGCTGCCTCACGCGTGGACGGATTGGGAAGCTGATCTTGTCAAATCGGTGGCAGACCATGCGGCGGTTGCGATCCGCCAGGCAGAGCTCTACAGGGAAGTACGCGAATTTGCCAAGCAGGCTTCACTGGTCAACGAGATCGTCGGATCGATTCGCGGCTCACTGGATCTGAAGGAAATCCTGCAGGTGGCGGTGGAAGAAGTCGGCCGCGCTCTTGGGGCCAACCGCACTTACTTTCGCACGGTGAATGGCCGTGACAACGTAATCGTTGCGGAGAGCCTTACAGATCCCAGTCTTTCACTCAGCCACATAACGACGTCGGTTGACGACTACGTAACAAACTACCTGATCGAGAATCGGCGGACTCTTGTAATTGATGATGTCCGCTCGTTCGCCGCGGCGTATCCGAGCCTGGCGTCGACTGTGCGAACCTGGCAGACCGAGCCCGTCAACCTATCTCAAATCGTTTGTCCCATATTCGTCAATGGTTCGTTTTGGGGTGGGCTTTCGATTGGGCAGACTGATTGCCTTCGCAAGTGGACGGCGAGCGAAATAGCTCTGGTTGAAATGGTCGCGGCCCAGGTCGAAGTCGCGGTTAGCCACAGCAACCTTTTTCAGGAGACCAAGCAGTCCGCTGAACGAGAGGCGCTCATCAGCCACATCATACACGGTGTCAATCAGTCAAACCGTGTTGACGAAATATTTCCGATCGCCGCGCGCGAGCTTGGCGGCTATCTGGCGGCTGACAAAATTTTGGTTACCGATTTCAACCGCCACACTGCGCACTGGATAACCGAATGCCAATACAGTGAGGGCACGGTGAGCAACCCCGATAGAGCGTACCGGCAGGAAGATGTCGCCGGATTCTTAGAGCTCGCCGATGATGGCGTTATCGTATGCGACGACGTCGAAGCGGACCCGCGACTTGACGAAAAGCTTCGCAGTATTCTTCGCGTCGCCGGCACTCGCTCTTTCATCTCTGTGCCGCTTTTATTTGGAGAGGACACTCGCCTGATGATCAGCGCCGTAATGGTGTCGGGCGCTCGGAGATGGACGCAGGACGAAATCGAGGTCGTGCGCGCGGTGGCGAGTCAGGTTGTAATAGCGGTCGAACGCGCGGAGCTCTTTGAGCTGGTATCGCGTGCAAAGGTTGAATGGGAAACTACCTTCGATGCGTTGAACGATGGCATTCTGATTTTCGATCAGAACGGCACTTTGAAGCGCATCAACGATGCCGGCGCTGCGTATGAAGGAGCGAATGTACGAGAGCTGATCGGCCGGCGTTGCTGCACGCTGCTTCAGGGTGTTGAGGGTGAGACCTGTCGCGTAGCGCAGGTTATTCAATCGGGACGCCCCGCCACCTTTGAGCTCCTGCCAGAGCGCTTGGCGCGCCCTGTACTGGTCACGATCTCACCTCTCGCAGGTGGCTCTGGGAGCCGTTATCGAGGCGCCCGTCACGACTTGAACAACGGGAACGATGGCAACCGTCATAACAACAATGGGCATCACGAGGCGCCGCGTGGCGCGGTTTGCATTGTGAGAGACCTCTCCGAGCTGCGAGCCGCCGAGGCGGCAGCGCGTGAGCAGCGCAGTTACCTGGTCAAGCTGATCGAGCACGCAAATGACGCGATTCTCGCTTTCTCGCCAACAGGCCGTTTGATCTGGTTCAACGAGCAGTTGGCGAAACAATCCGGTTATTCACGAGCGGAGCTCGAAGCCGGTGATTACAGGTTGTTCGTCTTCGGCGATCAAAAGAAACTTGCAATCGAGCGATTCAATCGCGCGCTTGACGGCGAAGCACAAACTTACGAAATGAACGTGGTCAGAAAGAGCGGCGAGAACCGCTTGCTTCTCATCACCTACACGCCCATTTACGACGAAGGGCACGTGACCAGCATTCTATCGATAGCTCGGGACATCACCGAAGAACGCACAGCGCGAGAACGCGCCGCGCAGGCGGACAAGCTTCGCGCTCTCGGACAGCTGGCGTCCGGCGTTGCGCACAACTTCAATAACATCCTCGCCGCCATTCTGGGTCACGCACAATTGATCAAGCGGGACTGCACCGATGAACGCATAGCATCTCGCATGGACATCATCGAACACGCTGCGCTTGACGGCGCTCAGACCGTAAGACGCATCCAGGCGTTCGGCGCGCAGAAGAAGGAGTCCACCAACGATGAGGTCGAGATCAATCAGCTCATTCAGGATTCGACGACTCTTACCAGGACAAGATGGTTCGACGAGGCGCAGGCTCGTGGCATGCATTACGAGGTCGAGTGTGATTTTCAACCGGAAATACCGATCACGGGTTCAGCTTCTGAGTTGCGCGAGGTGTTTGTAAATATCATTCTCAACGCGCTGGATGCGATGCCTCAGGGAGGGCATCTGCGCATCGCGACCGAGGTGAGAGGCGGCTGCACGCATGTGAGTTTCACCGACGACGGAATAGGAATGGCGCCCGAGATATGCGATCGAATATTCGAGCCGTTCTTTACTACCAAAGGCGCGAACGGAACTGGGCTCGGCCTGGCCGTGAGCCACAGCATCGTCGAGCGGCACGGCGGCCGGATTGAAGTCGTCAGTGTGCCGGGACAGGGCACCACCTTCACTGTCAGCCTGCCCGCTGCTAACTCCATTCTTCAATATGCGCCTCTTGAGAATACCTCTCATTCCAGAACGGTGAACGTTTTGGTAGTGGATGATGATCAGCGCGTCCGCGAAGCGATTGTTGGGATGTTGAGCTCATCGGGTCACCGCACGGATCACGCGGGCAGCGGCCGCGAGGCACTGGAAAAACTCGAGCGTGATCGATTTGATTTGGTATTCACCGACCTGTCCATGCCGGAAATGGACGGTTGGGCGGTAGCCGGCGAAGTGCGCCGCCGCTGGCCAAATGTAAAAGTGGTCTTGATAACCGGCCATTCGGTTTCGGCTGAAACCGTCGAGATCAATCGCGATCTTGTAAGTGAAGTGATGTTCAAACCAATCCGCCTCGACGACCTGAGCTCGACAATGAGCCAGGTGCTTTCATAGTTTCGTCAAGCTGCCGGCTTATCAGAGAACGATTGATCGCAAGTTCCGGGCATGACTCATTGGGCTCAAATCAATATATTGTGGGGCGTCTAACAAAATATTGTGAGTGTGATTACCGTAATAACGATTTTACTTGACATGGTATACTGTTCGCATTATCAACCGCTCGTCGTTAACGCCCGTTGATCCAGAACTCGTACTCAGAGACTCACTTTTAATATCGAAGATCACCGAAGTCGGGTGAGGTGTAGCCGCGTTGGTCCCCGACGCTCGGAGCCGCCGTTAGTCTGCTTAAGGCGAGAGGTTTCTCGCCAAGGGGGTCCCCATGCATCCTTCTGTCCTCGCGCGCTACCTCAAAACATCGGTTCTGTTAGCCTTAAGGTCTGCTTCGCAAATATCTAAACGTCATCCAATTGAGGGGCAATCTCTGCGACAGCGCGCCGAATCCAGCGTGCTCTTCAGCAAAAGACCTCTCAGAGCAGTTACGTGTTACGCAATAATCCTGAACCTTCTGATCTGGCCTTCACCGAAGATAACCTTCGGAGCAATCACTTTTCCGGTTTCTGGAGTCGCATCGACCGTCGTCTCTACGGTTGCTGACCTATCATCAATGGTCAGGTCGCTGCGGTCGGTGCCCGTCATCGTCATTCCTTACGGGCCAATAGTGATACCGTTCCCAGTGCTCCCGATCTGGCCATTCAATGTCCAGGCTTCGCGGCCGATCAGTATGGCCGAACGCACCGCGCGAGTGGCAACCATCGCTGTGGCGCCGCACAGGATGGTCGGTTACATCGGCGAGACCGTGACCTTTGTTGCGATGGGCTCGGACATTCGAGGCGACCTCGTGCACGGCGCGAAGTTTCAATGGGAATCATCGGACACAAGCAAGCTCACGATAGATCAAGCGGCGCGGGCAATTATGGTTCAGCCCGGAATGGTAATCGTGACCGCACGCGCGGGAGCGGCAGTACAGACTGCGCCGGTGTTGATCAGACCGATTCGCCGCCCGGTGCAGACCGACCAGCAGTGGCGAGCCGACCAGGAGAGTTTTGTTTCGTCCGTTGGAGACGGAGAAGGCGGGAACGGAATTCTGGCGTCCTTGACGGATCGTTTGATGCCAACCGCTCATGCTCAGTTCAATACCTGGGGCGACAATCCAAATGCGGCGGGACAGATAGGAACACCGCCATTCACCGCGCTTGAAGACACGCGACTCGGGCCGGTGATACCAGGAAGTAATTTTGAATTACCGATTCCGATTGTGAGTCTTGGAGGAAGAGGACTCGCAACGAGCCTGATGCTCTACTACAACAGCAGCGTGTGGGGAAGTTACTTTGATGCGGTCGGCAACACGAACGTCTATGCGTTTGATCCGATTCAGAGCTGGCCAAGCGCGGGCTTCTCGCTCGGGTTCGGGAGGATCACTTACACGAGCAGCGGGAGCGGCTACAGGTACATGCTGATTGATCCAAACGGCACGCGGCACGATCTCGGCGTTGGCTCAGACACCGGCACGAATACGCTTCAGACAACCGATGGCTCGCATATCACATACGCCGGGAATGCGCTCGGCGGCACGATGTATTTCAACGACGGGACGGCGGTCACGATAGGAAAGGTGAACAATCGACTGCTGCCAACTCAGATCACCGACACCAACGGCAACTATGACCAGATAGCCTATCATTGGGAGATGAATTACCCGCCGATGGCAATCAATTATGTCGTCGACACGCTTGGGCGAGTGATTCAGTTTCACTACGATACTCCGAACAGCACCAACCTCACTTCGATCACCACGCCGGCCGGGACGGTCAGCCTGGGATACCAGACGGTGACGATGAACCCGAATTTCCTGCTGAGCAATCCTATCGAGAACATGCCGTCGAGTTTTTCGGCAGTCAGCAGCGTGACCATGCCGGTTAAGCCAACTTACACGTTCACTTATACGGGCTACGGGATGATTTACAATATCGTGGCTACTAGCGGCGGGGGAACGGCGACGGTCTCATACGACTGCCCGCAAGGAGGCGACCAGGTTTTATGGCCGACATTCAGTCGTCGAACTGAGAGCGGAACGCCGAACGACGCAGTCTTTATCTATGGTTCAGACGGCAGCATTACTCGTCCCGATGGTACCAGGCTGCTTCTTTCCGGACCAGACAAGGAACTGCGAGGCAGCACAAACACAACGCTATCGAAAACTGTCAGCACACTATCGACCGATCCTGGAGGCTCGACAGTGCTGCAATCGGTCATCGCCTACGATGAAATTGGTCAGCAAACAAGAGTCGACTTTGATTACGATGGTTACGGCAATGTGGTAAACAAACGCGAGTACGGCTATCAGATCAGCAGCGCGTGGAAGGTGAGAAGGCGAACTCATTACAGTTATGTGAACTGGGAGCCTTACCTGAGCGCGTACATTCGCAATCGCGTGACAGAGACCGATGTGTATGACGCTTTGCAAAACACAAGCGACTCCGACGATGTTTTGGTTGGCAAGACGGTAGTCGGGTACGACTCGTACAGCGCGATGGGAGGAATGGAGAACTACGGAGGTACGGCAGCGCCGCCGGGGCATCTATCGGGCTACGACACCAGCAAGACGACGCGCGGGAATCTGACCGGTGTGACGACTTACAGCGATCTTTCCGGGAGCGGAGTGACGCGAAGCAGCAAGATCGACATCTTCGGCGGAGTGACCAAGGCTCAGGTTTCGTGCTGCAACGCAAAGAGCTTCACGATGACCGAGGCGACATATTGGTCGCGCTCAGCACAGACCACAAGCGGAGACCAGTCCAGCATTCATCTGACTTCGACTGCAGCCTACGATTTCGACATCCTTCAAGTTACCAGCCAAACCGATCCCGACAGCCAAACTACCAGTTACAGTTATGACGCCGCCGGACGCCCGAGCGGGTTCACCGCGCCAACCGGAGCAACCGGTTCGGTGGTGTACAACGCGTTCGGCGAAAAGACCTCGTCATCCGTCACCTACTCGGAAGGTGGCGTGAATAAGACCGTCTCGACTTCGGCGACATACGACGGTTGGGGCCAGATGACTTCCTCAATTGATGCCAACGGAGCGCAGACCAATTATACTTATGACAACATGGGTCATCGGCTCACGCAGACAAATCCGTTCCAACAGGGCGGCACGCCCGGCCCTTCCACCGGTTATCAATACGACGAACTCAGCCGGCAGACGCTCATGACATTGCCCGGCGGCAACACGAATCAGACCGCCTACATCGGCGGCAACATTGTTACGATGACCGATCAAGTCAATCGCCAGACCAAACGCGAAAGTGACAGTCTCGGAAGATTGATCACAGTCACCGAGCAGGATGTCTCAAGCGGCGCGCTGACACAGGACACGACCTACACTTATGACATCGCGGATCATTTGATCGGAGTGAATCAGGGCAATCAGACTCGCGCGTACAAGTACGATGCGGAAGGTCATCTACTGTTCGAGCGCATTCCTGAGATGACCGCGTCCATTAACGATGGGACCGGAACATACTGGACGACCAAATACACCTACACGACCTTTGGCGCGGTAGCCACGAAGACGGACGCACGCGGGGTGATTATCACTTATGGTTATGACAATCTGAATCGACTGACTTCGATAAGCTACAACACGAGCGGCGCAACAGGCGTCGATTCCACGAACAATGTCGCTTACACCTACGATACCTCTCAAACGAGCGTGACTAACGGCCTGCTTCTCTCGATCACGATGAGCGGGCCGATGGCGACTTACACAGAGACGTTGAGCTACGACACCTCTAAGCGAATAGGCTCGCGAACGTGGACCAGAGACAGCCTCAGCTACACAACCAATTATCAATACAACACAGGCAATCAATTGACGCAGATGACCTACCCCGGAACCGGCAGAACGCTGAACGTAGCGCACGACAGCGCGGGGCGCGTCAGTTCGATAGCGGATCAATACCGTAGCTACGCCAATAACTTCACGTTCAACCCTGCCGGGCAAGTGACAGGGCTGAGTCTTGGCAACGTAGCCACTGAGACATACGGATACGATACGAATCGCATGCAGTTGATTTCACAAACGGCAACCCAGACCGGTGGAACAACGAACGGCCTGATGAACCTGCATTACTATTACGATGCTGCGGCGGGTCAGATGGGAACCGGATCGACTACTGGTAACGCGGGCCAGTTGATGGCGATCAACAACAGCAGCACAATCAACGGCACGACCGAGAGCGCGGCTTACACCTACGACGATCTCGGAAGACTCGTCACATCGAACCAAACGAGCAATGGTTCATCGGCGCAGCGGCGATTCGCTTATGAGCGGTGGGGCAACAGGACCGGGATGTGGGATGCGACTTCGGGCGGGACTCAGATTCAGAGCATCGCGCTTCAGCAATCGAGTGGAGTGCCCACTAACCAGATCACAAGTGTGACAGCAAGCGGATCGACAAAGAACTACACCTACGATGCAAACGGAAATCTGATAAACGACGGAGTGCACGTCTACACCTACGATGCGGAGAACCGGCTGAGAACTGTAGATTGGGGCACGTCGAATCAAGCCTCTTATGTGTATGACTATGCGAACAGAAGAATAAAGAAATACACCAACGCCGCGATCACATATTACGCGTGGCAGGGGAATCAAGTGATCGGCGAATACGATTCGACCGGAGCGACAGTCTACAATTATGTGTATTCGGGAATCAGACTGATAGCGCGAATGGGAAGCGGACTGATCAACTGGTACTTGAGCGACCGGTTGAGCGAGCGGCTTGTGCTTGACGGAAATGCCGGCGTTATTGGTCGAATGGCGCACCTCCCGTTCGGCGAGGACTTCGGAGAGAACGGCACTCAAGAGAAGCACCATTTCACGAGTTATGAGAGAGACAGCGAAGCAGGCAGTGACTACGCGGTCAATCGGCAATATTCAGCGAGTGTGGGTAGATTCATGTCTGCCGATCCGTACAGGCCAAGCGCAGGCCTGAGCAACCCGCAGAGTCTGAACAGGTATACCTATGTGCTTAACAAGTCATTAGACTACGTTGATCCGTCAGGACTGAATCTTGCGGATCCCAATGGCGGTGGGCCAATGTCATGTTCAGTCGCTTATGGCTGGGCATCGTACGAGGGTCTCCCGGTTTATGGACCTGTCGGTTTTGAATGCGGTGGTAACGGTTCGGCGAGTGGCGCGGACAAGCCCGAGAAAACGCCGTGCAGTGAGCAGGAGTTCAGTTTTAGCAGCGACACCGGGTACCTAACTGCTAATGAACTAAGTCTACTAGCAGAAGTGGCGCTTGGAGAATCGGGGTTCCGAGGATCTAATCAACAAGAAATTGAGGCCATTATTGCAACGGTAATAAATCGGCGGAGCTACAATGTGGCTTGGTATAGTGATCACAACAGGCCACACTTCGGTACTCGCCAAAATCCGGCCCCTACACAGATTCCTGACATTCTCGGTATGACCGGTTATGACGCTTACACCGCAGGCTTGGGCTACAGAAAGCTATCACAGGCGAAAGCGATGACTGGAGGAGTGTTGACTGAAGACAGCTATGTATGCGCTCAGCTAATAGCAGCAAAGAGCTTCGCAGTATGGGCGGGTAGCCACACTCCAGCCGAAGTATTCGCAGCCTATCCGGTGACCTTTTTTCATGCGTTACCTTGGAGAGCTCGACGACGTTACACCAACGTTGCCTCATACGGCGCCACTCTATTCTGGAATGGCCCTTTCGGTCCTCCGACATTCTGACAACAGAGGCTATCGTACGATGGATGGGGTTCGGTGATATTGCAACCACTCTGGGAGGAAGAAACAATGATGCTCCGACTAGCAGTTATCCTGATCGTTACGCAATGCTTAGCCTGCAACTTCGGTACTAGTCGTGATTCGGCTCAGGCGAAAGCTGGCGCGCCAAATCCAATCGTCGAGAGCGCGACTACCGCTCCTGAGGAGCTGAAGCATATGCAGCTTCTGGATATCGAGCATTGGTTTGCATCAGACTCCTTCAAACTCTGGAAATCAGACAATGGCGGTCGATCTTGGACAGTGAGTTACAGCGCGACGCATGAGGACAATGTCAGACAGTGTGTTCGAGGCGTTAGCTTTGTTTCTTACCAAATTGGCTTTCTAGTTGACCGAGACCGGCTAATGCGTACCGATAACGCTGGCAACAACTGGGCCGAAATAGGAACGATCAGAGATAACGGCGGCGAGTATTTCATACAAGCCCTCTGCTTTGTTGATTCCTTGCACGGCTGGGCAGCGGGAAGCAAATTAGGAACTAGCATCGATGCTAGTCCATACGTCGGAGCTGTCCTATGTACCGTAAACGGAGGCAGGACGTGGGTCCGGCAAACAGTCAGCGCTCCTAGAAGAATTGCCGGAACTGGTACCCGGTGGAGCTTAAAAGACTTACTTTTCATGAATGACAAGTTGGGTTGGGCCGTTGGGGATGATGTAATCTTTTGGACTGATAATGGGGGCGAAAAATGGTGGCTCGCCACCGTAAACTCGGGCGGTTATCCGTCCGATTACAATCGCGTGCGATTCTTGGATGAGCTACACGGATGGTCAACTGCTCGCGACACTAAAGAGTTTTTTGTCACGGATGATGGCGGGAGACACTGGGAGCGACGAAATGGGCCGGGCCAGTTTTTAGGGCCATCTGCTGAAGTCGCTTTTGTGAATCCGCGGAGAGGATTTGCGATCAATAGGTTTTTGTATGAAACGGACGATAGCGGTAAGAGCTGGAAGCGGGTGCGCAATAATGATCCCGATAACGGGGCGGAGTACCTAGGAATTGATCGCGCACGCGATAGCAGTGTAATCGCCTTCGGGCTTGAAGCGAATGGCATGGTGACCCTCGTCAGTTCCGATGGAGGCGGAACGTGGCGGAAGCGAATCGACCTGAGGAAGTGAGTCATCAGCGCAATGCCATTCCTCGGCGGGGATTATCGCTTATGGTTATGACAATCTGAATCGGCTGACCTTCCACTCCCCCGTTACAACAAGAAAGAATTTTGTTGACTACATTACCGAACGAGAGTATTCTCGCGCCGGTCAGCTTAGTTGTCTCGATTACACATAACCCAATCATGTTTATGAAGGATATGATCACGTCGGTCCGGCGCTCCGACAAAATCAGATTCAGACTAGGCCCAACCCCTGTCAGAGTTCTTTTTGTTCTTGATTCCAGCGCGCGAATCGAACAGCAGTAGGCGCTCCTTGTGACCGCCAACTCGCGCTTGCTAGAATCCCCGTTGTGAAACCTCGGGCCGCTGCCGGCGTTGAATTACAGGACAAGGCGCATTAGTAACTGCCCTGGTCGAGCTTTCAACTTTCACAGCGAGAGGATGATGTATGAAAAAGTCTCCGACAATTTCGGTCAGCGTGCTGCTCGCGGCATTCGCGCTCTGCTCGCTCGCGTTTGGGCAAGGCGGCGACGTTCGCCGCAAAACCATCGCGATCACCTACTTGAAAGATCCCGTTTCCGTTACGCTGGCCGGCACAACTCTGAGGCCGACGGCGCGCGGTGAAGCTACCGTCGAGCGCTGGCGCAAACGGAACGAGAGTGAGATCGATATCACGATCGAGAACATGGTTCCCGCCTTCAACTACGGAGCCGACTATACGACTTATGTGTTGTGGGCGATTACTCCTGCCGGACAGGCTGATAATCTTGGCGAGTTTCGGCTCTCGGGCAGCTCTGCGCGCCTCAAAGCAGCAACGCCGCAGCAGACGTTCGCGATGATCGTCACCGCCGAGCCGCACTATCTTGTGAAGCTGCCTTCGCAAAAGATCATTCTGGAAAACCTCGCTCCGATTTCAAAGAACGTGCAGGTGCAAACATCGCAAATTTACTTCAACGCCGATTCGGGCAAGTACTACAACGACACCAGCATTCCTACGATCGCCGAACGCGATTACAATAAGACCCCGCCGGAGCTGCTGCAGGCAAGACGCGCGGTGCAAATCGCAAGGCTTGCCGATGCCGAGCGCTTTGATCCGGGGAACTTCAACAAAGCCGTCGCCTCGCTCAATCAGGCTGAAGATATGTTCCGGCACGGCGCGAAGGTTTATGACGTTGGGCGCATCGCTCGAGATGCGATCACTTTTGCCGGAACCGCGCGTGATGTTTCCGAAGAACGAGCCGCGGCTGCCGACCGTCGCTCCGAGATCGCTCGACGTGATGCCGATGTGCGTCGCGCCACCGATACGGCTTCCGATCTCAGCTCGCAATTGTCCGATACCGAATCTCGATTGAAGGCCTCAGAGATGGCTCGGGTCAATGCTCAGGACCAGCTCGATCGCGTTATGCGTGAAGCGGCCGACTCGCGAGCGGAGAATCGCTCGCTAAAATCGGAAAACGACCGCCTGCGCAACCAGCTCGATCGCGTGAATCAGGATCTCGCCGAGGCCCGCGGTCGCATCACAGATTTGCAATCGCAGTACTCTTCAACCAGCTTGCGTTTGAATGAGACCTCATCGAAGGTGGCGGAGATGGAGCGGCTCGAGCGCGAGAAACAGCAGGCAGAAGCCCGGCGTCGCGACTTCTCCGCGCTCCAAGCCGGAGTAGCGGCGATTATCACGGTGAGGCCAAGCGACAACGGTTTTATTGCGACGCTGCCGGATTCGTTCTTCGTACCGAGCCTGACTACTCTTCACGTTCGGTCCAAGTCAAAAATGGACGCGCTCGGAAGCGTGATCGCCGCGCACCGGGACGCGGCTCTATCAATCGAGGGCCACACCGATGCTCGCCCGAACGCCGACAGCTTCGCGCTCGCTCGAGCCCAGGCGGTAGCGGATTACCTGGCGGCGCTGGGCGTATCGCGAACGAGCATCAAAGTCGAAACACGAGGGGCTACGGTTCCAAGCTCGACTCGAAAGACGCTGGCGGCTCGCGCAATGAATCGGAGAGTCGAACTCGTCTTTGTTGGCCCTCAATAGGAGAGCTTTTCGAGACGGAGCACCTTTCATTGAATGCATGGCGTTAAGCGTCTATGCTTGCGACACCAAGCGAGGTGAACCAATGTACTGCCCCAAGTGCGCGACGCCTAACAGCGACGACACGAAGTTCTGCCGCTCGTGTGGAAGCAACCTTACGTTTATTCCTCAAGCCCTGACTGGCCAACTGCCCGAATCTCCTTCTCGCAGGCTGAGCCGCCGCGAGAGTAGACGCGAGCGTCGGCATCGCGACTTTGAGCATGGCGGGCCCGCAACCCTCGCAAACGGGATAACGAAGACCTTCACCGGTATTGGATTTCTGCTGGTCGCCCTCGCTATTTTCGTCTTTGTGCCTAGCGGGCATATGTGGTGGTTCTGGCTCCTCATCCCCGCCTTTGCGACACTTGGAAAAGGCGTTGCCGAAATTGTAAGCGCCAGATATGCGCCGAATCTGCCTTCCGGTATCTCGCAGGCCGCTATTCCGCCTTCATCTCCGCCACAGGAGCTTTCACCTCGCAATGACGTTTTCTATCCGCCCGCCAGCGTAACCGAACAAACAACGCGACAGCTTGATCCCAGGACTGATCCCTACCGGTATCGAGATAAAGACCAGCAATAGAAAAAAGCGTAGGCGTGTTTTCTCAGGGTGTTGAAAACCGCTCCGAATAACTCTATCCTTCCAGCAGGAACGCCAACCACGATTCAGATAACGAAGAGGCGCGTATGTACTGTCCCAAATGCTCGACTCAGAATATCGACAGCGCGAAGTATTGCCGAACCTGCGGCGCGAATCTAAGTCTTGTGCCGCAAGCCCTGACCGGGAAACTTCCCGAAGCTCATACCAACAATTTTGATAGAAGAGGACGGCGCCGACGCGAGCCCAGTATCGGACGCGGCGTTACGAGAACCTTCATGGGCATCGCGTTCTTGATTGTAGCGGCGGCGATCACGTTCTCAGGGCGAGGAACGGGACTGTGGCTGCTCATACCTGCATTCCTTTTTTTGGGTAGAGGCATCGGCGAACTCGTAACTTTGCTGAACGCAGAACGCAACGCCAGACAGATCGCTCCGCCTCCTTATGCTCAGAGCACGTCTCCGCTTTCACCTGGCGCTGTTTTCGATCCGCTTGCGCCGCCGAGCGTCACCGAACAAACTACAAGGCATCTGGACACGGCTCGCCCAAAGAATCAAGACACAGCATAACCCCAGCGGGTTGGGTTCTTGTTTCTGCACTTTTCTTCGCAAGATTCTTCGCAGCAATGCGTGTTGATCTGAAGTCTCGAGAGAGCCGGTAGAGGCAACGTTGCCCAACCACGGCGGGCGGTAGTGGGTAAGTTTGATGTTCAGAGTTCAAGCTTTAGCTTGCTCTTGAGCTTTATGGTAAAAAAAACGGCAAGCTAAAGCTTGAACTCTGAACTGGACCTTCAAACTGACGCACTACACGCCGGGCGCCAGTCATTGACTTGAGATGGCATGCCCCATAATATTTGAAGACTTCGTGATTCTGATTCTTGAGGAGCAGGTGTGGATTGCCTCTCCACTTTCTGCTCCGACCCATTTACACGGCAGCGTTTGGGCTGACCAGATGTTGCTCGCTGATGGTGTTCGGTGAGGTTCCCCACCTCGTCGTGTTTCAGGATGGTGCACGCATGCAAGATAACCACAAAACCAAGGCTCAACTCATCTATGAATTGAGGGAGCTGCGATCTCGGTTCGGGGTGTCCGGGGAAGGTGCTTCATATCGCGAGAACGCCGAAATCGCCAACGAGCAATTCGCAGCTCTGGGTAAGCGATTGACGCGCGCGACCTCACCCGAAGATGCCGCCAGGATCATTCTTGAGGTAGCTGATCAATTACTCGGATGGGACGCCTGCACCCTCGATTTGTATTCGCAGGAGACTGACACTGTTTATCCGGTCGTCAACATCGATACTATTGGCGGTAAGCGAGGGGACGCTCCTGCAACTCGGTCAGGCAGCCGGCCAACCACGAGAATGCAGCGCGCGCTGGATGACGGGTCGCTGTTGATCTTGCGGAACAAGCCTTTTAAGCCCGAGGAAGATTCGATTCAGTTTGGTGACCCGCGCGCATCGGCGTCAATCCTTCTGGTTCCCATTTGGAGCGAAGCACGCGTCATAGGATTTGTTTCGATTCAGAGTTACTCGCCGGGGGCTTACGACAGCGGGAGTCTGACAACGCTGGAAGCTCTCGCCGATTACTGTGGGGGCGCATTCGAGCGCTTTCTCGCCGAGAAACTGCAGCGCGAAAGCGAGGCGCATCTGAAATCAATCGTCGAGAATATGCCGTTCGCTTTTTGGGCTCGCGATAGAGAGGGTCGTTGCATAATGCAAAACGCTCATACGGCCGAACAGTGGGGCGATCAGATCGGGAAATTCACTGAGGATACGGCGCCAAGTGCGGAGATCCTGCGCAGGTGGAACGGAAACAATCAGCGGGCATTCGCGGGCGAGGTAGTAAGGGACGAATTTGAAATCACCGAAGGAGAGCATGCCGGTTACTACTATGAGATCGTCGCACCGATTCGGGTTGATGGAGAAGTGCACGGCATATTGGTGGTAAACATCGACCTCACCGATCGAAAGCGAGCTGAAGAGGCTCTGCGAGAGAGTGAAGCAAAGTTTCGAGTACTGGCCCAAACCGCCGCATCGGTAATATTGATCTACCAGGATCCCAAGCTCGTCTACGTGAATCCGTTCTCAGAAGAAACGTCGGGGTATTCCGCCGAGGAACAGCTCTCGATGGATTTCTGGGAGATAATGCATCCCGACATCCGGGAGTTCGTGAAGGAGCGAGGTTTGGCGCGTCTTCGGGGAGATGCGGTGCCGGCGCGTTATGAAGTCAAGATTTTGACAAAGACGGGCGAAGAACGCTGGCTCGATTTTTCCGCCTGCAACATTGAGTTTCAAGGCAAGCCTTCGGTGCTCGGAACAGCCCTGGACATTACAGAAAGAAAACGAGCAGAGGAGGAGCTTTATAAGTCGCAAGCGCGGCTGCAGCACGTGCTCTTGTGCGGCCCGGCGATCGTCTATTCACTCAGGCGCAAAGGTAACAGATTCATTCCGGACTGGGTAAGCGAAAGCATCACCAAGCTGACAGGCTATGCAACCAGCGAAGCGCTTGTGGATGGTTGGTGGGCTGATCATCTCCATCCAGATGACCGCGAACGCATTCTCGCCGATCTGCCCCGATTTGTCGCTGACGATCGCGTTGTTCGCGAATACCGGTTTGCGCACAAAGACGGGGGATTCCATTGGATTCATGATGAACTTCGCCTCGTACGAGACGAGTCGGGCCGGGCGGTCGAGGCGATTGGATCCTGGACTGATGTTACCGAGCGGCGGGAAGCTGAACGCGCGCTGCGCGAGAGCGAGGAACGCTATCGGGATCTGGTGGAAAACGCGCGTGACATCATCTACACCCATGACCTGAAGGGCAACTATACGTCGGTAAACAAGGCGGTCGAGCAGATCACCGGATATAGCCGGGAAGAAGCGCTCAAGCTGAACTTTGTACAATCGGTAGCTCCCGAATATCTGGATATAGTACGCCGGATGATTGCGGCCAAACTGGGAAGCCAGGGAAAGACCGTTTACGACTTGGAGATCATCGCGAAAGATGGAAGCCGGGTCACAGTCGAGGTCAACACGAGACTGGTGTTTCGGGACGGTGTCCCTGTTGCCGTGACAGGTATCGCCCGCGATGTCACCGCGCGCAAACAAGCAGAAGAGGCGCTTCGCGAAAGCCAGGAGCACCTGCAGGCGATTCTGGATAATTGCCCTGCGATGATCTTCCAGAAGGATCTGGACGGCCGCTATCTCCAGGTCAACCGGCGATTCGAACGTGCTTTCAACTTATCCGCGGAACAAATTCTTGGTCGAACAGACGGGGAACTATTTCCGCCGGATCTCGCTGCCGCCTTTAGTGCTACTGATCGCACCGTGCTCGAAGCAGGGCGCTCTATGGAGTTTGAAGAAACTGCGGTGTATGACGATGGCCCTCACTCTTATATTGTCCACAAGTTCCCGCTCCGCGACTCCGACGGGAACGTGTACGCAGTGGGCGGCATTTCTACCGACATAACTCTCCGCAAGCGCGCGGAAGACGAGCTACTACAGCAGAAGGAAATTCTGCAAAAGATATTCGACCATATTCCGGTGATGATCAGATTTCGCGACGAGGATGGCCGGGTCAGGCTGGTGAATCGAGAATGGGAGAAGACGCTTGGGTGGACTCTCGAAGAACTGCAACTGCACGACAATGATATTCTGGCCGAGTCCTATCCTGATCCGGAATATCGAAAGCAGATTTCCATGTTCATCACCGCTGCGACCGGAGAATGGAGTGACTTCAAAACCAGGACGCGTGATGGCCGGGGGATCGACACGACCTGGGCAAGTCTTCGCCTTTCGGATGGAACGCTCGTCGGCGTTGGACGCGACATCACCGAAGAAAAGCACGCGCAGGAGGCTTTGCTCGCAGCCCAGGCGCGCACTGAGTCGGTCCTCGCCAGCGTCGCCGACACCCACATACTCATCGACTGGGACTGGCGCCACATTTATGTTAATCAGGCGGCGGTTGAAGCCATCGGCCTTCCGCGCGAAAAGATCCTCGCAAGCACTGTGTGGGAGTTATTTCCGGATATTGCCGGCACAGAACTCGAGCGCCAGTATCATCGCGCAATGAACGAGCGCATCCCGGTAGCATTCGATTTCCACTACGAGACAAGCGACACGTGGTGGTCGAACCGGTTTTACCCGTCTCCGGAAGGACTGGCCGTCTTTGCCACAAACATCACTGAGCGAAAACGCGCCGAAGACAGCCTGAGGAAACAAAAGGAGATCTTACAAACCATATTTGACCACGCTCCGGTGATGATTACTTTTGTTGGCGAGGACGATCGGATCAAGATGGTTAACCAGGAGTGGGAGCGCACGGTCGGCTGGTCTCTCGAAGAAATAAGGAGGAACCGTCTCGACATATTTGAGGAATGTTTTCCTGACGCCCAATATCGAGCGGAGGTTTTGAAATTCGTTAATGAGTCAAACGGAGTTTGGGCTGACTTCAAGCCGCGAGTGCGGGATGGCCGCTTAATAGACACAAGCTGGATCCGCGTACACCTTTCGGACGGCACGAGCATCGGCATCGCTCAAGACATAACCGAACGCAAACGCGCTGAAGAAAAGTTGCATCAGCAGACCGCTCAGCTATCGGCGCTTCACGAAATCGAGTTGGAGATCAGCGCTGAGAGTGAACTGTCACGCGTCCTCGAACTCGTGGCCCGTCGCGCGGGTGAATCGCTGAACTCATCGCACTGCGCCGTCTTCATCCGTGATCGCGAGCGTGCCGACCTCATCGTTGCCGCCTCCCTCGATAGCGACCTGACAGGAGTGCGCATAAAAGAAGGAGAAGGACTCACTGGCCGCGTTATCCTCACGGGCGAAGCCCAAACGGTCGAGAACTACAGCCTCTGGGAGGGACGCGCCCAAGTACTTGAGGGCAGGCACTTCGGTCCAAGGCTTGCGGTGCCATTGAAATCGCAGCACGTGGTAATTGGCGCGATCACTGTCGCACGCGATCCAGGGGCAGACGCGTTCACACATGAGGACACATATTTCCTCGAACAGATCGCCGCCGAAGCGGCCATCGCGATACACCAGGCGACTCTCTTCGAACAGGTGCAGGAGGCACACAGGCGTCTGCAGGTGCTTGCGCACAGGTTGATTGATGCACAGGAGGCCGAGCGGAAAAAACTAGCGCGCGAGTTGCACGACCGCATAGGGCAGGCGCTTACCGCTGTTCAAATAAACCTGCAGAGTTTACAGGCCGGCCCGGACGGCGCGCCTCGGCACGAGGAAAGTCTGGCCATCGTAGAGGATGCCCTGCATCAGGCGCAGGATCTCTCACTGGAGCTTCGCCCGTCATTGCTGGACGATTTGGGACTTGTTGCAGCACTTCGATGGTACGTTGATCGCCTTGCAAGACGATCGAAGTTATTAAGGTGCTTCAGTGCTGAATTGGAAAATATGCGGCTGGCGCCAGAAATTGAGACCGCTTGTTTTCGCATCGCGCAAGAGGCGCTGACCAACGTCGTTCGCCACGCGCAGGCATCGACCGTGTGGGTTCAGCTCGGGACAAACGATTCATGCCTGCAACTGATGATAAGGGATGACGGGCGCGGGTTCGCCGTTCGTGACATCATGGGTCGAACCGGCCCGAATATGAGTCTGGGTCTTGAAGGAATGAGGGAACGCGCATCGGCGATCGGGGGACAGGTGCACATAGTGTCTGACCCCGAAGAGGGAACGGAAGTCCGGGTCACCTTTCCGCTAAATGGAGAAATCCCTTCGCGTGCGATAAGCTACGAATCTTAACCGAGCGTGCTGGTGGAGCGTAATCTCGCTTTCTCAGGTTTTTCCTTATTGTTGTTACAGGTAAATGTCCATAGAATCGCTCCAGACCAGAAGATCAAGAGTGTAATCTGCAATGCCGTCAAAATTAGCAGATAAGGAACTTGAAACCCGAGCGTCCATCCGTAAGACGCCGGAGATTGATTAAGGGTTCGCACGCAGTTTCACGCGTAAAACCCAGGCGACGTATAACCTCAACCCCCAGATGAGGAGCCGCTTTGTCCTGCATAAGCATTCTGATAGTCGACGATCACGCTCTCGTACGCGCGGGTATCCGTGCGCTGCTGGAGAGGCTGCCGGACGTGACTGTGATCGCTGAAGCGAAGGACGGTCGCGAAGCCTTTCGCCTGATTCGCGAGCAGCCACCCGATCTGGTTTTGATGGACATCGCAATGCCAGGTTTGAACGGTCTGGAGGCAACCGCTCGCATAACCAAAGAGCTCCCGGCCGTTCGTGTAATCGTCCTCTCGATGTATGCCAATGACGAGTACGTCCGCGAAGCAATCAAGGCCGGGGCAGCCGGTTATCTGGTCAAGAGCGCCGCCGCGGTCGAACTCGAGAAAGCGATCAAAGCGGTTATGCGTTCCGAGATGTATTTCAGCAAGCAAGCCTCTTCGCACTTGATAAAGGGCAAGGCCGGCCAAATGAGCGTCGAACGCTCACTCATCGAACGCCTGACTCCGCGACAACGCGAAATCGTCCAGTTGATCGCCGAGCGGAACAGCACCAAGGAAATCGCTCAAATCCTCAACATCAGCGTCAAAACCGTAGAGACTCATCGCGCACAGTTGATGGAGAGGCTGGGCATATTCGATGTTCCCGGTCTGGTGCGATTCGCGATAAGAGCCGGCCTCGCGACGCTTGAAGAATAGGTTCTGCTTTCACCACCGCCTCGATGTCCTTGCTCACCCTCTCATGCTGCTCAAACACGAAGACGAGGCTGATTAGCATAAGGCCCATGCTCGACAACACGAAGACAGCGTTCGTCAACATCAGGTTCATGCTCGTGAACATGAAGGCCAGGTTTCGAAACACCGGACCGATGCGAGTAAACACTGAGACGATGTTTGTAAACATCATGCCAATGTTTGAAAACCAATGTTTGAAAACATGAAGGCTATGTTTATCAACACGGAGGTAATGTTTGCAGACATGAACAGTATTTTCGATAACATCGAGCCCATGCTTGTAAACATGGAAGCTATGCTTACACACATTGAGGCTGTGCAAGTGGTCTTTCGGCCCAACGTAACTGACTTAACTTCCGTATGCATTGGCCTTAGTATTACCGGTTGAATTTTCTTGACCTGAACATCCGTTTAGGTTTATTCTCGGAACCGTCCCGTAACACCAATCACATTCAACTCTCAGGAGGTCCCAATGGCTAAAGTGAAATTAGATTTCAAGAGGCTATCCGTTTCGGACAAAATCGTCCGCGCGCAGCAGATCGTTAAGAATCTAACCGGCAACCCGGATTTTCCGACTCCCAACCCGCCACTTGCGCAGGTCACGGCGGCAATTCAGCTGCTGGAAACGAAAGTGGTCTCGGCCCAAGCGGCGCGGCAGGCTGCGCAAGCCGCCACTGCCGAGCAAAATGACGCTGAAGACGCGCTTGATCGGATAATTGACCAGGTTGGTGGCTACATCGAAAGCGTCAGCGGCGGCGAAGAAGCGAAGATCATATCGGCGGGTGTCAGCGTTCGGTCTTTCACGTCGGCGCCTCGCGAGCTAACGACGCCGGAGGCGCTTGCTGCTACTGAAGGCGATCACGATGGCGAGATTCAGTTGCACTGGGATCGCGTCCCGCCCGCCCGCAGCTACGTAGTCGAGCTCAGTCCCGACCCGCCGACCGACACTTCGTGGGCGCATCAAAAGGTAGTGACGACGTCCTCGAGTACGATCAGCGGCCTGACACGAGGCGGGAAGTACTGGTTCAGAGTCGCGGCCATCGGCGCAAGCGGCCAAAGCGGCTGGAGCGATCCAGCTACGAAGATCGCTCCTTGAGCGAAGCGTCACTCTTTTTTGGCGCAATGTTACTTAACGAATCGAACACCGCGCGAACCTTAACAGTTCGCGCGGGGCTTTGTGCGATTATTCTTTTGGATTAAGCGCGAAGCGCTCGAGTCAACGCTTCGAATAGGACACGAAGTTATTTCGTTGACACTGCAAGTAACGAAGTAGTTTAATTTAGTGGTATTTGAATCTCGGGGAGAGCGAAATTTGACAAAGGTTCGCCAGCTGAAGAGGGTTTCTCGATCGCGAGTCACAGCGCTCGCGATGCTGTGCCTGATGGCACATGCGGCCTTTGTCAGCATTACCCATCACCACCCTGTTCGGCCGGAATCGCCGGCGACAGCCACTTCGAGCTTCATTGCGAATGACGGTAGCGGCACTCACTCCGCGCCGGATTTCGGCGGCGATTGTGTATCATGCCGCCTGCAACGTAATTTCGTCTCGAATATCGCGACGGCCGCCGTAGTAGTACAGCCGCTCGAACAAGATTCGATTCGCGAAACCATACTTTGCGCGCCCTACTCGAAAGACTCTTCTCTCCATCTGTTTGGACGCGGCCCTCCTGCGTGAAAGACCAATCCGACTGATCGATGTGTTCCGTTGAGGTCGATTACTGAGGCGCTACAGGTTTGCGCGCCGGCGTAAGGAACAACCAATCGGACCTTCGAGAATTGACCGCATCGGCACATTGATTACGAATAGTCCCGGCCTGTGATCGAAGGCTGAGGACTCTGTCATCAATTTTTCACTCATTCAAAGGAGAGATTTGTTATGCAACAGGGAAACCTTCTTGCTGTTACGTTGAAGTCGTTTCGAACCGTCTGTGCGTTCGTTCTGCTAGTCTTGACCGTGTCATCACTGACCGGCCTGCCCGTCGCGCTTGCTCAGTCGCTCGGTGCAGGAACTGTTGACGGAACCGTAACCGACCCAAGCGGCGCGGTAGTGCCGGGCGCGACCGTCGCCATTGAAAACCGCGTCACCGGCTACAAGCGCACGACGAACACGGACGCAAACGGTAGCTTTCGCTTCGATAACATCCCGCCTAACAAGTACACACTGAGCGTGTCAGCTCAGGGGTTCAGCGCGGTCCAACAGGCGGTTGATGTTCGGTCCTCGGTCCCGCAAAGCTTGAAGATCCCGCTCACCGTCGCCGGAACGTCGGCGACCGTTGAGGTGTCGAGTGCCGCCGACCTGGTCGAGAATGTTCCTACAGCTCATAACGACGTCGACCAATCACTAATCGGCAGGATGGTCCTCACAACGCCGGGCGGTGGGTTGAGCGACGTTATCACCCAATCCTCACCCAACGCAGTTCGAGACTCGAACGGGTTCTTTCACCCGCTTGGCGATCACGCACAGTCTTCAATATCGCTGGATAACCAGCCGATAAGCGACCAACAGAGCAAGGCCTTCTCAACTCAACTTCCGGTCAATGCCATTCAATCACTCGAAGTGATAACTGGTGGACCGCCCGCGGAATATGGCGACAAGACTAGCCTGGTGATTAACGCCATCACCAAATCCGGACTCGGTGTTGCACGGCCGTTCGGGAGTATTTCGGCGATGTACGGCTCGTTTGGTACGACGCAGGAGCAGGCGACATTCGGATTTGGAAACAAGAGGGTCGGCAATTTCACGGCGTTCGATTTCGAACGGTCGAGTCGTTTTCTCGATCCGCCCGAATTCACCGCTTTGCATGACCGCGGCAAGTCCGCGACAATCTTTAACCGGTTTGACTATAGTCCCGGCCCCAACGATTCGCTGCACCTGAATGCTTATTTCGCGCGAAACTTCTTTCAAATAGCAAACAGCTTCGACCAGCAAGCTCTCGGACAAGACCAGCGTCAACTCGTCCACACTATTAACATTGCGCCGGGGTACGTTCATACTTTCGGCCAGTCGCTTTTGCTGACACTCAACGCGTTCTACAGGCTCGATGTGGTCAAGTACTTTCCAAGCGCCAATCCGTTTTCAGATGAGACGCAGACAATCTCACAATCGCGCCGGCTCAACAACGTCGGCATGAAAGCCGATGTCGCTTACAACCACGGGATCCACAACGTGAAGATCGGCGTTCAGGTTCAACACACGTTCCTGACCGAAGGCTTTCAATTCGGGATCACTGATCCGGCATTCAATGATCCAACGAGCGAGAGCTTCATACCGGGTCTCGCGCCTTTCGACCTTACGCGGGGAGGGCACTTGTTTACTTTTCGCGGCCATACCGATGTAAAGCAAGAGGCGGTATATGCGCAGGACCTGATAACGATTCACGACCTGTCGTTAAATCTTGGGGTCCGCTTCGATAATTACAACGGCATCAGCCACGGCAACCTTTGGCAACCGAGACTCGGTGTTGCCTATCACGTAAAGCCGACCAACACAGTGCTCCGCTTTGCATACACTCGAACATTCGAGACTCCTTACAATGAGAATCTGATCTTGTCGAGCGCGGCTGGAGCAGGTGGATTGGCAGACGGTATCCTCGGTGATGCAACCTCCCAACCGCTACAGCCGGGCCGGCGAAATCAATTCAATGCCGGAATCCAACAGGGAATTGGGCGGTACATCATCATCGATGCGGACTACTTTTGGAAGTACACAACCAACGCGTATGACTTCAACGTCATTCTCAATTCGCCAATCGCGTTTCCCATTTCATGGAGCAAGTCGAAGCTTGATGGAGTTGCTGTACGAGTTAGTCTCGCAGAGTACAAAGGGCTGTCGGCATTCTTCGTGGCTGGGCATACGCGGGCGCGTTACTTCCCGCCTGAAAGCGGAGGTCTCTTCTTCAACTCGGATCTTCCCGACGGAGTATTTCGCATTGACCATGACCAGGCCTTTCAGCACACAGCGCAGGTGCAATACCAGTTCAATCGTCTTAAGGAACTCAAGCCTTACGTCGCGTTTACGTGGAGGTATGACAGCGGGTTGGTGGCGGGCTCAGTTCCGGACTTCGATACTGCGCTGAGTCTTACACCGGATCAGCAGGCGCAGATCGGATTGTTCTGCGGCGGCGTCTTCGCTACTCCAACCCAGGGATTAACCTCTTGCAGCGATACGAATCGAGGAGCGACGCGATTGGTTATTCCAGCAGATGGAACAGCAAACGACGACCATAACCCGCCTCGCATCGCCCCTCGCCACTTGTTCGACGCCAGCATTGGAACGGACAATCTTTTTCGGACAGAGCGCGCGAAGGTGACTCTGCGCTTGTCGGGAATCAATCTGACGAATAAGGAAGCGTTGTACAATTTCCTCTCGACGTTCAGCGGAACACACTTCGTAACACCCCGCGCGTTTCAGGCACAGATGGGAATCACTTTCTAGGAGAGAGCAGACTAGCACGGAGCATTCGGCCGGGATGCAGGCCAATCTGGTGTCCCGGCCGAAGCGGAAGAAATTTCTGAAACGCAGCAACACGGGAAATATCAGTACCCTTGCGAAAGCCGTCAAGGTTGGCGACAATGTAATCAGTGGGCAAAGAGATGTTTTCTTATGCCGAAAAAGATTCTTGTCGTCGAAGATGATCCTGACGCGCGCAGATTAATTGAGTCCATCCTGAAGCTCTCCCACCTTGATGTGATCCTTGCGGCTGACGGCCAGGAAGGACTGGAACAAGCAAAGAAAGAATCCCCGGACTTAATAATCACCGATATCGCGATGCCTCGTTTAAACGGGTTGGGTTTAATACGCTCGCTTCGAGCCATACCTGAGTTCAAAAAAAGGCCAATCCTCGCGGTAACGTCTTACGGAATGGAGAAGGCTATGGATGCGATCAGAGCCGGGGCAAATCGCGCTCTGGCTCGGCCCGTTGAAAACCACCTGTTACTTGTCTTCGTCTTCGACTTGCTGCACATATCGTGACCGCGGAGATAGATTCCTCATAACCTTCGTTACACTTTGCTTTCGTTATTGATTGCTGATAGATTCTCGACCACTTCCTGAAACATTTGCGCTATCGAGGACAGTGCTTAGATGACTGGCGTGCCAACCACCCTCGTGAATTGTGCGACGTGCAAAGGCGAAGGCGTTACTGGCATAGGAAAGACTATGTGCCCGGCTTGCGAGGGCTTGGGCAAGGTCAAGGTTGCTGAACCCATTACGGTGTGTCCGCGATGTAATGGCAACGGGAAGGCACCGACCGGCGATATAGCCATGTCCAGTCAGAGACTATGTCCGGTATGTGGCGGCATAGGATGGGCCTTGATTCTTACGTAGCAAAGGGTGCTAGCCCTTTTGAGCAAATGTGCGAGCCTTACAACGTGGAGGTGACCACGATGGCAGCCGAATTTCGGAAGACAGGAATCAGCGTCGTCGGAGACACACCGTGGGGCACACACTTCTGTTACTTCTACGAGACTAAACAGGACCTGCTGGACATCCTGGTTCCCTATTTCAAGGCCGGGTTGGAAAGCGAAGAGTTCTGCTTGTGGATAATCTCGAACTCCGAACTCATTACATCACAAGAGGCGAAAGAAGCGTTGCGACAATCTGTTTCGGACCTCGACCGGTATTTGGCGGAGGGAAGAATGGAAATTGTTTCCCATGATCAGTGGTTTCTCAGGGGCGGCGGATTCGATTTTCACAAAGTCGCAAATGGGTTTAAAGAGAAACTCGATGAGGCACTCGCTCGTGGCTATGCCGGATTGAGGGTTAACGGAAGTCCGGCGTGGCTAGAATCCAAGGACCCCAAAGAGCTTCGCGAATTCGAGGGAGAAGTCGATCACTTATTCGCCAATGAACACATCATCGCGTCGTGCACATACCCTCTCGAGGAAAGTCGAGCTGATTTCCTGCTGGATGTCGCGCGCAAACACAGGTTTGTGATAGCGAAGCGCAACGGGAATTGGGACGTCCTCGAGACTCCTCAGTTGATCCAAGCCAAGCAAGAGATCCAAAGACTTAACGAGGAGCTGGAACAGCGGGTAAACGAAAGAACCACAGAGCTGGCGGCGGCGAATGAAGAACTGAGAAGGGAGATTACCGAGCGTAATCGTGCCGAAGAGGAATTGCGGAGAAGCGAAGATCGCATTCGGCTTATCATCGACACGATTCCCGTTATGGCCTGGAGTCTTCGGCCTGACGGCATCGTCGATTTCCTCAATCAGCGCTGGATGGACTATAGCGGACTTATTTTGGAGCAGTATGTTGAAGAGCCGATGGGCCCATTGCATCCCGAAGACATCCCAGGCGTCATGGAAAAGTGGCGCATGCATATGACGCTTGGGGAACCGTACGAGGATGAAATGCGCTTGCAAGCGGCCGATGGCGAATATCGATGGTTTCTGATTCGCACCGCGCCGCTACGCAATGAGGTTGGGGGAATTATCAAGTGGTACGGCGTGTCCACGGATATCGACGACCGTAAACGGGCCGAGGAGCAACTCAAAGTAACAAGCGAAGAGTTACGCGCACTCTCCGCACGCCTGAGTTCTGCGCGGGAGGAAGAAGGAACGCGTATTGCGCGAGAGCTTCACGATGAGCTCGGATCTGTATTGACGAGTCTTAAGTGGGAATTGGAAGACATGCTCAAGCGATCTTCTGAATCCGCCAATCAAACAGATTACTCGACTCTGGGCCCAAAACTCGAAGAGATGATGGGCATGGTTAACGATATCCTCAGCAACGTACGCCGGATTTCTTCTGAATTGCGTCCCAGCATTCTCGACGATATCGGGCTAATGGCCGCGATCGAATGGCAGGCAAAGCAATTCGAGTCCCGCTCGGGCATTGTCTGCACACTCGACTTGCCTGCTGATGACCTTAAATTGAGCTCGGATCAATCAACCGCGATCTTCCGGATTCTGCAGGAGACCCTGACAAATATTCTGCGGCATGCCAAGGCTAGCAGAGTTAGTATCCTGGTTGAGGAGGTCGATGGAGCCTTAGTGCTCGAAGTCAGGGACAACGGAAGAGGGATTACCGGCGAGGAGATCACCGAGTCGTCGTCTCTCGGTCTGATAGGTATGCGTGAAAGGGCTCACCTCTTGGGTGGAAGCTTCGAGATTACCGGAAGCGCTGGACGTGGGACCGTGCTCATGGTGCGAGTCCCGATTCACCGCGGAGTTCAGTCTTAGCAGCTTGATAGGGACGACCTCGCGAGGCGCGCGGAAGGAAACCATGGCAAGAATCCTTATCGTAGACGATCACGCCGTCGTCCGGGATGGTGTGAGGAGAATCTTCGAAGAGCTAAGATCCGAAACTACCGTAGGTGACGCGAGCAATCCTCAGGAAGCGATTGAATGCGTGCGCTCCGAGAACTGGGATGCGGTCGTTCTCGATATTTCGTTAGGCGGAAGAAGCGGCCTGGAACTCATTAAGGAACTAAAGCAGATTCGACCTAAGCTTCCGGTGCTGATCCTCAGTATGCATTCCGAAGAGCAATACGCGCGTCGGGCCTTCAGAGCCGGGGCGGCCGGTTATATTACGAAGGACAACTCCCGTGCCGAGCTGGTCGCTGCTGTTAACAAAGTGATCGAAGGCGGAAGATACGTCAGCCCCGGTCTAGCCGAGAAGCTCGTGTTTGACATTGAAAGAGGCTCAGACCGGCCGCCGCACGAGTTGCTCTCCGGCCGTGAGTTCGAGGTAATGCGGCTTATCGCATCAGGCAAAACTGTTGGCGGAATTGCAGAACAGCTGTCGCTCAGTGACAAAACGATCAGCACTTATCGCGCGCGAATTCTGGAAAAGATGGGAATGAAGACTAACGCTGAAATCATTCACTATGCAATCAAGAACAACCTGGTCGAATAACCAAACGCCCCACTCCCACCCTTTCGTGCGGATCCCCGCACGAGGACTTTCTGTTTTCTGAACCGTCAGCCTGTAGGGGAAACTCTGACTCGCCGCGAGGCGCCATCCCGACAGAATAATCCAACGCGCCCCGATACTCAGGGACAACCAGGATGTGTATCGTATTGGTAGAGGTTCGTTTCGATACCTCGCCAGGAAGGCGGCCCTTCGCGTTCCGAGCGTGTGTGAACCAAATCATACTCGGTAGGATTCTGGTCTGCCGGTCTGCCGGTCTGCCGACTTCTCGTTTGGAGGACCAGTCAAAGAATGACGCCGATAAGTGTTCTGCTTGCTGATGATCATGTCCTGATAAGAGCAGGCGTTCGCGCGCTCGTGGAAAAGGCTCCCTCGATCCGGGTGATTGCGGAGGCGAAGGACGGTCGCGAAGCGCTGCTCCTGATAAGACAGCATCTTCCCGATGTGGTGCTCATGGATGTTGCAATGCCCGGTCTCAACGGACTGGAGGCAACTGCTCGAATTACGGCTGAATTCCCGAATGTTCGCGTGATCATCCTGTCAATGTATGCGAGTGAAGAGTACGTGCGGGAGTCGATAGGGGCAGGAGCGGTTGGGTATATCGTGAAGAGTAGCGCGGCCGCGGAGTTGGGAGATGCAATCAGGGCCGTCGCAGCGGGAGGCGAGTATTTCAGTCCTCTGGTCTCGGAGCACCTTGTAAAGAATCGCGCGGGACACGTATCCGTTACTCGGGCGATGATTGAGCGGCTGACCCCCAGGCAGCGTGAGATCCTGCAGTTGATCGCCGAACGGCATCACACCAAGGACATCGCTCAAATTCTCAACATCAGCGTGAAAACTGTCGAGACTCACCGCGCACAGTTGATGGGGCGTCTCGGCATCCACGACGTGCCGGGACTGGTGCGATTCGCGATAAGAGCGGGACTCGCATCGCTGGACGAGTGACGAATGAGACTTGCTCAGCCGTACGCGATGCGTGAAACTTGTTCGCGTGATTTCCATATTCCAATCTCGAATCACCCTTCAAGAATAACGAGGTACACCGAAGCATGAACAAAGGTCATCGAACGGACTTTAAGACAGGGGACGAAATAAGCTACGCTATGCCGGCCGGCATGCATTACGGCACGATCAGTCGAGTGCTTGGCGCCGGTGACTCCGCTGCGGTGGAAATAGAATTCGAAGACGGCCGCAAAGAGATCAAGAAGGTCAGGGATCGCGCCCTAAGCCTGCTTCGTCGAGCAAGCGGGGCAAGCGAGGAAGAAGAACGCCACGCCGATCGCGATCGCCTGCGAGATACGGAAATACAACGCATCTATCGCAGTGAGCAGCACAAGCGCTAGCAAAGTACTGGACTTGTAAGGGCGGCCCTCCGTGGCTGCCCCTCGGTCGTGATGGTCTCGCTACGCTAAAGAGGGGCGGCCAAGGAGGGCCGCCCCTACAAGCTAATCGACCTTGTTGGAATGCAATGAATTCAATGATAAGAAACAGCTCCTTTCATCACATCGAAGTTCCATGTGACGACCTCGAATTAGCCGAACGGTTCTATGTGATTGTGTTTGGCGCGCGCGTCTATATGCGGCGGGACGCAGGCCGGCGCGGTGACGTGCCCGCAACGGGTACGATCACGGAAGCCGAGGACCGAGGCTTTCAAATCGACGCTACTTATTTGAAAATCGGCGACGGATTCCGAATCGGATTCCTAAAGAGGCAACACCAGCACGACCAGAGTGAGATCGATCATCTCGCGTTCACCATCGACGATGAAGATCTGACGTTACTCGCTCGCAGGCTGACCGAATACAAAATAGAAGTCGTCGATCAAACTGCGGACCGCATGATCATCCGCGATCCTTTTGAAATGATGTTGGAGCTGTGGCCCAGATCGGTGCTGGAGAGAATGGGATTGCTGTGAAGAATTCGGCTTGGCGAAGTCGGAATTGGTCTTCAGTGAGTGAGCCGCGCGATCAGTTGCGACAGGACGCTTTCCCGAAACGGTGAAGGGTGAAAGATTACCAGGTAAACTATTCGAGCAGTGCCGTAGATCGCGAATGCGTACGCGAACGCACGAACAACATTGAAGCGCTCGGTGATTCGACGAAACCCTCGCACCGCTTTCTCTCTGTTTAACAACACGCAGGCAGATCTAATCCAAACCAGCGCCAGAACAACGTACAGCAGCGGCCCCAGCAGGTTGAACTCGAATGCCTCGCCTATGCTGCCCCTGGCGAGAGCGCAAAACGAGTGAGTCAGGCCGCAACCGGGGCAGGGCAGGCCGGTCAGGTTTTTGAATCCGCATACGGTGAAGTACTCGCCGGTCGAAGGCTTGAGCAGCACACTCACAGCGAAGACCGCCGTCAGTCCAAGAAGGGCGATCATCGCAAGCTTCTTTGACGGAAGCACTGCCATTCCTTTCGTTCCCTGGTCTGTATGTCCGGTCATTTTGGGAGCGCGCGATTCCATCATTCTAGTCAGAGACTCGACTATCAGAGCCTCACAATTGCACGGCGATTTGTGATCTTCTGAGTTGAAACCTGATCTTCGATGAGCTTCACGAACTGGCGGCGGTATTCTAGCATAGGCAGGAATCCGCAGTCGCGAAGCGTCGCCAGCCTGGCCGCCTTCGCCAGTGAAAACAGTCTGCGCGCTTCCGCGGCGCCCTTCTTGTCTTTTTCGCCGCAGATGATCAAGACGGGCGAGGCGCATCGGCGGATTGTCTCAACGAAAAGCTCGACCGCATCATCGCTCGAAGCCGAGATTGCAGTTTCGTAGGCCGCGCGGGGGCTCAGATCCGCAAAGTCGTTGAACAGGCGGTCGCGATAGGGTTGAGGAGCGCGGCGAAAACGTCTGGCGACCAGATTTCGCAACAGCGGGTAGGCTGCAAGCTCTCGCAACGCGAGCGAAGCAGGAGTGAATACCGAAAGACTCTTAACGTCGTCTTCAGA